>Ga0209456_10001150_pt1 | contig 13067 bp, 9 predicted proteins | sample COG_11_FD_184755 | JGI IMG/M metagenome (GOLD analysis project Ga0209456, IMG submission 184755) | Pelagic marine sediment microbial communities from the LTER site Helgoland, North Sea, for post-phytoplankton bloom and carbon turnover... | ecosystem: Environmental > Aquatic > Marine > Neritic...
TGGGCGGTTTGGTAGGCGATGTGAAGCGCGACGTCCCAGGGAATCGGAGAATCGGGAGGGGCGGCTCGTAGCAGACGGCTCACGTTCGAGCCGTCGACGAGCTCCATGACGAGCACGAGATCGTCGCCCATCGTGCCGAAGTCGAACACCTGAACAATGTTGGGGTGTTCGAGAAGCGCAGCGAGGCGAGCTTCATCGATGAACATCCAAACGAAGTCCGGATCGCTCGAAAACTGCGGAAGAATGCGCTTGAGCGCCACGCGCTTCTGAAAGCCATGCAGACCTTCACGAAGCGCAACGAAAACCTCGGCCATCCCCCCCGCCGCAAGGCGGCGCTCGATGTGGTACGGCCCGAGCAGCGGCCGTTCTTCGCTCACACATCCCTCCGTTAGTGACCGACCCCTCCATGATAGGCAGCTCGGGCACCTGATGTCAGCTTACTCCACGTTTCAGCCAGAGCGGAACACTTGGGGCTTCGCTTCGTTCCTGCTTATCATTGAGTTTGCCCACTAGTTACGGGGGAACGATGGGGATTGTTCGCAAAGCATCGCGCTCGAAGAAATCGAAGGATCCGCTGCTCGGGAAGGTCGTCGCGGGTCGATATCGATTGGAATCGCTGCTCGGCGAGGGCGGCATGGGTGTCGTTTATCGAGCACGCCACGTGCTCATCGACCGCGTCGTTGCGCTGAAGCTGATTCGGCCCGATCTTCGAGGGGAAACGCATTTGCGCGCTTGGATGGTGCGAGAGGCCCGAGCGGCCAACCGTGTCGACCACGCACACATCGTCGACATTCATGACGTCGGCGAAACTGAGGAAGGCGAGCTCTATCTGGTGATGGAGTACCTCATCGGAGACTCGCTTTCGTCTCAGATCGCAAAAGGACCGATGCCCATCGCGCGGGCAGTCGACATCTTGGAGCAGATGACTGCAGCGCTCGCGCGTGCGCACGACCTCGGTGTCGTTCACCGCGATCTCAAGAGCGACAACATCATGGTCACCGCGCGCGGCGGCCGAAAAGACTTCGTGAAGATCTTGGACTTCGGTCTCGCCGCACTCACCCGTGACCCGCGGCTCGCTCCGAAAGGCGCGGTGTTCGGAACCCCGGAGTACATGTCGCCGGAGCAAGCGCGAGGCGAAGATGCGATTTCGTCGAGCGATCTCTATGCGCTCGGGGTTCTGTTCTTCGAGATGCTGACCGGGCGCCTTCCGTTCCGTTCGGGCGACCGCGACGAGCTACTCGACATGCAGCGAACAGCGAACCCGCCAAAGCCCAGCAAGTACCGCTCGGATATGCCGGAGCATGCCGAGAAAATCATACTGAAGCTGCTCGAGAAGAAGCCGGAAGATCGTTTCCGTGACGGGCACCATCTCAAAGAAGAGCTCAAAGAGATGCAGCGTACCCTTCCTTCGCGGGAATGGGATCAATCGACCGATGTGGCTCCCGTCGCGCCGCCACCACCGCCACCGGCTCAGACGCCAGGCGTCGTCGAGTGGAGCCGGACCGCGGCGAACTTCCTTCGAGCTGTCGCGCGTGCATACCCCGACGGGAATGCGCCAACCGAGGTGCAAGGCGCGTCGGACCAGATCTGGGAGCTCGCTTCACGGGCGTCCAGGCTCGAGGGCGAGCTCGAAAGCCATTCCAAGAAACTCGAGACCATCGAGAAGCGCGGCCGAGCGCTCCGCGCTGAAATCGGACGTAAGGTCGAAGATCTCGCCGGAGAGGAATCGCGGGCCCTGCGTGACGCCTCGTCGGAGCGTGACTCGCTGAGCCAGCTGATTCTCAAGCTCAAGCGCGCCAAGCGAGCGCAACAATCGGCCGAGGCCGAAGTGAAATTGGCTGGCAGCAACGTTGAGCGCATCCGCCGCGGATACGAAGCGCTTGGCGTGGCCCGCGCTCAGTGCGACGTTCTCACGGAGGTCGCCCGCGACTACGAAAGTCGCGCACGCTCGAAAGAAGAGACCGCAGCGGAGCGCCGCAAGCAGATCGAGGAGCTTCGCGCTCAGTTGAAACGCTACAGCGAGGCCCTGGAGCAGGACCTTCAGACTGGCCGCGAACGAATTGCCAGCCGCGTCGGCGAAGCACTCAGCTACGAAACCGCTTTCGGCACCGCCTCGAGCCTCCTGCTCGACCACCTTCGCGACAAGCCAGAGTGCCGAGAGCTCCTCGAAGACATCGACAAGAGCCGCAACGGCAAGGATCCAGACGAGAAACCATCAGAGCTGCAAGAGCTGATGGAAAAACACGTCGCGGCCCGGTGAATCGTAAGAACCGGGGCGCGGGAAAACGCGACACGGGGCTACGTCGACATCGCGGCCATCTGCACTGGCGCCGACACTGGCGCCAACATTGCCACTGACGCCGACACTGACGCTGACGCTGACGCCGGCCGCGGCACTGGCACTGGCACCGGCACCGGCACTGGCACCGGCACTGGCGCTGGCACCGGCACTGGCACTGGGATTGACGCTGACCGTGTCACACAAATCGACGCTCCCACTGACTCACAGAGGGGCGCGGCAGAGCGCGATGTGGGGTTGGGGCGACGTAGCAAGTGCCAATCGGCAAGACGGCAAACCGCTCCGATTGGCGCGCGCTCCGAGACGAGGCTTGCGTGGCCCATGCTTACCAGTGAATCCGGCCACCTCTGCAAGCCGAGCCGTTCGTCACAACCCCGCGTCGCGCTCTGCCGTGCCCCGGTTCTCCAGGCAGCTGAGAGCTCGTGGTAGCCGAGGTCGGACTCGAACCGACACATTCTTGCGAATACCGGATTTTGAATCCGGCGCGTCTGCCAATTCCGCCACTCGGCCAGAGCGGCCGGTCATATAGCAGGCCCGCACAAGAGCGCATTCCCAGCGGCGGGGACGCAGCCCCGTAGGGGACACCCCGCGTCGACTTTGAGGGACGCTTTCGCTAGGCTCCGGCGCAGATCTGGAAAGGGCTCGATTTATGACAAGGACCGCTATCCTGGGGTTGGGGCATTATGTGCCCTCGAAGGTCGTCACCAACGACGACCTCGCGAAGATGTTCGATACGAGCGACGAGTGGATTCAGCAGCGTAGCGGCATCAAAGAGCGCCGGTACATTGAGAAAAGCGGCATCGGGGCCAGTGACCTCGCGGTGCCAGCCGTGAAGATGGCGTGCGAGAACTCTGGGATCGACGTCTCGGAAATCGACGCGATCATCTTTGCGACCCTGTCACCCGACTTCAACTTTCCGGGCAGCGGCTGTTTCCTAGGCGACAAGCTCGGCCTCACGGGCGTGCCGGCACTCGACGTGCGCAACCAGTGCAGCGGTTTTCTCTACGGCTTGCAAATCGCCGACGCTTGGATTCGCTGCGGCATGTACAAGCGCGTCGCCTTGGTCGGCGCCGAGGTTCACTCGACCGCCCTCGACTTCAGTGACGAAGGCCGCGACGTGACGGTCCTGTTCGGCGACGGCGCCGCCTGCGCGATCCTTGGGCCGACCGATGACGAAAATCGGGGGCTCATCGACGTCGAAGTCCACGCGGACGGGAGCGGGGCGAAGGAGCTTTGGCTCGAAGCGCCGGCGAGCGCGTACATGCCTCGCCTCACGCACGAAATGATCGACAACAAGACGGTGCATCCGGCGATGAACGGGCGCAATGTGTTCCGATGGGCCACTGCGAAGATGCCCGAAGTCAGTCTCTCTGTGCTGGAACGCAACGGCGTGACGATTGATGAGCTGGACCTCATGGTTCCGCATCAGGCCAACAAGCGAATCAACGAGTTCGTTTCGCAGAAGCTCAAAATCGCGCCTGAGAAGGTCGTCCACAACATCCAGAAGTACGGGAACACGACTGCGGCTTCCATTCCGCTCGCGCTGAGCGAAGCTGTGCAGGAAGGGCGCGCCAAGAAGGGTGACCTGATTCTCATGCCTGCGTTTGGTGCAGGATTTACCTGGGGCGCCGCACTTCTGCGGCTCTAGCGCCTTGTCGTCCAAGGCCGATCGCGTGGCCGTCGTCCTGAACGGCAACGCCAGGCAGGTGACGGACGAGCTCGTCGAAAGCTTCGACCAACTGGTCGGGAGCGGCGATCTGTTCTTGTCGCGAAGCCTTGACGAGGCACACGGAATTGCGCTGGAAATCGTCGAATCCGGCTATCCGGTGGTGCTGACGGGAGGCGGCGACGGGACCTTCGTGCAGATGGTCACTTCGATCAGCAAAGAGGCGCGAAGCCGCAATCAGGAGCCGCCCAGCTTCGGTCTCCTGAGACTCGGCACCGGCAACTCGCTCGCCTGGGCACTTGGCGCTGGGACCTCGCGAAAAGGTGTGTTCGCCGATTTGGCCCGACTGCGTCACGACAGCGCTCATCGAGACGTGCGTCTGATCGAAGCGCAGGATCTACTCACACCCTTTGCAGGCGCTGGGTTCGATGCGCTCGGTCTCAAGCACTTTCACGAAGTTCGCTCGGTCGTTCGCCATCTTCCATGGATCGGGAAGAGGGCGACGGGTGCAGTGTCCTACGCAATCTCGATCCCGATGCTTACGATCCCCGAGCTCGCGCTTCGACCGCGACTGGATGTTCGGATCGTCAACCACGGGGCCGCGGAACGTCTCGACCTGCATGGTCAACCCCATGGGCCGCCCGTCGAAAAAGGCGAGGTCCTCTTCGAAGGCTCTTGCATCGCGGCGCTGGTGTCGACGATTCCGTACTGGGGGTTCGGAGTGCGCGTCTTTCCATTTGCCGAAAACCGTCCTCCAAATCGCTTCTGCCTCCGAGTCGTCGCGACCAGCACGCTTCACGTTGCTGCACACATGCTCAGCGCGTGGAAGGGCACGTATCGGCACGAAAATCTCATCGATGTTTACGCCGACGACGTCGAGCTCCAGTTCGACGAGCCGACCCCCATTGAAATTGGCGGTGATCCCGCGGGCATGACGCGCTCCATGCGAGCCCGACTCCACCCGGAGCCGGTCAAGCTCATCGACTACGCGGTGCCGTAGACGATATGGAGAAAAAAAGGGGATTTTTGTTAACTCCCTCTCAATGGAGCTGTAATAATACATGAATACCAATGGGGGAACGGAAGAACTGGATCAGGTTGGGGGCCGTCTGCGCCACCGCCATGCTGGTCGCGCTCGGAGCGGCGTCTGCCGAATCAATCGAGGGGTCGGTTCGCGGCAGCTCGGCGGATGCGAGCACGGAATCCAATCAAAAGGACTACTACTGGAAGGTCTGGAACGGCGCTCTGCCCGAACAACCGGCGACCGATGATCGCAACGATCTGCTCGCGGTCTTGACTGGCAAGTTCACAGGACCCGCCATCGGTTGCAAGTTCGCCTTCCGCGGAGGCGGTCTTAGTCCTTCGACGATCGTTGCGCGCTCCGGCACGACCATCCGCGTCGAGAATCGAGATGCCTTCACGCATGAGCTTTCAGTCGAAGGGCTAGCGGGGTTCACGCCGCTCGAAGCCGGTCCCGGAAAGGCTCGGGTGATTCCAGTTCCTGCGGGTGGGCCATGGGCGCTCGGTGACCGCATCTACGGGCACGTCGAAGGTTACCTGCATTCGATGCGCGAGCTGGTTGCCTGCGCGGCCGTCGATGCCAACGGGAAATTCAACTTCCAAGACGTTCCGCCCGGTCCCTACTCTTTGAGAATTTTGCGCGGTTCCGAGCAAGTCGCATCGCGTCGCATCACGGTGCCGGCAGGCCGAACGCTCCAGATCTATTCGGTCGCCATCAGCAAGGGTCGGAGGAACTAACCGATGTTGTCGCGCCTTTGGTACCTGATTCTAGCTTTGGCCGTCGGAGGGACGCTCGCAGGTGCGTTCTTGAACAAGTCAGCGGCGAGCCGGGAAGCTGAGTTCCAGCTCGAAGAGCAACTGCGCAGAGACCATGTCGAGGCCGAGCTTTGGCAGCGCCTCGACGCTCGACTTCGACTCGACGCCCTGGCCTCGATTGCGGTCGATTCCGAGGTTCGCCAAACGCTACGGAGCTCGAGCGGACATGCGGGAACGCCAGGATCGAGCACCCGAAAGCGCCTCAGCCAGAAACTCGACTCCCTCAACGGTAAGCTCGAAGAGGGCAAGGGAGACCTCGTCTTCGCGATCGATACAGAGGGTGAGGTCGTGGCCACGCTCGACAAAAACGACTTGGATTCGGTCGAACTCGACAAGATGCCGCTCGTACGAGATGCGCTTCGAGGCTTCATGCGAGACGACGTTTGGGTCTACAACGGTAAAGTCTATCGGATGGCTGCGCGCCCGGTCTTCGACGGCGGCCGATATGTCGGCGCCGTCGTTCATGGGATGGCGATTGGGGACGGGCTCGCCAAACGTCTCGCAGCCAAGCTGCCGAACGCGACCGTGGTCTTCTTCTTTCGTGATGACTTGATCGCGTCTCACGTCGGTGGAGCCAAAGCGCCGAGCAGCGCAGAGTTGAAAAGCGGTCTCGCGCCTGCGCTTGCCAAGATGGAAAACGGCGAAGGTTCGGTGGTGGTAGGCGAGCGAACTCGCGTGATCGCGGCACGAATTCGAGGTGAAGCCGCGGACGCTGGGGTCGGGTATATCATCGGCCGCCGCGGAAGCACCGTCGGGCTCGGCGGGCTTTTCGCAAACACCTTCAAAGAGGACGTCGCTTCGCTTCCCTGGCTGTTGGTCATCGGCCTTCCGCTGCTGCTCCTCGTTCTGGGCTTGGCCCTTCTTTACGTGGAGCATGACAAGGGGGTCGTGATCCTTCGGAAAACGAGCGAGAGCCTGTCCAAAGCCGAGCTCGACAGCCTTCCGGCCGGTCAGCTCCGGCGTCACTATCGGAAGATCGCGGAGAACCTCAACACAGCCCTGCGCGCCGGCGTCGGCTTCAAAGAAGGAGCCGCCAAGCGTTCTTCGGTCGACCTCGACCACATTTTGAGCTCGACGCGAGATAGCGCGAATGCGGGCTACTTCGGTGTCTCGACCGAAGCGCCGACGGCCAAGCAGGTGGCGCTCGAACCAGCGCCATCGAGCAAGCCAGGTGAGAAGACCCCACCGATGGCACCGATCGTCTCTGCGGATGCGATTCCTACTGCAAGGCCGGCGGACAGCCCTGCCGCGGAGTCGCGTACGCTTGCGACGACGGCGCGCCCGGGGCGTTCACCTTCGTCTCGGCCCAAGCGGTCGCCGTCATCTTGGCCGAACCGATCGACCTCTTCGCGGCAAGCGGTCGCAGCTACCGTTCGACACGGCGGAGAGCCCGTCGTGTCGGAGGTCAACGACCCACCGACGAGGCCAAACGCGATCGTCGACTCGTACTCGGAGTACGACGACGAGGCGGAGCAGTCGACCCAGGTGAAGCACGTGCCGCAGGAGCTCATCGAAGCCTCTGCGCCCGCTGTCCAGGGCGACGAGGGGCACTTCCGGGAGGTCTTCGAGAAGTTCATCGCGACGCAGCAGGAATGCGGCGCATCGGTCGCTGGGCTCACCTTCGATAAGTTCGTACGCAAACTTCATGCCGCGCGTGACCAGGTCATGAAACGCCACAATGCGCCATCGGTGCGCTTCACGGTGTACGTGAAAGAAGGGCGCGCGGCGCTCAAAGCCAGCCCGGTCAAGCAGTGAGTTGACCGCCGGGAACCCCGGCTCTACCTTCAACAATAGTCCCTCTGTCGTTGCAGGTGAGGAAGGAGTAGTGAATCCCTGACTAGGTCGATTAGGGTGCTTCAACGTGCGTGGTGTGCGGACCCGGCTAGCGTCATCGGGGGGCCTAAAGCGTACGATATCCGCTCCCACCTACTAGTAAATTGTAGGGGTTCGACTCAACATTAGTTCCCACGGCAACGACGGTCAGGACTGTCTTATGGGCCCCGCCAAGTCGACGCTTGCGTCGTCCGCGGGGCTCCGGGGCTTAATGCCGTAACAATGATCGACTCGACTAGATGGACCAGCAACTGTTCGGCGAGAACTCTCCTCAGTGAGAAAAGGGGACTGTCCCCTTTTACTGGATAGGGGCTGTGAGGCGGGCGAAGCGGACGCCGAGGCGGAACCACCAAGGCTTTCGGTCGTACTCGCCCTGCTCCATCAGCCGGGCGCGCTTGAAATCCTCCTCGAACATCTGCTCGACTTTGGAGGCGAAGGTCGGGTCGGCGATGGCGGCCGTGATCTCGAAGTTTAGCCGGAACGAGCGATTGTCGAAGTTGGCCGTGCCGATCGTGGCCACACCGTCGTCAATCAACATGGCCTTCTCGTGGAGGAAGCCGTCCTGATACCTATAGAATTTCGCTCCGGTGCGACCTGCGTCATCGAAGTACGAGTATGCGGCCAAGTAGACCAGCAGATGATCGGGCTTGTCGGGGATCAGAATCCGGACGTCCACGCCCCTCAGTCCCGCTAGTTGCAGCGCAACGATCACGGACTCCTCGGGTACGAAGTAGGGGCTTGCGATCCAAATGCGCTTTTGGGCCGAGTTGATCGCGTGGACAAACATCAGATTGGCGGTTTCGAGCTCATCGGCCGGACCGGTGGGAATGATCAACACGCGGCTGTTGCTTCCATCGGGGGCTTGCTGAGCGACCCAGTTGAGCTTGGGCAGCGTATCGGTCGCCCAATACCAATCCTCGGCAAACGAAATCTGCGCTTTCAAGACGGCGGGCCCTTCGATGCGAACGTGGGTATCTCGCCAATGACCAAACTTTGGATCTTTGCCCAGGTATTCGTCGCCGACGTTGTGGCCACCGATCCAAGCCACTCGACCGTCCGTGACCACGATCTTGCGATGGTTGCGAAAATTGAGTTGGAATCGGTTGCGACGGCCTTTTCGAGTATTGAACTCGTAGATTTCCACACCCGCATCGCGGAGCTCTTGCGTGTAGCTGTTCGGAAGATCGTGGCATCCAATTTCGTCGTAAAGAAAATACACACGCAGGCCCTGCCTTGCTTTGGCGAGAAGATGGTCCTTGAGCGCGCGTCCCAGACCGTCGTCGTGTACGATGTAGAACTGCACTAAAATGTACTCTTGGGCTTCGTCGATGCCGTCCAAGATGCTCTTGAAGGTCGCGTCGCCATCGATCAGCAGATCCACTCGGTTGCCGCGGAGCACCGGCATCTGGGCGAGGCCTTCGGCAGCGCTCGTTGCTTCTTCTCGCTCGCTCTCCGGAACTCGATACGAAGACACCGATTCGACCACTTCCCGCTCGATTTGCGCGGTACGGTCATCGGTGTTCCGCCGAGCGACGACGTAGCCTTGAAACTTGCTGCGCCCGAACACCCAATAGGCAGGCACAGCCAGATATGGGAAGGTGTTGAGACTCACCGCCCATGCGATCGCCCCTTGGGAGGTGCGCGTGCTCATCACGGCGTGAATCGACGAGGTGAAACCCAACACATGAAAAAGCACGACTATTGCGGCCGTCATTCGTCCCCTCCTGCTCTTAGGCGGTCTTGGATCGTTCTCGGGCATGGGAGTCGTCGTTTGCTGTCGGTTTGGTGACTTTTTGTCCAGCGTACTTCCATGACACAAAGGCACTCGCAGAAGATTTTTTTCTGCTCAGCGACCGAGCGCGAATCGTACTCGACGGCGCGTGAACGGTCATGTCCGTAATGTGAACGGTTTCGCCCTTCGTAAGTTTACAGATTGTGTACTCCGGGCGCGCCCGCGCAGCCGGATTCCTTGGTGTCGACGTGCATAGATCATGATATCGCAAGCGCCTCATTCAAAGAGGGGTGTCATGCAAGAGCAAGCAGTCAATCGTTTCTATTCGGACGAAAGAACACGCGGCCGCGTCCGCGGGGCGATCAACGAGTACCTGGGCTTCTTCGACGAGTCGAACGGCGGCGACGTCAAGGCACGCCAAGCTGGCTACACGACGATGATCAACCACTACTACGATCTCGTCACCGATTTCTACGAGCACGGCTGGGCGAAGTCGTTTCACTTCGCCCCGCGTTTCGAAGGCGAGTCATTCGACTCCTCGCTCGCGCGCTCGGAGCATTCTTTCGCACTCAAGCTCGGCCTGAAGCCGGGAATGAAGGTGCTCGACGTTGGCTGCGGCGTCGGCGGACCGATGCGCAGCATCGCGCGGTTCTCGGGGGCTACAATCGAGGGTGTCAATAACAACGACTACCAGCTGACCAAGGTGCAGCAGTACAACGAAGAAGCTGGCCTCGCTCATCGGTGCTCCGGCTTCAAAGGCGATTTCATGAACCTCCAGGTGCCGGACGAGACCTACGATGCCACGTACGCGTTCGAGGCCACGTGCCACGCGCCAGATAAGGCAGGCGTGTTCAAGGAAATCCACCGCACGCTGAAGCCAGGCGGCCTGTTCGCCGCCTATGAGTGGTGCATGACCAGCAAGTTCGACCCGAACAGCGCCGAACATCAACGCACCAAGAAGGGCATCGAAGAGGGGGATAGTCTCCCAGACATCGCATCGATTCCCGAAACCCTCGATGCGGTTCGCGCCGCTGGCTTCGAGCTCTTAGAGAGCCACGATGCCGCAGGCACCTGCGACCCGGCGACACCATGGTATTTGCCGCTCGTAGGCGAAACCGAGAGCCTGCTCGCCGTCCGACGCGGTCGTGCGGGACGGTTCATGGCACGCCGCACGATTCGAACCCTAGAGGCGTTGCGGATCGCACCGAAGGGTTCGACCGAGGTGAGCAGAATGCTGGGCGCAGCGGCCGAGGCCCTGATCGCTGGCGGTGAGCTCGGGATCTTCACGCCCAACTACTTCTTCTTGGCACGGCGACCGGCGGAATGATGATCGGTGCTGTACGGGCACCGCTGCACGCACTGTCGGGACGACGCGGCCCAAAGGATCTGAATCCTTTGGTAGAGTCCGCACGTGAGGCCACCTACCCGCCGCCCTACCCCGAGGGATGGTACGTCGTGGGCCGATCGATCGACTTTCGCGACCGCCCGACCTTCGTGCAGTGCGTCGGGAACCCATGGGTGGTCTTTCGTGACGCTTCGGGAAACGCTCAAGTGGTCGATGCGTATTGCCCGCACCTCGGAGCCAACCTGGCTGACGGCAAGGTGCGCGGTGACTGCGTGGAGTGTCCGTTCCACGGTTGGAAGATCGACGGGGACGGTTCGGTCGTCGGTCAAGCCAACGGAGACCGCCCAGACCCCAGGCATCGCACGAGGTCTTGGGCGGTCGAAGAGCTTCACGGCTGGGTGCTCGTCTACCACCGGCACCGAGCCTCGAGTGAGGGCCCGGCGCCCGAGCCGCCGTACCGCTTGGAACGCGTGCCAGAGATCGACGACGGTGGTCTGATTTGGCGGGGAGAGCACGATGCAGGGCTGGTGCACATGCACTTGCTCGAGTTCCTCGAGAACAGCGCCGATTTCCAGCACTTCGCCGCCATCCACGGACGTCTGCGCTTGCCTTGGACCGAGATCCCCGTACCGGGCATGACCCTGCACCACGAAGCGACCTGGCGTCGGGATGAAACGCAGAAGCACGTGTGTTGGTTCGTGAACGACGCGAACCTCGAGTTCCGGGGAAAGTCGATCAAGGGATCAGGGGCGCGTGCAGACGTTCGTATCGAGGGCCCCGGCAGCTTCATCCGATTCGACTTTACGCTGACTCGCGGGCGGGGCCGCGTCGTGTTGTACCAAAGCCATACGCCGATCGCTCCGATGACCCAACACGTTCGGTTTCGCTGGTTCAGTGGTCCAAACGTGCCAAAGCCCTTGGCGTCGTTCATCGTTGGGAACTGGGTCTCCCAGTGGCGTCAGGACATCGGCATCTGGGAACGAAAGATCTATCGCAATCAGCCGATGCTCACGCGTGCAGATGGCCCCATTCACCAGCTTCGACGCTGGTATTCCCAGTTCTACCCAGCACCGTCTTGATCGGCTCAATAGCCAACGTAAGGAAACACATGTCGATACGAAGCAAGCTCGGACAAACGAAGCTCGCCAAAGGTGCTGCTCAATGGATGACAGACAATCGTGGTCTGGTCGTCGCAGCCACGGCACTGCCCGCCAGCTTCCTGTTCGAGCGGGCGCGCGTCACACGCGACGTGCTCTACGCGCGTTTTGGAGCATCGCCTGAGAGGCACGATGAGCGAGTGCGACGCGTTCAGGAGCAGGTGCGCGCCTGGAACGCGTCGGGGTCCAATCGTCCCATGTGCACGGCAAGGCCGGCCTGGCTGACGATGTCCACGCGAACCTCGACCTACAAGAAAGATTGTAACCACATCGAGATCGATCTTCGCGATATCCTCGAAGTCGACACCGAACGGATGACCGTCCGCGTCGAGCCTCTGGCCAACATGGGGCAGATCAGCCGATACCTCGTGCCGATGGGCTATGCGCTCAAGGTCATGGTCGAAATGGAGGATCTCACGGCCGGGGGTCTTTGCATGGGCCTCGGCATGGAGACGACTTGTCACCGGTACGGCTTGATTCAGGAGACCGTCGTCGCTTACGAGATCGTGACGGCTGACGGGACTCTTCTGCGTGTGACCCAAGAAAGCGACCCAGAGCTGTTCCACGCTCTCCCCTGGTCACACGGCACGCTGGGCTTCCTGGTGACGCTCGAGCTCGAAATCGAACCGGCCAAGCCGTACATGCGGATGAAGTACATCCCCTGCCACAGCATGGAAGAGCTTTGCGACAAAACGTATGCGCTTTCGGTCGCCGACGATGCCCCAGAGTTCTTGGAAGCAACCATCTATTCGAAAGACAGCGGCGTCATTCAATGTGCATGGTACGACGACGCGCCTGCGGATCGGTCGAAGATCAACCCCATCAATCGCTGGTACAAGCAGTTCTTTTTTCATCACGTGGCGACGGCGCTCGAGCGTGGCGAGTTCGAAGACTGGATCCCACTGAGAGACTACTACCACCGCCACACGCGCTCGATCTTCTGGGAGCTCGAAGAGCTCATGCCCTTTTCGAGCAAGCCATGGTGGCGCTGGGGTTTCGGATGGCTTGGCGCGCCCAAGATCTCACTGCTCAAAGGCACCATGACCCAAGGGGTGCGTTGGAAGTTGGTTCACAAGCACGTCGTGCAGGACGTCATCATCCCGATGCGCGAGCTCGAGCGCGCCGTCCAAGAGTTTGATACGCGATTCGAGGTGTACCCGCTGCTCGTCTACCCGATCCGCATCTACGACCATGGCGAA
>Ga0209456_10001151_pt1 | contig 13063 bp, 9 predicted proteins | sample COG_11_FD_184755 | JGI IMG/M metagenome (GOLD analysis project Ga0209456, IMG submission 184755) | Pelagic marine sediment microbial communities from the LTER site Helgoland, North Sea, for post-phytoplankton bloom and carbon turnover... | ecosystem: Environmental > Aquatic > Marine > Neritic...
CGGCCCTGTCGCGGGACATTTCTCCGAAAAGCACGAATCGGCGCAAGGCCTGGAGGATCTCGAGGTCCACCAGGTGGGGAGCGTGGAGGCTTTCACTACCCGCCAGAAGCCTGTGCTCAATCGCGTCCCGGTCATCGGATCCGCGAAGCAGATCGACGAGCACGGACGCATCGACGACGATCAAATGGGACCCCGGTGCTGCCGGATGATGTCAACGGCGCTTTCGCTGACCTGCACGGCCTCACGTGTGTGGAGCCGCTCCCGGAATGCCGCGTCTCCAACCGTGCGGATGCGAGCATCCTCGCGCAAATCCGCGTTGGTGACCGCCGACATGAACGGCTGAATCTCGACGGCACCGTATCCAAGCTCGATGAATTGGCGAAGCTGGTCGCGAAGCGTGACATCATCCACTGCACCGCCGGGCCACCACCAACGCGTCTGCGGCCCAAGCTCCGCCGGAGGATCGGCGAACAGCGCTGGAGTAAACACGTCATCTTCGAGGGCGATCTGGTTTTCGGAGCCACCGCACCCCAAGGATACAAGAGTCAAGGCCGCGAAGAGCACGGTTCTAAGCATGGGGTCCCCTTAGCAGACGCGCGTCGCGCCCGCCCCGCTATTCGATATCGAAGCAGATCACCGGTGGCTCGGTCTGCGGATTGGGATCGATGAAGTCGTCGTTCGGGTCGTCCGGCGTGCCGTTGTCGTTCACGGTGCCGCCGGTGCAGTCGTAAGTTACGTCAAAGGGCATGAGTCGCAGCCGGAGGCTGGTTCCCTCGGCCGGGTCGATCGTGCCACCGATGTCGAAGCAGACCTGTCCGGCGACGCCGGCCGTGTAGCTCGCACCGATGATCGGGTCGAGCGGCACGGTGAGCGGTCCCGTGACTATGTTCGCGCACGCGCTCGATTCGACTCCGCCATCCTCGGGTAGCGGCCCCGGGATGCAAGCTGGGTCGCACTCTCCCGACGTGTTCACGCCGCATGTCTGGCCGAACTCTGCCAATGGACAGTCCGCGTCGTTGTCGCAGGGCTCGCCCCCTTCGTCGCCTGGATTGGGGATCTGGGAAATCGGAAGGGTGACGGGCGTCGTGCTCAGCACAGTGCCGACTGGGCTACCCGCGCTCACGCCGCTGGTATCCCATTGCGCGGCTGCTTCGGTGATCTCGAACGACAGAAGCTCGCTGTTGTAGCGGAAGATCACTGCGCCCTGCAGGAACTCCTGAGGGAAGATCAGTGCCGTCTCGATGTCCGCCGTGAACGGCTGACCGCTCACGATCGGCGTGGGATCGATGGTTGCTTCGGCTACCAAGTCATACAATTCTGGGAGCAGGTACATCTGCGGTGTCATCTTGCAGGCGATCGGAATCAACGCCCGGGTCCCTCCCATGCCGCCGGTGCCGCCCGCGCCTCCGGTTCCACCGGCACCATCCGTGACCTCGACGGCGCCGACATCGCACTTGCCGCCCGGCGGCTGTGGGCGCTCCACGCCACGCTGGTCGGTGGCCACGGTGCACTCCTCGATGAAGTCGATGGCGACGCTGCCGGGTCTCGGCGCTTGCGTGAGCGTGGGGCCTCCGTTTTCCTGCAACGGTCCAAGCGCGAGCTGCCACTCGGCGACGCTGACCAGATCATTGGGCGAGAGCCGGCACGTGTCGCCCGGGCTCTCGATGTTGCCCCCATCCGACATCACGAAGGCGGAGTTGCAGTCACCTTGGATCAGGGTATTCGTCAGCGTCGCCGCCCCCGCGTTGTAAATACCGTCGACATCGAACGCCGCGGTGTTGTTGGACACGGTGGTATGGCTCAGCGTCAGCATTCCCGTGGCCACGGCGTTGTAGATACCCCCGCCGATGCCTCCTGCCGTGTTTCCGTATACGGTGGAGTTGGTCAACGTGGCCGTGCCGACGTTGTGAACGCCGCCGCCCCAACCGGTCGCCGTATTCCCGGACACCGTCGTGTTGGTCATGACCAACGTACCCAGAGTTCCGTTGGTCCGGAGGCCGCTCCAGATGCCTCCGCCGTCCGACGCAACATTCCCGGACACCGTGCTATCGAGCAGCGTCGTCGTACCCAGGCTAAAAATGCCGCCGCCTCTGTCGAGTGCAGTGTTTCCAGAGACGGTGCAGCGGGTCAACGTCAACGTTGCATGCGTTCCGCTGTTGATCCCGGCTCCTCCGCGACCACTGGTATTCCCCGACACGACGCTATCCGTCAGGGTCGCTATGCCCCCGTTCTCGATTCCCGCGGCCCAGTCGTCGTCGCGATTTCCCGACACGATGCTGTTGGTCAAGGTCAACGTTCCCTCGTTGCCGTTGTAGATACCGAGGCCGTCATTGTCCGACACGGCGCTGTCGATCAGGATGGCGGTTCCGAAGTTTCGGATGCCCCCAAAGCGCTCATAGGTCGCCGTGTTTCCGGACACGGTGCTGTTGATCAATGTCAGAGTGACGTCATGCCCGTGTGCAATGCCGCCAACCTGGAGACCGGAATTATCTGACACCGTGCTGTCGATGAGCGTCAGGTTCCCATTGCTGTGAATGCCGCCGCCAAACGTTTCCTCTCCACCTCCGCCGGTGATGGTGAACCCGCGGAGCTCCACGGTCGCTTTGTTTTCAATCAGGAAGACCGTGTCGATGCCCTGTCCGTCGATCGTGAGGAGGGCGGCCCCGTCGAGGATGACGTCGTTGGTGATGTAGAAGCGGCCCTCGACGGTCGTGGGGCCTTCGCAGGCAAAGCCGTTTGGACCGCCGCCTGCGGAAATCGCATCGAGAATCCCCTGATAGGTGCACGGGAACGTGCACATGGCCGTCTGACAGGTGCCCGCGTCGCGGCCGCAAAGGGTGCCGTCATCAACCGGCGTGTAGTCGCACAACCCGTCTTCCGGATTGCAGGCATCGTCGGTGCACTCGTTCTTGTCATCACAGATGATGCCGTGGCAGCGCAAGGCGTCCTCGCACCCACCTCTCAAGCACAAGCCCGGCAGCCCGTTGAAGTCACACTCGGTGTCGTCCGGGACCGCCGTGTAGGCGCACGAGCCAGCTTCGGGGTCGCACGTGTCTTCCGTGCACTCGTTGTCGTCGTCACATTCGACGCCCTCGCAGAGCATGGCGTCTTCACAGACGCCGCTCATGCAAAGCCCCGGGAGCCCGTCGAAGTCGCACTCGGTGTCGTCCGGAACCGGCGCGTAGTCACACGATCCTTCCGCCGGATTGCACGCGTCTTTGGTACACTCGTTTTCGTCGTCGCACATGACGCCTTCACACGGGTCGACGGGGGTGCCATCGCCGCATCCGGCAACGCCGGCCATCGGGAAAACGACCAAGACGAGCGCCCAACCAAGAAAACCAAGCGAATCTTTCATGATAGCCTCCTCAGGCCTTCCTCAGCGTGCTGGCCCCTGGAACTCGAACGCCCCAATATCGACATCGGCCACATCGTCTTCATTGCCGTCCACGGTTCGAGGACGGCCAGCGAAATCCTCGGCAGGGAGATCCGCGATGGTGGTGTCCCCGGAATCGACCGCGGGTGAGCCCGCGGTGAGGTCGTAGTTGTGCTGTTCAGGATCGACGAACCTCGGGTCCGCGGAGATATTGCCGTCCAGTCCCGTCTGATCCGAACAGTGCCCGGCATAGGCCGGCGCATCGACCGCGAAAACGTCGTTGTGGCTGAAGATCGGTGCCTCGAGATCGTTGAAGTCGCCGCAGTAGATCGCGGACTGCCCGCGCTTGCCGACGATGATGTTGTTGATCAGCGGCGTCTGCCCGTCGTACCCATCGGCGAAGATGCCGGAACCAACCGTTGCATCATTGTCGGCTATCGTATTGTTGATGAGCCGGGGACCGCGGTTGCCAGAGGGGACGAGCCACGAGATGCCGCCGCCCTGTTCGGCGGAGTTGCCGTAAATCAGGTTCTGCAGGATCAAGGCTTCGGATCGGTTCACCAACGACAGACCGCCGCCGCCGCCAGTTGCGTGGTTTCCGCGAATCTCATTTCCGTAGATCGTGGGATCTCCAGCAGCCCACATGGCGATCCCCCCACCATCCGTCGACTCGTTATCGGCGATGAGGTTTTCAATGATCTCGGCAGCCGATGCGCCTCCAATGCTGACGCCACCTCCACCCCAGCCGACGCTGCATGTGTTGTGAGTGATCTCGTTGTGCTGAACGAGCGGCGAACTGAACTCGATGCCAATGCCGCCACCCGGGCAAGCGGAGTTGTTCGTGACGATGTTGCCGAAAATGGAAGGAGACGAGTCTCGGACCATGATTCCGCCGCCTACGCTGCTCGAGCCGTTGGTGATCGTGAACCCCCGAAGCACCGAGTCCCGCGTCTCGACCGAACGGAAAGTGACGACCGAGCCTTCCTGATTGCCGTCAATGATGGTCACCTCGGGACCGTCTGCACTGGTCACCACGAGGAGCTTTCCGTCGAAGTCGATGTTCTCCTGGTAGGTGCCGGCAAAGACCAGCACGTTTTCACCATCCACCGAAATATCGATCGCGGGTTGAATCGATGCGAAGTCGCACTCGCTTGGGCAGACGGTCCAGGTCCAGGAAACGGGTTCGCACCCACCCCTCAGGCAGAAGCCCGGCAGGTCATAGTAGTTGCACTCGGTGTCATCCGGGACCGACGTGTTAATGCACGAGCCATCCGCTGGATCGCACGTGTCGTCGGTGCACGCGTTTTCGTCGTCACAGTCGACACCCTCGCAGAGCATGGCGTCTTCGCAGACCCCGCTTGCGCAAAGCCCCGGAAGGCCATCGAAGTTACACTCGCCGCCATCCGCGACTGGCATAAAGTCACACGACCCGTCTGCCGGATTGCACGCGTCCTCGGTGCACTCGCTCTCGTCGTCGCAGGTGACGTTCAAGCAACGGTCAACAGGCTCATCACCACCGCAGCCGACGATCGAAAACACCACCGCTGCGAACGCGCAGCCAAACAAACTAAGCGAATGCTTCATAAGAACCTCTCCACACCGGGCGAGTTTGAAAATTCCGCCACGAGGCTAAGTAGGTGAGAGATATGCATTCGGCATGCCAACACAGATCCCGGCTATTTCAAGCTATTGCGAGACGGTGACGTGAACAGATTGCGTCGCGCCGTCAAAACTGCGCGGGGACACGCTCCACCTTCAAAACGCCATTTGTTTCGGTCGGTTGCGAGGCACACCGCGAAAACTCGAGCCCCACTGGGTTTTCGCGGTGTGGGTCGTAACTGCGCGAGATGACGCGGCTTGCTGGGGGGGAGCGTGTCCCCCAAATAGGCAGCATGTCGTCGGACTCGATGATTCTTACGGTGGCTAGCCGGTTGTCTCGGCATCCTCCTTTTGATCGACTGGAGCCGGAGCTGCTCGAGCGTATGGCGCGCGGGCTTCGTATTCGGTACTTGGAGCCCGGCGAGGTCATCTTCGAGGAGGGCGAGCCGGCCAAGCCCGAGTTCTACGTGGTGGTGAAGGGCGAAGTAGCCGTCAGCCAGCAGGTGGACGGACAGACCGTGCTCATCGATGTCTGCGATGACGGGGACATCTTCGGGGTGCGGGCGCTGCTTGGTGATAGGCCATACGGTGCGCGCACGCAGACCAAGGACGACACCCTTCTTTACGTCCTGTCGAAGGACCAGCTCGACGCGTTGCTTCGCGAGGCGCCGCGGGTGGCGCTGTTTTTTGCAGCCGACTTCGCGGCGGACCTGCCGCAGGTGCGCGACAGCAACCGGCTCGAATCGGTGCGAGCCGCGCGGCGTCACGAAAAGGCGCTGGACACCGGCGATGATGTGCGTCGGGTGGACCCGGTGCGCGATGTGCTGACCTGTGGTCCCAACACGACCATCCGTCACGCCGCGTCGCAGATGAGCGAGCGCAACGTCGGCTCGATTCTAGTCGTCGACGATGAGCAGCGGCCTCTTGGCATCGTGACCGATTCGGACCTCCGGTCGAAGGTCGTTGGGCAGGGGCGGGACGTTTCGAGGCTCATCTCCGAAATCATGAGCTCTCCGGTGCTCACCATCGACGATCAAACCACGCTCTCGTCGCTCATCGCAACGGTGATGAAGAAGCACCTGCACCACTTTGCGGTGACGGAGGATGGGACCGACACCACGCGCGTCGTTGGGATCGTTTCGGAGCACGACATTCTCAAGACGCAGGGCAGTCATCCCACCGTGATCCTGACCGAGATCAGCAAGGCCAAGACCAAGCACCGGCTGCGCGCGCTCCGCGAACAGGCCGAGGACCTGCTGCGCCGGTACCTCGAAGACGAGGTGGGGATGGGGTTCGTGTCGAACATGATCTCGGAGATCAACGACACCCTCATCCGGCGCGCCATTGTCCTGTCGCTCGCCGAGTTCGCCGAGCGGGGGATGAAGCCGCCTGTCCCGTTTTGCTGGCTGGCGCTCGGCAGCGAGGGGCGCGAGGAGCAGCTTCTTCGGACCGATCAGGACAATGCCATCCTATATGCCGATCCGGGTGAAGATGGCGGAGGGGCGGAGGCTTTCTTTCTCGAGCTCGGAAAGCTCGTGGTCGAGATCCTCGTCGAAGCGGGTTTCGAGCGATGCCCGGGCGACGTGATGGCCAGCAACCCACAGTGGAATCAGCCGCTCGCGTCGTGGAAGCGCTATTTCTCCGGCTGGGTCCGTGAGCCGGAAAAGGTGGCGGTGATGCACACCAACATCTTCTTTGATTTCCGTCCCGTCTATGGCGACACGTCGCTCGCCGCGGAGCTCAGGACCCACATCTTCGAGCGGATCAAAACCGACCGCTTGTTTCTCGCGTTGTTCGCGAAGCACGCCACGCAGAACCCTCCACCTCTGAGCTTCTTCCGCAACATGATCATCGAGCGCAGTGGAGAGCACCGTGACACGTTCGATATCAAGGCCCGCGCGATGATGCCCTTGGCCGACGCGGCGCGCGTCCTGGTGTACGACTTCGGGATCGACATGTACGGGAGCACCGCCGAGCGTTGGGAGCGTATCGCGGAAACCAATGAAAACCTCGCGCGCCTGGCCGGTGAAGCAGCGATGGCCTACGAGATATTGATGCGTATTCGCGCCCTCGAAGGCCTCACTCGGGGCACTTCGGGCCGCTACGTTCACATCAAGGAGCTCAACAAACTGGAGCGCCAAACGCTCCGAAACACGTTTTCGGTGGTGAAGGACGTGCAGTTGATGTTGACGTCGAGGTACCGAACCGATTTCATTCGTTGAGGTTCACTTGCTCGGAGATTTCCTCAAACGTTTGGTCCATAGAGGCTCCTCGAATACCGGGGCCGACGCTTGGCCCGCGGCATTGAGCGACTATATGTCGAAGAAGAGCAAGCCGCCCAAGGACAAGGCGTTGGGCGAAGTCCGCTTCGTCGTGTTCGACACCGAGACCACGGGTCTCGATCTCTCGAAGAACCGGCTCCTGTCGATTGCTGGGGTGGGGATGACCGAGCTCGAGGTGCGGCTCGACGACACGTTCGGCGTGATGGTCGCGCAGTCCGACGTCGGAGGGTCCGACGCCGCGGTGATTCACGGGTTGATCTCCCACGACCTCGCCGACGGGCTTCCCGAGGATGAAGCCGCCGCTCGATTCTTGGCGTTTGCCGGGGATGCCGTGCTGGTCGCACACCACGCCGCGTTCGACATGCGCATGCTCCAAAAGGCCATCGCGCCGCACCGAGGGGCCAGAGTTTGGAGCCCCTCCGTGGACACCGCTCAGCTCGCCCAACGCGTCGAGGTCGGCCCCATGACCTCCAACCAAGCAAGGGGCGCGGACCAACGCACGCCGTACCAGCTCGACAACCTCGTCGAGCGCTACGGCATCGACGTGCCCGAACGGCACACGGCCGCAGGAGACGCCCTCGCCACCGCGCTTCTGTTTCAAAGGCTTCTCAGGAAGGCCGAGCGCCGCGGTATCCGAACACTCGGTGACCTCCTCGCCCGTTGAGTCGTCGCTGGCCGTGGGGGCCGCACAGCTCGCGCAGGACGTGCGTCCAATGCAGAACATGCGCGTCGCCAGCCTGCAAGATCCGCGGAAAACCGGGCAATTTTGTTGGCATGCCACATGCAGGCTCAGAGCGTGGGCTGTATCCCGGCGCGCGTGAAACTGTGAGCGCCGTCGAGTTGGGAGGTTGTTATGCGTTCTTTGTTTCTATTCATCGTGTTTGTATGCGCCTTGGGCGCGGCTTCCATTGGTTGTGACAACGGCGAAGGGACCGGTGGCAGCGGCGGCGCTGACGGCGCTGGCGGCTCTGACGGCTCAGGCGGTGCGGGGGCCGGTGGCTCCGACGGCGCTGGCGGGTCTGATGGTGCTGGCGGCTCTGATGGTGCTGGCGGCGGAACGGCCGGAGTCGGCGGCGCGGCGCCCGTCATCCAGAAGCTCGAGTGGACGTGGGATGTCACTTGCGTCCGCGACCAACCGGCAGAGCTCGTGGTTACGATCACCGCGACCGACGACGATACGCCTAGGGACCAGCTGACCTACTCGGGCAAGGTCGATGATTGCACCGACATTACCGCAGCTGTCTCGACCTTGTCGTGCGGGTCTCACGGCGGACTCAGGGGAGGCCCTGCGACCGTGACCGATCCGCAGGGGAACGAAGACAAGCTCTTCTTCGCTTTCGACAACTGCCAGAACGGCTCGTGCGATGGCGATCAGCTCACCTGCCCGTAGCTAGCCAACTCCGACGGAGCGCTCGAGCTCTACGAGCGCTTCGTCGAGGTGGTCGATCAGACGCTGTGCGCTCGGCACCGAGCGGCGGCAAGCGACAATACCAAAGTCGAGACTGTCTCCGCAGCTCGTGACTGTGATGTTCAGCGCCTGACCGTGGGTCACGATCGACAACGGGTACATGCCCTCGAGGGGGGCGCCGTTCCAGTAGAGCTGCTCGCGCGGGCCGGGCACGTTCGAGACCGTGACGTTGAAGGTCGGGCGCGTTCTTCCCGAGACCCGCAGCAAGTGCGGGAGCAGGACTGGCAGCGCGACGATGGTCGTGAAGATCGGAATGTCGGCGGCGTTCATGCCTTTGAGCAAGCGCTTGGCCTCGCCCATCGAGTTTTGGATTGCCCGGAGGCGGTCCAGCGGATCGCCGAGCTCGGTCGCGAGGCTCGCGAACACCACCGAGAACGAGTTGCCCTCGATGTCCGCGTCGGCGGGACGGAACGAGACCGGGGTCATCGCGGTCAGGGGCTGGTCGGGAAGGGCGCCTTGGTCGATCAGGTAGCGTCGGAGCGCGCCACCGGACATCGCGAGAACGATGTCGTTGATCGTCGCGTTCAGGGCCTTGGCCACCTTCTTGATGCGCAGCAGCGGCCATGACTGGGCGACGAGTCGGCGCGAGCCCGTGACTCTTCCGTTGAGGATGGTCAGTGGCGTTTGGAAGGGTGCGATCATACCGTGCTTGTCGCGGTGCCTGACCGCCGCCGCGAATTTCAGCACGCCCCCCATTGCTCCGGCCGTCGCGGCCACGGCACCGCGCGCATCCGGGGAGCCGTTTTGCTGACGCCTCGGGCGGGGCATGTTCCAAGGAGCGGGCATGTCTCGCTCGTCGGGGTCGCTCGACAGACACGCCCGCAGCATTCGCATTGCGCCCACCCCGTCGATCATCGAGTGATGGGTCTTCATGTAGAGCGCGAAGCGGTTGTCCTCGACGCCCTCGATGATGTGCGCCTCCCAAAGTGGGCGGTCACGGTGCAGCCGCGTGCTGTGAAGACGAGAGACCAGCGAAAACATTTCCCGATACCTGCCCGGTTTCGGAAGCGCGGAGTGGCGCACGTGGTAGTAGGTGTCGAGGTGGTCATCCGTCACCCAGTGTGGCAACCCCAGTCGCCGCAGAGGCCATACGACCTTCTGGTTGAACGGATACTGCACGGCTTTCGGGTCATCGTTGCCGGACAGCGTCTCATGCAGCCAGTCCTCGTGGGCCCCTTCCGGATAGCTGAAGAGCATGAGGCCGCCAGTATGCATCGGCATCATGCGGCTCTCGGCGATCAGGAAGCTCGTGTCGACGGTTCCAAGCGCTTTCATGGACACATAGAAGTATCCCACCTCAGCCAGTTTTGGTAGCCTCCGCGGCACCCAAACAGGAGGGGATGGAGCAAATGGGCTCAATTCCCGGGGGACTTGGTGATTGGAGATGCAGCCGAAGAAATCGCAGGGACCTAGTCGCGCTACCATTGCCGGCAGCGCCGTGCTCGTGTGTGCAGTCCTCGTCGGCGCAGCGTACTTTCTCCGGGACGACAGTCAGCAGCAACCATCGCCCGTCATAGCGCCGTGGCTCGACGCGATTGTCGCCCGCTGCGAGGAGGGACCGACCCATGACATCATCGACGGTCGCGTTCGGACCCGCTGCGCGACCGAAACGCACCCGGCCTTCCTGATCGAGGTCATCGGCTCAGGCGACGAAACCGACAGTGCCAAGATGTTGGTGCCGATGCGGGGATCCACGAACGACATCCTCGACCGGATACTGTTCGGGCTCGACATGTTTGGTGCGATTGCGGGCGCGCGGCCTGAGACCTTCCTGTCAAAGGAATACTTGGACGCGGTCGGCTTGAGCAAGACCGGCGTCGTCTTTCAGGGGCGCCTGTACTCCACCGGGCCGATTCCAGAGGTGGGGCTGATCTTGGCAGTCACCCCTCCGGACGACGAGTCGGCCGCCGCGAATTGACTTCAATAATGGACCATTCGGTGTACTCTTGGCGCCGATGACGAAGAAAAGAGGCTGGGCTCTGGGCATTGGGCTTCTGGTTGTGGCTCTGGTGTTGGCGGTCGTGATGAGTCCGCGAGCCGAGTTCATGGTGGGCGGGGCGTTGGTCAACCTCGGTTACCGGTTTCAAGACCGGCTCTCCAAGTTCGACTTCGAGCACGACGAATCGATTACTCCCGATCAAATCTGGGAGGAGCTCGAACGTCAAAACGAGCTTGCGTCCGCCATGCGTGGCCTCTTTCCTCGCACCGTACGACATCCTGTCGTGGCGATCCTCGCCTGCATGGACGCCCGCATCGATACCAGTGAGCTCGTCGGCGACACCCGCCGCTACTATTACATCGTTCGCACCGCGGGCTCGGTCCTCTCGCCAGCGGAGCAAGAGATGCTCGAGCTTGCGGTCCTCAACGGTGTGAAGATCATTCTACTGACCACGCACACGGACTGTGCGGCGGAGGCCGCAGCGGCCGACCCCGAGGCGAGGGAGAGGTTCCCCGCCGTGATCTCTCTCCTGGACGAGCGGGAGCGCCGGATTGAAGAGTTCATGGCGCGTCCGACGATTCGCGATGCCGTTGCTGCCGGCGAGCTCCAAGTCAAGCATGCCCGAATCGACACGACGACCGATCGGCTCGTCGTCGAAGAGGTGCACCCGGGCGCCCACTGAGGCGCTGGGCTACTGCGCCACCATTTGTCGCAACGCGCGCAGGGCGATGGCGAGGTTGGGGCGCGACATTTTCCTCGTGTCGACGGGTTGGCCGTCGACCCACGTGCCCAGTACCTGGATTCCGCCGAGCTCCCCCGGCTCCGTCTCGAGTGGATTGCGCGACAACACGACCAAGTCAGCGGCCTTCCCCGGTTCGAGCGAGCCGCGATGCTCTTCGACCCCGAGCTGCCACGCCGCGTTCGTCGTCATCGCGCGGAGCGCCTGATCGAGGGTGAGTTGCTCCGAGGGCGCGATCGGCTCGCCTCCCTTTCGCGGTGTCCGGAGCATGGACGTTTGCATGACGCGAAGCGGGCCGATGGGGGTCATGGGGTTGTCACTGTGCACCGTCGCCCGGTGGCCTTCGCGGAAGGCGGTGCCGGCAGGCATGTAGCGTTCGACCCGGCCTCCCACGATCTCGGCAAGCCGGTCTCCATAGAAATAGATGTGGTCGGTGAAGAAGCTGAGCTCGAAGCCGAGCGCCTTGGCGCGCTGGATCTGCTCGGTGGTGATCAGCGCGTTGTGCTCCAACCGGTGACGATGGTCCTCCCACGGATGTTCCTCGAGGACCTGCTCCGCCGCATCGAGGACCAGCTCGACCGCTCGCTCACCCTGGGTATGAACCGCCACGTGGTAACCGGCACGATGAAAACGTCGTAGCTCCTCGGTGAACGCCTCGAGCTCGTAGTTGAGCGGGCCCATGTGACCGGGCGACAGGTGCAACCGCTCGCGTGTGAGCTCGGTGTCCTCGTACGGCTCGGCAAATGCCGCTCCTCCGGTGTACGGCGAGCCATCCATCCAGAACTTCACCCCACGAAGCTCGAAGCGTGCGTCGTGGTCGATTTTTGGTTTGGAATCGAGGTCGAGCTGTCCCGGCAAGCCGTAGACGACGGTGCGGACCGGCACATGTGGGTCGTCGGCGAGCGCCTCGAACAATCCGATCGGATCCTCAGCGCGTCCAACCGCGCCAAGCACCCCGATGGTGGTGATCCCTCCACGCGCGTAATCCGCCAACTTCCACCGCAGGACCAACTCGGTGAGGGCGGGCGGGGCGGCCGGTAACGCGCGGAGCAGGTAGTTGATCGCGTTGAGCTCGAGAACGGCGCCGGTGAGGTCGCCGTTCGCGTCGCGGCCAAACGACGCGCCGGGAGGATCTGGGGTGTCCCGGGTGATGCCCGACTCGCGTAGCGCCGCGCTGTTGGCAAACGCCTCGTGCATCATCTGCGTCAAGATCAAGAACGGCTTGTCGGGCGAAAGCTCGTCGAGCTCCGCGAGCGTCGGGGGGTCGAGATCGCGCACCATGATCGGGTCCCAGCCAAACGCGAGGATCCACGGCTGAGGCAGAAATCCGTCCGTCGCCTCGCGCAAGGTTTTCATCACTTCAGCGCGCGAGTCGTGCCTGAACCCGCTCACGTCGATTGCGGTACCGAGAAGCGCCGTCGCAAGTGGATGCGTGTGCGACTCGATGAACCCCGGCATCAACGTCGCGCCCTCGAGGTCGACTACCTCCGCATCCGATCCCACCGCCGCGCGCACCTCGTCAGCGGTGCCGAGTCGCTCGATCCGGCCATCCTTGATCCACATCGCTTCGACGACGGGCGGTTCGGCCATGGTCACGATGTCGCCACCCACGAACAACACGTCACTGGGGGCGGTCTGTGGTGCGGTGTAGTGAATGAGC
>Ga0209456_10001152_pt1 | contig 13057 bp, 12 predicted proteins | sample COG_11_FD_184755 | JGI IMG/M metagenome (GOLD analysis project Ga0209456, IMG submission 184755) | Pelagic marine sediment microbial communities from the LTER site Helgoland, North Sea, for post-phytoplankton bloom and carbon turnover... | ecosystem: Environmental > Aquatic > Marine > Neritic...
CGGCCGATCGTCCGTGTGCGCATGACCATCTCAAATCAGAATGTGAATGAAATGCGGGCTTTTTATCAGAAATGGCACAGGGTGGTCGACGATGTGTTGTTCCAGCCGGTTCATCATTGCAGTGAGGCCTATTACACCGGCATGGACGAAGACACCCTGCATCTGGATCCCGAGTTGATTGCCGAACAAATCAATGACACCCCAATGTCCAAAGATGGTTATTTGAGGCGCCTGATTGACAGCCTCAAAACCTGCGGGTCGTTTCCCCGCCAACAATGCTACGCCGCGGTATTAATGGCCCGTATCGATCCCTGGGGCAATGTTTACCCCTGCCTGGAGCAGCACGTCAGTGTCGGCTCAGTTCGCGAAACCGATTTCAAAACCATCTGGAGTTCTGACCGCATCCGCGATGAGCGCCAGCACCTGGCCGCCGACCGCCCGTGCAACTGCTGGTACAATAACACGGCCATCATCGGCCATTACGGCAATTTGCTGAAAAAAACCCGCCTCCAGGCCATGTGGGATCTGGCGCGCCACAATGTCACCTGTCATGTCCCGGCGGTCATTTCAGGAAAAAAATATTAAACAGCGTTTTAAATTTTTCAAATCTTGTCTTTATGCACATACGCATTTCATTTCCAGGGTCAACGAAGAAAAAAAGCGATTCGTTGACTGAACGGTTCCGCTCAAACTCGATTCTTTTATTCTTCGTTATACAATGCTTTTTTCTTTCTTCGCCAGATGCCATTGCAAACAACTTACTCCCAGAAACGTCAAATGCAAATGAGGAACGTGTTGTTTCACAGGAGTCTGATGATGGTTTAGATGATATAGTGAATCCTTTTAAATCAACCTGTTTTGACTGGCGAGGCAATATCATTCCATGCGACTTTAAACGGCCGTACGCAGAACGCCTGTTCGATAAACCCATCCCTGATCCCCGTTTTATTGACAACCACAACGGCACGGTGACCGACAGGCTAACGGGGCTTATCTGGCTAAAAAATACGAATTGTTTCGGCGTGATGGATTGGGAAGGTGCTATGCTGGCAGCAATAAGTCTGAAGGACGGAGACTGCGGCCTGGATCCCGCATTGGTTCTTTCGGATGGCTCGTCAGCCGGCGACTGGCGATTGCCGACCATGGGCGAACTCTGCACTCTTATCGATTTCAGCAGGAGAGATCCGGCCTTACCCAGCGGCCATATGTTTTCGGCTGTTCCACCAGGTTACCATTGGTCGGCGACAACGCTTGATTATTATTCCGGAATGGCCTGGATTGTGTACTTCGAATCCGGTACTACTTGTTATGAAGGTGTCAAAAACCATGCCGGCCACATTTGGCCGGTCCGTGGACCGAAGAAATAATCCGGCATTTTTTGACAACAACCATTTCCGCTTTGATGTGTTCCACCTTAAACCACCGCTTATTCGAACATTTCGATAATTTCTTCAGCTGAGGTATAGGGTCTGTTCTGGGCTGTGGCCGTTGGTTCGAAGGTTAAATGACCGAATGCAAACCCCAGACCCCTGCGCAGAGCGATGTCCTCTTTAATCGCCGCAAGCCAACCTTTATCCGCTATTTTCAGAACATACGGCAGACTCGTGTTGGATAAAGCATCGGACGCTGTTTTGGCAACGGCAGATGGCAAATTGTCGACACAATAATGTTGGATGCCGTCGACAACATAGGTCGGTTTGTCATGTGAAGTCGGCACGCAGGTTTCAATAGCTCCGGCGGGATCGCAGGATATATCCACGATCAGCGAATCTGTTTTCATAAGTTTGAGCATTTCGCGGGTCACAATATGTTCATCCGACTGCGGCGGCCATTTAACGGCATTAATTAACAGGTCGACCCTGGGCAGTATTTGCCGGATATTATATTCATTTAGATAGACCATTTTAATCCGGGGTAGCATTTTTTGGCGAATGTCTCTTAATCTTTCTAAAGCGATATCCAGCAGGGTCACATCCGCCCCCAGGCCACTGGCATAGCGTGCTGCTCCGATCCCGACATTGCCGGCTCCAAGGATCGCCACGTTAGCCGGTTTGGAACCCACAGCACCTCCGATTAAGATTCCACTACCCCCGTTGATGGTAAACATATGGTACACGCCCATAATGAGCCCGACCTCACCGGCTATTTCGCTCATGGGCATCAGCAGGGGAAATCTGCCATCATCGGTTTCAATATCCTCGTAGGCAATTGCAATGACCTTTTTATCCAATAATGCCTGGGTTTCTTCAGGGTTATTGGCTGAATGGATATAGGTAAAAATGATCTGACCTTCTCTCAAAAGATCAAATTCTTGCGGGAAAAGCTCTTTGACCTTAAGAATCATTTCCGCCTTCTGATAGACCGCTTTGGCATCGGGCGCCAGATTTGCCCCTGCCGAAGTAAAATCTTCGTTGGATATGCCGCTACCCGCTCCGGCCTGGGTTTCAATAAAAATTTGATGCCCTTTGGAAACAAGCGCATCTACAGCCGGCGGCGTCATCGAAACTCTGTGCTCATTTTTCTTTATTTCTTTGGGGACACCGATAATCACGGATTCACCTCCTTCACCGATATGCATCATGAATTCTTGGCTTTACTGATAGCCGATATTGTTATATGAATCCAGCGTCATTTTAAAGATTTTGCATAAATTTGAAAAATTTTTAGAGACTTTAACACATGCCTGAATGCAGCATAAACTATCCGCCCCAAATCAATTTGGCCCGTCTGCCGACGCCGATTCACCCGCTACCGCGCCTGAGCGCCAAGCTTGGGGTCGAACTCTATATGAAAAGAGACGACCTCACCGGCAGCGCGCTTTCGGGCAATAAAATACGCAAGCTTGAATTTGTACTCGCAGATGCCGTCGCACAAGAGGCGGATACCGTTCTAACCTGTGGCAGTGCTCAATCCAACCATTGCCGGGCGACGGCGATAGCTGCAGCCATGCTGGGCATGAACTGTCAGGTGCTGTTGCGAACAGCGGACCCTTTGAATCCACCGCCTCCGGAAGGAAATATTTTGCTCGATCAGATGGCAGGTGCTGAAATCGTCTGGATCACCACCGAAGAATACAAAAATCGTGATGCCATACTTGAGCGCGAAGCAACAGCCCTCAGAAAAGCAGGCCGAAAACCGTATACGATACCCGAAGGCGCATCCAATGCCCTTGGCGCCTGGGGATATATAAGGTGTATAGAAGAACTCGTCAATGATATCGCCAACCTGCCGGGCGGGCCGCATAAGGACAGCACGATTATCAATGCCACCGGCTCCGGCGGCACAAGTGCCGGTTTGATATTAGGCACCAAGATCTTTGATTTGAATGCGCGGGTTGTCAGTGTCAATGTTTGCGACGATCACGATTATTTTGTGCGCGTGATTGGTCATATTTGTGAGAGCGCCATTTCCGATTATCAGCTTAAAATAGATTTCTCTCGCGATGATGACATCAACATTATTGACGGCTATGTCGGCCGCGGATATGGGTTGTCCCGGCCTGAAGAGCTTTCCAAGATATGTGAATTGGCTCGAACTGAAGGGATCTTCCTCGATCCGGTTTACACCGGCAAGGCCTTTTTTGGGATGAATCAGGAGCTCAAGCGGGATCCCAATTGTTTCGGAAACCGCATCATCTTTATCCACACCGGCGGTATCTTTGGGCTATTTCCAAAGGCCCGCGAAATCGAACCGCTGCTTTCATAATTTCTGGGCATATTTAAATCGGTGGCATTTCACTCGATTTTGGTGGCCCCAAGTTTGTCTCTCCATTGCATATCCATCGCATCATACCAATCGAGCATGATAAAATATCCCCTCAGATACCCTCTGATTATAAATAGAAAAAAATATGACACTTATTTTTCTAATTATATTTTTTTTTCTTGACATATTAATTTTATAGATATAATTGATCTAAAAAATATTCTATTTAAAAAATTGGCACCATATGAATAAAGCAAATATTGACACATTGGATAATGATATCATTCGCCTGCTGACAGAAAATGGGCGAATGCCGATTGGTGAAATGTCAAAACGCCTCAATGTAACCGCTCCGACCATACGCAACCGGATAAGAGATCTCGAGAAAAGTGGTATATTTAAGGTTTCCGGTCTGATTGATCCAAACCAACATCCTCAAATGATAACGGCCCTTGTTGCCATGAGTATCCAGTCGCATGGAAAAATGGATCAAATATTGGAAAATATCGCCGGTCTGCCCAATGTCGTCTGGGCCGGCGTCAGCACCGGGCGCTACGATATTATCGCCGAGGTTGTTTGTGTCGAGGGAAAAGACGAATTATATCGATTTACCACTAAAACGATTCTTAAAATTGGAAATGTGGTTAGAAGTGAAACATTTATTATTATGAAATCCAGACATAACTGGTTATGCCTGCCCAAAGGAGTGGAGGAAATCTAATCAAAAAATCGTGAGATGACGTTTCAGTTTCAATTTGGCTCAAAGGTGAATTGGCCATTAATAATCAAAGCTCAAAGGGGATATGGCGATGAGAAAATTAATTATGCCAATTCAATTCATCATGCTTATCGGATGCCTTGCTTTGAATGGTTATGCCGAAAAACCCAAGCAAAAGACCACCAATAGCCTGGGGATGGAATTTGTTCTGATTAAACCCGGCAAATTTATGATGGGAAGCCCCGAAGATGAACCCGGCAGGTATAGTGGAGAAACGTTGCACCCGGTCAATTTGACAAATCCTTTCTATATGCAGACCACCGAAGTCACCCAGGCACAATGGAAAGCGCTAATGGGCAAAAATCCTGCCAGTCATAAAAGATGTGGGGACACGTGCCCGGTGGAACAAATTTCCTGGGAAGATGCGCAACAATTTATTCAGAAGCTCAACCAGAAAGAAGGCGTCCATAAGTACAGGCTTCCGACCGAGGCTGAATGGGAATATGCCTGCCGGGCGGGAAGCACGACCGCTTTTCCCAACGGCGGGATTTCGGAACTCAATTGTGGCCGAGACCCCAACCTGGATCCTATCGGCTGGTATTGTGGTAACTCGAATAATATGATTCAGCCGGTAGCGCGGAAAAAGCCCAATGCCTGGGGGCTCTATGACATGCACGGTAATGTCCAGGAGTGGTGCCAGGACTGGTTTGGGGCCTACCCGGACGATGAGGTCATCAATCCGAAAGGACCCAAGAAGGGCTCCTACCGGGCTATGAGAGGCGGCGTCTGGTACAGCCCGGCGCGTGATTGTCGCAGCGCCAGTCGTTTCGGGAGTCCACCACACTACCGGTTCCAACATATCGGCTTCAGGCTTTGCATGACGCCATGAACAAGCGCACGAATGCAATCAACAAGGGGGTGATTCGGTTTTAAAGCAAGATGAACCATTAGCGGTTGAACACCCATAACAACAAGGAAAATGGAGGGGAAAAATGAAAAAGGTTAAAGTATTTACGATTCTTGTTTCATTGGCTATTTTTTTCGCTTTTCTGGGGATCGCTTCGGCAGGAACCCTTGACGAAATTTTAAAAAGAGGAGAAATCCGTATCGCCTGTCAAACCCAGGGTGCACCGTTTAGTTTTGTGGATAAAAATGGCAATCGGACCGGTAGCTCTGTTGAACTGACTGAAATGATTGCCAAAGAGATGGGCGTCAAGGTTAAGTACCTCAACTATGACTGGGACGGCCTGATTCCGGCTCTGCTCTCCAGAAAGGCCGACATGCTGGCGGCCGATATGACCCCGACCCTGAAACGGGCCATGAAAATCAGTTTTACCAACCCTTATATGTATACCGGCAGCGTGGTGTTCGTGAAGCAGGCCAGCCCGATCAAAACCCTCGAAGATGTTAAGAAATCAGGGACCAAGCTTGCCGTCCTTTTAGGGTCAACCGGTGAAAACGATGCCAAAAAAGCCTTTCCAGAGGCTAAATTGAAGACCTACAAGGGCGGTGGCCCGCTTTTGATCAATGCAGTCCTTGCCGGGCATACCGATGCCGGGGTGAACGACGGCTCGGCAGCAACCAGCCAAATAGCCAGTTTTCCGCCCAATAGCGTCCGAATTTTGGAAGGACAGTTGTCAAATTCGCCGTTAGCCTTTGCCGTGCGCTATGATTCGCCGGATCTACTCAGTTGGCTCAACCTTTTCTTCCTGCATATCTCTCTGGACGGGCGGCTGGAACAAAATTTGAACTACTGGGTCAATTCTCTGGATTGGAAAAAGGAGCATTAAACAACCTTTTACTTCGCGGGCGGATTAAATTTTCCCGGTGTGAGCCGGCTGCTCCGGCTCACACCGGCCTTAATCGAACCGCTGACAAGGGTATAAGATATGCTTGAAGGCTTCAATTTTAGAATCATTTGGGAATATATGCCGCTCTACATGCAGTGCTTTGCGGCCACCCTTTGGCTGTCTGGTTTGTCACTGTTTGGCGCGGTTGTGGTGGGGATCATCGCCTGTGCCATGCGACTGAGTCAATCCCGAATCATGCGCAGTATGGCCGGGGTTTATATCGAAACCATCCGTTCCACACCTCTGCTGGCGCAGCTCTATTTTTTCTATTTCGGTCTGCCGTCGATGGGCATCATGCTTCCGGAATGGCTTACCGGCGTTATTGCACTTACCTTGAACAGCGGCGCCTACTATGCCGAGATCATCAGGGCGGGGATTCAAGCCATTCCATTCGGACAGATCGAGGCCGGAATTGCCTCCGGCTTGAGCTATTTTCAGCGCATGGGTAATATCATTCTACCCCAGGCGCTTGGCAACACGATCCGACCCATGCTGGGCCAGGCTATCATATTGGTAAAAGACTCGTCGCTGCTCTCATTGATCTCAATTATGGAGCTGACGCGGGCCGGCCAGGTGCTCACATCGGAACGATTCACGCCTGCCGAAGGGTTCCTGACCACGGCGGCTTTTTATCTGATTATTTATTACCTGCTCAAGGCGTTCTCGGGTTGGTCTGAAAAACGACTGATCTTTCGGGAAGCGCATTGAGACACGAGGGATAAACTATGTGGGGTTTCTATTTTAACGAACTGATGCGCAGTCTACCGTTCTTCCTCAAGGGGCTCTGGATGACCTTCGCAGTTTCCGGTTTGAGCCTGGTCTTCGGGACCATCATCGGCTTCTTCGGGGGCATCCTGAGAGCCGGCCGTAACAAGCCTGCCCGCATGATCGTCGGCGCATGGGTGGATCTTATCCGTGGCACACCCTTTCTGGTGCAAATTTTTGTCATCTTTTTTATTCTACCCGGCATCGGCATAGAACTGGAAGCCTTTCCGGCAGCGGTCATCGCGTTGACCAATTTAACGGCCAGTTTCATTACTGAGATCGTCGCCAGCGGTATCCTCGCCGTAGACAAAGGCCAGCAAGAAGCCGCCACCGCATCCGGGCTCTCTAATTACCAGCAGCTTCGATTTATCGTTTTGCCCCAGGCCATACGGTCCATTTTGCCGCCCTTGGTGGGACAGTATGTTCTTTTGGTCAAAGATTCATCCGTCGTCTCGGCCATCGGCGTGGTCGATATCACCAGAGTCGGCTGGCTGACAGTGCAACGCATCCCGGAAGGTCTGATGGTTTTCGGCCTTGTGGGGCTTTTATATTTCGCCGTCTGTTATCCGTTAATCAATCTGTCGGGATTCCTGGAAAGGCGCATGACGGTCGCATCTACCAGGCTCTAACGTGGGACAGACATTGTCGTTGTAGAAAAGGGCATAAACCAAAAGGGGAAAAGGTTCATGATTTCTTTTAAGGATGTAAACAAATGGTACGGAGAACTTCATGTTCTGAACAGCATCGATCTGGAGGTTGAAAAGGGGGAAGTCATCGTGGTCTGCGGTCCGAGTGGATCGGGCAAGAGTACCCTGATTCGTTGTATCAACCGCCTGGAGCCCATCCAAAAAGGTGAACTCGTTGTCGATGGCATGGCGGTGCATGACAAAAAGACCAACATGACCAAGATTCGGGCGGAGATCGGGTTTGTCTTTCAATCCTTCAACCTCTATCCACACATGACAGCGCTGGGGAATACAACTATCGCGCCCATCAAAGTCAGAAGCATCAGTAAAGCGGAGGCCGAAAAACTCGGTCGCGAGACGCTCACACGGGTGGGTTTGGCAGATCGTATCGATCACTATCCGGCCCAACTTTCGGGCGGTCAACAGCAGCGCGTGGCAATCGCACGCGGCTTGTGCATGCAGCCCAAAATCATGCTCTTTGACGAGCCCACATCGGCATTGGACCCCGAAATGATTAATGAGGTCCTCGACGTCATGCGCGATCTGGCCAAAGAGGGTATGACCATGATGGTGGTTACGCATGAGATGGGGTTCGCGCGGGAGGTGGCCAGCCGGGTCGTCTTCATGGATGAAGGGCAGATCATCGAGGTCGCACCCCCAAATGATTTTTTTACCAACCCCCAAACCGATCGGGGTAAATATTTCCTGCAATCGATTCTTACCCATTGATTGGGTGTTAACGTAACCCCAGATGGAGCGATGGTTGGTGCCTGAGAATCGCGAGCGCATCGTGCGGGCTCACGCGAACGAAACAGCACTGATGGAGATCATCAATCAGAATTCTTATCCAAAATGTCACGTTAAGCCATTGCCAAACACAGTGGAACCCGAAAGGAGGCGGCCATGGCCAAAGAAAAAAAGAAACTGAAGAAAGAAAATACCAAAAAAAAGGCCAAAAAGAAAGCCAAAGGCAAGGGTAAAGGCACCAAAAATGCCAAGGGCAAAAAATAACGCCGCTCGAACCGAAAAAAACTGAAGGATAACAATATGAACGTCGCTGTATTGGGCTCGGGAAACGGGGGCTGTGCCGTTGCATTCGACTGTGCGGCCCAGGGTCATCAGGTTAGTCTATTTGATTTTGAACAATTCCCGCAGAGCATTAAGGCGGTCCAAAATAACGGCGGCATCTACTGTGAGGGCATACTTGAAGGATTTCAGCCGGTGGCTTCTGCCGGACACGAGATTGAAAAAGCGTTGGATGGGGCTGATATCATATATGCCGTTGGTCCGGCATACAGCACCAAACCCTTTGCCGAAGCCTGTAAGCCACACTTGAAACAAGGGCAGATCGTGATTGTGTGCCCGAGTTCCTGCGGCGGCAGTGTTGAATTTAAAAACGGCGCGGGACTGGATCTGCGGGACGAGGACATTGTTGTTGCAGAGACGTCGACGCTGCCGTATGCCGTTCGACTGCTTGAACCTGGCAAAATCAAAATTTTTAACAAGCTCAAAGGCGGGTTGTTCCTGGCGGCGGTTCCAGCGCAAAATACCAATTATGTATTGGAGCAGGTGCGCGATGTCTATCCGACGATGAACGCGGCAAAGAATATACTCCAGACCAGTTTGCAGAACGGCAACCCGGTCATCCATCCCACGATTACGCTCATGAATGTCGCTTTAATCGAACGCACCAGGGGCGATTTTGATTTTTATCACGAGGGCGTCACGCCTGCGGTCGGCAGGCTGATCGAAGCCGTTGATAAAGAGCGGATCGCCATTGGGAAAAAGCTGGGCGTGGACGTTATTCCCGACCCGGAATTAGGCGTCATGCAGGGCTATATGACAGAAGCCACCTATGACAACGGATTTATCACCTCGCCGGGATTCGAGGGGGTCAAAGCCCAGAGTAGTCTGGATTACCGCTATTTCAATGAAGATGTGGGTTATGGTCTGGTGTTCCTGCAGAAACTTGGGGAACAGGTCGGGGTAGCGACACCGATTATGTCGGCTGTGATCGCACTGGTTTCTGTGTTGATGAATCGAGATTATTTGGGTGAAGCCAAACGCACAATGGAATCTTTAGGACTTTCGAAGCACACTGCGAAAGAATTGGAGAAACTGTTGGCGTAAAAAACATGCAGATGGTGCTTGATGAATTCGGGGAATCTACAAAATGCGCACCTTGGAGAGATCAGAATTTCTGGAGTTCATAACCAATGAAAGTGCTAGTATTAGGCGGTTGCGGTATTCAAGGAAGGGCGGCGCTAAACGATCTATCAAGAAATGCAAGTGTTGACCATGTAACGTGTGCAGATATTCAGCCTGAGCTCTTTGATTCCTTTGACTTTATCGACAAAGCCAAAATTCAGATCATCCGCATAGATGCGAATGATCCAAACGCATTGGCATCTAAAATGGACGAAAAGTTTGATGTCGTCCTTGATTTTTTGCCACCACAATGCATTCGGACCGTTGTCGAGGCTGCCATAAAAAGCGGTGTTCATCTTGTCAACACCAACTATGCATATGATATTCTTGATCTCGACCATGCAGCAAAAGAAAAGGGAATCTCCATCATCCCGGAATGCGGCCTTGATCCGGGAATTGACCTGGTACTTTACAAATATAGCCTAAGATATTTCGATAAGGTAACTAAGCTCAATTCATATTGTGGTGGGATTCCTGAAAAGGCGGCCTGTGATAATCCGCTAAATTACAAAATCAGCTGGAATATAGAGGCTGCATTGAAAAGCCAGATAAGAGATGCAACGCTTATCGCGGCTTCTGAACTTATAGATATCCCGGTGAAAGATCAGCATGAGAATGCATTTATTCACCATATCGAACTTCCGGAACTGGGGACACTGGAAGCTATTCCGAACGGCGATGCGGTGCGTTATGCCAAATTACTGAAAATTGAGAATGACCTTTCTGAAACCGGGAGGTATGCACTTCGTTGGCCCGGTTGGTGTGCATTTTGGAACCCATTGAAAAAATTAGGCTTTTTGAGTAACGTGCCTATCAAAGGGTTGCCTTATAAGGTATCACCATTTGAAATGGTCGCCAAACTGCTCGAGCCGCAACTGCAGTATAATGACAGCGAAAAAGATCTATCTGTTTTGGTGCACATAGTCGAGGGTGTAAGGGAAGGTAAGCAACAAAGATTGACTTGCTCTCTTTTGATTGAAAGAGATTTGAAAACGGGCCTAATGGCTATGAGTATGGGCGTTGCCTATCCTGCCTGTATCGCCGCAGAGATGATCGTGAAAGGTGATATTACCAAAAAGGGAGTTCTTTCACCGGCCGCAGACGTGCCCTGTGATTTATTCATGGATCAATTGAACAAGAGAGGTATTAAAGTAAACAAAACGGTTGAGCCGTTAAATTGAAATCCATAGCGGTGTTACCCAACTGATTATAAAGATTATGAAGGCATGGTACCGATGAGCCCCTTGCCGGTCTGTTTAATAGTAAACATCGCCTGATCGGCAAGCGCGAGCAGGCCTTCACGATTATCGGTGTCATCCGGAAATGTGGCTATCCCAAAACTGGCCCCCAGATTCACATGGTAACCGGCTTTCGATAAGTAGGTCGTATGGACCATTTGGTAGCGAATGAGCTCAACTAATTCAGTTGCCTCACTGTTATCGAACCCGGGCATTACGATAACAAACTCATCTCCCCCATAGGCAACGCCAAAGCAAGGTCTCTTAATGCAGTTTTTGATTGTATGGGCCACTTCTTTAAGAGCCTGGCTCCCGTTCAGGTGACCATAGGTATCCACCACACGCTTGAAGTTATCCATATCCATAAACACCAGAGAAAATGGTTTGCGTGTTAATTTGTTCTCTGCAATCAAATTATCCAATGTTTGATACAGGTAGCGTGTGTTAAACAGCCCGGTTAAATTATCGTGGATCGAAAGATTACGAAATTTTTTGCGGTCGCGTCTGAGTTCTTTTTCCAGAGCCTTTTTCTTGGTATTGTCCACCATGATGCCTTCGAGAATGGCATCTCCGTGCTCACGCTCGATCATTCGGATATTGGCCAATACCCATATGGGTTTTCCATCTTTGCGCTTCAGCCGCAGTTCATGATTTTCAACCGTACCTTTCTTTTGCAGTGTTCGGATCAACCGGGCGCGGTCCTCAGATTTGAAATAAAATTTAATAGCGCCCTCTTTCAGCGCAAGGATCTCATCAACAGAATCATATCCCAGAATACGCGCATAAGCCGGATTGACACGAATAAACTCACCGGACTGCCGAATTTGAAACATTCCCTGCAGGGCATTTTGAACCATTTTGCGGTATCGTTGTTCCGCCCTTTTCAACTCTTCCTGCGTTTCTTTTAAATCGGTTAGATCCGTTAGAAAAACCATATAGCCCGTAATCTGGTTATTTTCATCATTGAGCGTACTGCGGCTGAATAGCATGGGAATCAAGCGGCCATCCCTGGCGCGAAATAAGGCTTCAAAACTGAAATGATCGGGGCTCGCCGAATAAAACTTAAGGGAAGTTTTGTGGTAAAATTGATCAACTGCATAACCGATAAAGTCATCACGCTCATAACCGGAGATCTTTAACAATGCCTTATTGACTTCGATGATCACACGATCGCCATCCAGCAGCATGAATCCTTCAAACCGGCTGTCAATAACGCGATAGTATTTATCTTCAGCCTGTTTTTTTTGGGTGCGGCATTGCTTGAGCGCTTTTTTCAATGATGCAATTTGATGCAATAATTGCTCAGTTGATGTTGAAGAATTCATCTAATTCCCTTTGATGCGGTTAAGAGACAAGGTACATCTTGAAGTTCCTGAAAGCTAAAAATCTTAAATAAATCTAGGAAGTAAACCGAAGATTGTCAAACGATTTGAATCAAAATCGCTTGGGAGCAGGTCGGTTCAAAAGATCAAGGTTGGAAAGCAACGTGTTTTTTGCAGGGGAGATCGCTTTTTTTGTTCTAGCCGGATCTGTTGGGATGGTTAAACCAGGGTCTTTTTTTTATTGATAAGTTCGGCAAGCACTCTTTTCATCATGGCGGCATCTTTATAAGGTTGGGGCGATTCACAGATCAGGGTGATATCCTTTCCGGTTTTTAGCAACGCTGCGGCCAGGGGTTCAAAAAATTTTTTTGTGGCTTTCAAATGCCTGCGCTCGCCTTTGGGGCCATACTCGATACCGGAAAAATGGGCGTGAAATTTTTTTGGCAGCTTTTTTAGGATCTGACCGTAGTCCACCTGACCCTGGCCCCGGGCATACAGGTGCGCAAAGTCAACGCATAGACTGCAGCCGGTTTCCTTTTTTAAGGTTAAAAGCTCTTCGATGGAT
>Ga0209456_10001155_pt1 | contig 13040 bp, 5 predicted proteins | sample COG_11_FD_184755 | JGI IMG/M metagenome (GOLD analysis project Ga0209456, IMG submission 184755) | Pelagic marine sediment microbial communities from the LTER site Helgoland, North Sea, for post-phytoplankton bloom and carbon turnover... | ecosystem: Environmental > Aquatic > Marine > Neritic...
CCCATAGGACGGCGTAGCCACCGATACATCCCAGCCGGCCGCCCCGAGCGCGTGCGGTAGATCGCGCACGACGTCGCCCACGCCACCGACTTTGCCACCGGGCAGGGCACCGTTCTCTGACGCCAGGAAGATGACTGAGCGGGTATCGATACCTGCCTGCCTACCGCGTGAAATGCAGCTGTTGGCCCATCATGTCCGGCGTCACCAGCGTAACCCCTTTGGCGCTAACCCGGAATCCGCGCTCCCGGTCGGCATCATGGTCAACGCCAATTTCGGTGCCCGGCGGAACGACCGTGCCGCGATCGATGATCGCGCGGTTGATCGTGCACTGTCCCCCTATATCGACTTCAGGCAATACGACGGAATCGGTCACGCTGCTGTGGGAATGCACGTAGCAGCTCGAGAACAGCAGTGAGCGTTCGACCCTGGCGCCCGAAATAACGCAGCCGCCCGCCACCATGGACTGTATGGCCTCACCGCGCCGCCCGGGCTCGTCGAAGACGAACTTCGCCGGCGGCAGCTGTGGTTGGTCCGTCCAGATCGGCCAGACCTTGTCGTACAGGTTGAGCTGCGGCGTGACAGAGACGAGTTCCATGTTGGCCTCCCAGAACGCGTCGAGCGTCCCGACGTCGCGCCAATAAGCCTGTTCGTTGGTTTCCGGGTCGCGCAGCGGATAGGCGAACACCTGGTAGTCTTTGATGATCGACGGAATGACGTTACGGCCGAAGTCGTGTTGTGTGCCCGGCGTGTCGGCGTCCTTGATGACCTGCTCGTAAAGGAAATCGGTGTTGAACAGGTAATTGCCCATGGATGCGAGGCAAACGCCGGGCTTGCCCGGGATCGGGTTGGGTTTCTCGGGCTTCTCGTCGAAAGCGATGATGCGCCAGTTTTCGTCGACCGTCATGACGCCAAACTCGCCGGCGGCCTCCTCGAGCGGCATCTCGATGCAACAGATCGACATGTCCGCCTGTATTTCCGCGTGGTGGGCGAGGAACGGCCCGTAGTCCATCTTGTAGATGTGATCGCCCGCCAGAACTAGCGTGTACTCCGGATCATGGGTCCGGATGATATCGAGGTTCTGGTACACGGCGTCCGCCGTGCCCCGGTACCACTCGCCGCCGACCCGCTGCGAGGCCGGCAGGATCTCGACGAATTCGCGATAGCCGGCGCTGGCCTGGAGCCAGGACCAGCCATTCAGCAGGTGCCGTATGAGCGAGTGCGCCTTGTACTGTGTGAGCACCCCGATTCGGCGAATACCCGAATTGATGCAGTTCGAGAGGGCGAAGTCGATGATGCGGAACTTGCCGCCGAAATGTAGCCCGGGCTTGGCGCGCCAGGTCGTCAATTCATGCAGACGGGATCCCTGGCCACCCGCGAGAATCAGTACAAGGGTGCTGCGCGTCAGGCGGCTGACGAACCTGGCATCCGCGCCCAGTTTCTTATCGTTCATTCTGCAACTCGTCCATGTCGATTTATGGTTCGGGGCGACCGCGGGACGCGCGTTCAGCCCGTGAGTTGCCTCAGTGGATGAGTCCGCGACCCGACGCCCGCACCATGTCGGCGATATTGTCGCAGAGTTCTTGTGTTAATTGGGAGTCAAGTACGCGCCAGCGCCAGTTGCCGCCGCAGGTTCCCGGCGTATTGATGCGTGCTTCCGAGCCAAGGCCGAGGTAGTCCTGCATGGGTGCTATGGCGAGTCGAGCGGGCGTCGAGAATGCCGCCTTGATGAGGTCGGTATGGATAGTGTCCGCTGAGCCGCCCGTAATCTCGAGAACGGCCTTCTGCGCAAGTCGGATCTCTTCTTCCGTACGGATATCGTCAGGGCTGCCATGGAACCACCCGATCGTCGTATCGTTGTCGTGCGTTCCCGTGTAGCAGACGCTGTTTTCACCGATATCGTCCAGCTCGAAGTCCTCGTCGGTGACGTCGAACTGCAGCACGCGCATGCCGGGCAGTTCGTAACGGTCGCGCAGGTCCTCGACTTCGGGTGTGATGACGCCGAGGTCCTCGGCGACGATCGGCAAACTGCCCAGCGAGGCCTTGATCGCCTCGAAAAGCCCGTCGCCCGGACCGGGCACCCAGCTGCCGACACGGGCAGTTTCGGAATCTGCGGCTACGGCCCAGTAGGCCTCAAATCCCCGAAAATGGTCGATACGGACTATATCCACGAGTTCGGCCGACGCTCTGAGCCTGTCCACCCACCACTGGTAGCCGTCTGCAGCATGTTTTTCCCAGTCGTACAGCGGGTTGCCCCAGAGCTGGCCATCCTCGCTGAAGTAGTCGGGCGGTACGCCGGCAACATGATCGGGGTTTCCGTCCTCGTCGACAGACAGGATTTCGCGATTGGCCCAGGCGTCAGAGCTGTCCAGGGCGATGTAAATCGGCATATCGCCGAATAAGGAAATACCCTTTTCGTTTGCGTAGTTACGGAATATTCGCCACTGGTGATGGAACAGGAACTGGATGACCTTGATCGATTCGATTTCGGTGGCCTCACGATCTTCCAGTTCGGCGAGCGCTGCAGGGTCGCGGTGGACATATTCGGGCTGCCACTCGGGCCAGGGCCGTTCGCCATGGCGTGTTTTCAGTATGCGAAAGATGGCGTAGTCGTGAAGCCAGGCCTTGTCGTTGGCAGCCAGGAATTCAGCGTATGCCGACCTCAGTTCGAGATCGGCGCCGGCTGAGAATCGCTGTGCCGCCAGGTTCAGCAGTCGCTTCTTGATGGGAATCAGCTGGCCGTAGTCGACGTATCGATCGGGCAGCGTCGTCAGCTCCCCGGCTTCGTCCTCTGTCAGAAGGCCCATGGCAAGCAGGTCGCCGATGCTGATCAGGTTTTCATTGCCGGCAAACGTCGACAGCGGCTGGTACGGAGAATCGCCATAAGCCGTTGGCCCGGTTGGCAAAAATTGCCATACGCCGAGCTGCATCGCGGACAGGGTGTCGACGAAGGAACGCGCCTCGGCACCGATCTCGCCGATGCCATAAGGCCCGGGCAGTGACGCAATGTGCAGGCACACACCGGCCTGTCGCCGCACGGCTGCGGTATCTGGTTCGGAAACTGAAGTTTCGGGTTCTGGGAGGTCGACCATCATCTTAATTGCGAACGCATCTCGTTTAGAAGTGAAACTAAGCCAGTGCGCTTGCATACGGCAAGAAATGCATACGTATTCAGGAAATGAATACGTATGCATTGGATTGCCCCGTAAAGATGCACTTCTTATTATTACCAGCGTAGCTGTAAGTAATTTCAAGACCTTCGGGGGGATTCCATAATGGTCAATAAACGGCGCCATGGCGCGCAGTCAGTCTCTGACGATTCAAATAACTTGACGACGAACATTCGCCGTACGGCGGTTTCGCTGGCCGTAGCGGCAGCTTTGCCTACCGCGTCGATGTCGCCGGGCGTGGCGCTCGCTCAGGACAACGACGATGAGGTGATCGAGGAAATCGTCACGATCGGCGTGCGCACCAGTATCATGGACTCCGTCAACTCGAAGCGCATGGCGGACACGATTTCAGACGTGATCGACGCGGGCGCGCTTGGAGCGCTGCCAGACCAGTCGATTGCCGACGCTTTGGGCCGCGTTCCCGGCGTAACCACGATCCGCGATTCGGGACAGTCCGCGCAGCTCAACATTCGAGGCATGAACGGCGACTTCATCCAGACGACGATGAACGGTCGCGAGCAGGCGTCGACAGCGGGCTACTCGGAAGCCACGCGCTGGATGTCCTTCGACCAGTTCCCGGCCGAACTGATCAACCAGGCGGCCGTATACAAATCGCCCAAAGCCTCCCAGATCGAAGGTGGCGTCGCGGGTACTGTCGAACTCCGGACGGCGAATCCGCTGCAGGCCGAGAATGAGCACAACTTCGTACTCAACGCGCGCCTGTCGTACAACGATGGCGCCGACGACTACGGTGCTGACGAGGATGGCGAACGTTACAGCGCTGCCTACCAGGGCAAGTTCCTGGAAGAGACTCTGGGTGTCGCCCTGGGTTACTCCTACCTCGATCAGCCGAATGCCTTTGTCTTCTCGCGCGCCGGCGCTGATAGCCAGTTGGGCTACGGCACTCGCGATGTCAATGCAGATGGTAATGACGACAGCCTGCCGCGCGCATTCCAGTGGCAGGGCGGAAGCGGCAACGATGAGCGCACGGGCTTTCTTGCATCGGTCGTTTGGGAGCCGAACGATTTGATCAAGGCGCAAGTCGATTACTTCGATTCGGATTTCGATCGCGGCGACCGGCGCCAGGGCATCACGGTTGGCGGACTCGACGAGGATGAGGCCAATGCCATTGTGTCGGGCGCAACAGTGTCCAATGGTCTCGCGACCACGGCGACGATCAGCCCGACGGATCCGAACCTCGACAACCAGTCCCATCCGTGGTTCGAGGCGCGTACCGAGGACCAGACGACCTCGGCCGAAAGCGAAACTCTGGGCCTGAACCTGCAGTGGTACGTCAACGAGCGCAGCACGCTGACCTTCGACATTTACAACAGCGACGGTAAGAAGACCCGCGAAGACCGCATCGCCTCGATGCACGCCTACGACATCGACCCCGGAACGGGCGCTGTCCTCGGGGAGCTGCCTGGCCAGTCCGTGACTTACACCTTGAACGGCCAGGACGTCGCAAGCGCATCCTTCGCGGGTGTCGACTTCACTGACCTCGACATGATGCGCCTGTCGCGTTACGAGCGCTACCCGCACACCTACGAAGACGAAATCGACGCCTGGAAGCTGGACTACCAGTTCGATCTCGACTGGAAGGCCATCTCGTCGATCGAGGTCGGTGTGCGCTTCTCCGATCGCACCTTCTCTGCGGATCGCGGCACGTTCCTGTACGGTTCGCGCAGCGGCCAGGGAACAGGCTGGTGCGAAGACGATACGTCCTCGCTTGCCGCCTGTACCCCGCAGCCGGTCGATGGCTTTGTCTCGGTTCAGTCACTCCCGGGCGTGCCCGATCACTTCGTCATCGACGATCTCGAAGGTCTCTCGGCCAGCATCTTCGGCGCCGGCAACGACGGCGGCGTGAAGCTGCACAGTCGTGACTGGACCTTCATCGAGTCGAACGATATCAACGAAGATACCGATGCCTACTACCTTCAGGCGAACCTCGACTTCGAGTGGGGCAACGTACCTGTGCGTGGCAATATCGGTGTTCGCTACGTCGATAGCGACGTCAAGACGGTCGGCCTGCAGAACGTTGGTACCGGAAACGGTACGCCAATCACAGACGGCGTGGGCGTCACGCAGGACAACCTCGACTACGTCGACTACGGTCCGGATTACGAAGACTGGCTGCCGTCGATCAACCTGAGCTTCGAGCTCACCGACAACGACATCCTTCGTTTCGCCGCAGCCAAGGTCATGGGCCGTCCGCCGGTCGGCCAGATGAAGGGCGGTGCCGGCTCCTGGAGCGGCGCAGATGTGCCGGGTCAGGGTATTGAATACAACGTCTGGACCAACGGTACGCCGTATCTCGATCCGTTCGAGGCGGACCAGGTCGACGTTTCCTACGAGCACTACTTCGAGGACGGCGGCGCCGTTACCGCGGCCGTGTTCTACAAGGACATCGACTCGCTGGTCGAGGGCCCGACGCAGTTTACGGGCGTGGATCCTGACGACATTGGCCTCATCGTTCCCGACGGGCAGTTCCTCAATATCTACCAGACCTACCTCAACAATGACCTGGGTGGCTATATTCGCGGCATCGAGCTCGCAGGTACCAAGACCTTCGACAACTTGCCGGGCATCTGGTCAGGCTTGGGCGCCACGGCGAGTTACTCGTACACCGAGAGCGAGACCGAGGTGGGCGGCGGTAGTTTCTACGGCGAGAATCTGCCATTGCCGGGCCTGTCCGAAAACGTCTGGAGTGCTACTGTCTTCTTCGATTACGAAGGCTTCAGTGCACATGTCAACACCCGCTATCGTGATGAGTTTGTGCAGAACCTGCCGATTCCCGGCGCCAACTCGCCTGTCTATGCGCAGGACTACACGACCGTCGACGCGCAGATGTCCTACGCCTGGGACAACGGCTTGAGCGTGGTGTTTTCGGCCAACAACCTCACGGATGAGGAAAACATCATCGAGTATGGCATCGATGGCGCTTTCGGCGAGTACAAGGAATTCGGACGCCAGTATTACTTTGGTGTGAATTTCCGGTACTAGAGGCGAGGGCAATACCACACGTCTTTAGAAAGACACAAAGACCGCCCGGATGCTTTTCGGGCGGTCTTTTTTTTGGCAGTCTACAATTTTTGTGAAGACCGAAAATGCGCAGTAATACCAAGAGCATCGTAATCCTTGGCGGTGGCACCGCCGGCTGGATAGCCGCGAATCTCCTCGCGACGCACTGGAAGGACAAGGGCCTCGACATCACGCTGGTGGAGTCTCCAGACATCGGCATCATTGGTGTCGGCGAAGGGTCGACGCCGCCGCTAAAGACCTTCATGGAGATCATCGGTACTGAAGAGTCAGATTGGATGGCCCGCTGTGACGCCACTTACAAGGTCGGCATCACGTTCAGGGACTGGTCGACGAAACCCGGGTTCGACGAGTACTTCCACCCGTTCCTGTGCCAGCCTGATGAATTCTCGGTACCGGCGTTCTTTCACAACAGCTTCCTGAGGCGCAAGGGCGTTGACCTCGACGGCCACCCGAGCCAGTTTTTCATGGCCTGGCAGCTCGCGAAACAACGACTTGCGCCGATTGCGCCGCCGAATTTTCCGTTCGAGATGAACTACGGCTACCACTTCAATTCCGGCTTGCTCGGTGAGTTTCTGAAGGAATGGGCCGCGAAAAAAGGCGTGAAATACAGGCAGGCGACCGTGACCGAGGTGGTGCTGGACCAGCAGGGATACATCGACTTTCTTGAAACGGACAGCGAGGAAGTCATAAAGGCCGATTTCTACATCGATTCAACCGGCTTCAGGAGTCATCTGTTGCAGCAGACACTGCGCGTGCCCTTCGATAGTTGTGAAGATGTGCTGTTCAACGACTCCGCGGTCGTATTCCCGACTGAGCCCGACGAGAATCCCGAGCCTCAGACGATTTCGACGGCTCTGAAGTACGGCTGGTCGTGGAAGATTCCACTGACCTCGCGTTTTGGCAACGGCTACGTTTATAGCTCGAAGTATGTCGACGACGATGATGCCGAGCTGGAGTTCAGGCAAAAACTCGGGCTCGTCGATGCGGACATCGAGGCGCGGCGACTGAAATTCAAGGTGGGCCGGGTCCGGGAGCATTGGTACAAGAACTGCGTGGCTGTCGGCCTGTCGCAGGGTTTCATCGAGCCGCTGGAGGCGACGGCGCTCGACATGGTGCAGGAAACCGTCGTCCGCTTTATAGAGGCTGCCAACAACGGCAATATGACCGACAAGTACCGGGATGATTTCAACAATCATGTCAGCAAGCGTTTCGATGCGGTGCGCGACTACATCGTCTGCCATTACCGGATCAATACCCGTACGGATACACCCTACTGGATCGACAACGGCAACAACGACAAGATCTCCCGCTCACTGCGCGAGATCCTGGCTGCATGGACGCAGGGCAAGAACATCACCGACGAGCTCAAACGCCAGAATCTCGATGCCTACTTCCCGAGCGTCTCGTGGAATTGCCTGCTCGCAGGAAAGGGCATCTATCCGACGCAGGAACAGGTACGGCCCGGTAGTGAACTTGCACTCAAGTACGACCTGAAACAGATCGCGAGTTACCTTGAGGGATGTGCGCTGAACTTCAAGCCTCACCAGGAGCAGCTGGCCTTACTGCGAAGCGCCTGATTCATCGTGCCAGGGTGGTCCGGCCGTGGGATGCGTCAGTGCAGTGCGATGTTTTGTGCGCCTACGCTGAGCACTACCGGTTCAAGCGGCTCGAGCGTGATCCGAAATACGCCTTTTCCCTGTTCGACGACCAGCTGTGCATGGTTGCGGCGATAGAGCTGCTCGTCGAGCATGTAGCGGGCATCCTTCAGCCCCCATTTGCCAACCAGGTCGGCGGGCACGCGAACTTCAAGATCGTGCGCATTCTCGTCATCGAAATTCGCCACGACGAACAGTCGATTGTCGTCTGTCCAGCGAGCGAATGAAAACACCCGGTCGTTGTACGCATCGTTCTGCTGCGCGCGATTGAAAGAGTGGATTTCCTGGTACTCGCCGTTCATTGCCGGGCTGGATGCGCTGAACGTCATGAGTCGGACGTAGAAGTCGCGCAGCGATCGCTCGCCAGGCGCGAGCTCGCCGCCGTCGAACGCGCCGCCATTCATCCAGCGCTGGTGCGACGGTACGCCCCAATAATCAAAGATGGTCGTGCGCGTCGAGCTACCGAACCCAGCGTCGCCGTCACCCGGCTCGCCGACGTCCTGCGCGAAATACAGCATTGTCGGTGAGCGGCTGATAAGCGCGGACACGGTCATCGCAGGCTTTCCTATCGCCGCATCGCCCGCAAAATCGGGGCTCGCTATGCGCTGCTCATCATGATTTTCCAGGAAGTGCAGCATGTGCTCCTCGATGTCGAGAACCTTCGCATGCACGGTTGCAAGGGCGTCGGTGCCGGCCTTGCCCTGCATGATCGGCTTTAGCGTGTCGTAGAAACCGACCTTGTCATAGAGGTAGTCCATGCGTCCGAGTTCGATGTAGTCGCGATACAGGTCCGGGTTGTAGACCTCCGCCAACAGGAAGGCGTCCGGGTTCTTGCTCTTGATCGATGAGTTCAGGTAACTCCAGAATTCGACGGGGACCATCTCGGCCATGTCGTAGCGGAAGCCGTCGACGCCTTTGTCGAGCCAGTAAAGCGCGATGTGCCGAAATTTCTTCCAGCTGTCCGGCACGTCCTTGTCCGCCCAGAACCCCGCATGCTGCGATGCGGTCCAGTCCCGTGCCGCCGCGGGCAGCCGGTCGAACGCGTAGCTGCCGTCCGGGCGCACGCCGTAGTTGACCTTGACGGTTTCAAACCAGTCGTCGAACCGCGGGCGTGCTTCACGCGCTCCGTTGCCAGTCCATTTCGCGGGCGACTCTGTGAATTTTCCATCGGCGAGCGGGTGCGGCGCCCCGCCCAGCGGCGAATAGCCGTCCGGTGACACGGGAACGCTGAAGTCCTGGCCAACGACATAGTAAAAGTTGTTGTCCCGCGCCCACTCCACCGAGGTGTCGTCGCCCGCGCCGAAATCCGCGACGCCCTTGGGCTTGCCCAGTGACTCGTAGCTACGCGCAATGTGATTCGGCACGATATCTATGATCACTTTCATGCCCGACGCGTGCGTGCGCCGGATCAATGCCTCGAACTCGGCAAGGCGGTTGCCGGGATTGTCGGCGAGGTCCGGGCTGACGCTGTAGTAGTCCTTGACGGCATACGGCGAGCCCGCGCGGCCCTTGACGACGTCGGGATCGTCGTCGCTAATACCGTAGTCCGTGTAATCGCGTATTACGGCGTGGTGCGGTACGCCCGTGTACCAGATATGCGTGGTGCCAAGTTCACGAATGGCCTCGAGCGCCGTTTCGTCAAAGTCGCTGAATTTGCCAACGCCGTTCTCCTCAATCGTTCCCCAGGGCTTGTTCGTCGCGGTCTTGTTACCGAAGAGACGCGTAAACACCTGGTACACGACAGGCTTGCCATTCATGACCTGTTCCTCGGGCCTGTTGATTTGCAGGGTCGCGGGCGCATGGTCCCAGTCGACGTTTACGGTCAGCGTGCCGTCCTTCTTGCGCCCACGAACGCTGTCTTCGTTGAACGTCACAGCGTCGACGGGTGCCGACCAGTTGTGAATCACGATCTCCAGTTTGCGCCGTTTCGGCATGCCCGGGTAGCCCTCGCCATTGCGATTCAGGCTGATGCGCAGCGCGTCGCCGGAGCGGTCAGCGTTGAATTCAAGCAACTCGTACGTGCCGTCCTCGAGACTGGTGCGGCTTGACCCGTCGTCCTCGAACAGTCGTGCCGAGGATTGGGTCGCCGACGAGTCCGCATAGTAGTGCAACGTGAGTTTTTCGCTGCTGTAATCGTCGGTGGTGTTGACGGCTTCGACCATCGGAATGATCGACCCCGCGCGTACGAGCACGGGAATCGTCTCGAGCGTCACCGGCACGCTTGCTGTTTGTCCGCCTATGTAGCGCGTGTCATTCCAGAAGTCGAACCAGGCACCGTCTGGCAGTGGCACTTCCACCTCGGAAACTCCCGGATCGGTCACGGGCTTGACGAGAAATGCGTCGCCCCAGAGGTACGCGTCTTTCTCATCGATCAGTCCCGGGTCACTCTCGTCCTCAAAGAACAACGGCCGCATCAGCGGCATGCCGGTCGTCGTATTCTCCCACGCAAGCGTGTAATTGTAGGGCAGCAGCCGGTAACGCAGTCGAATCGCCTCGCGCGACAAGCGCAGCGTTTCCCGGTCATGGAACACGGGTTCCGATGGAATGTGTTCCTGCCCGTGCGGCCGGTAGACGGGCTGGAAAACGCCGTACTGCAACCAGCGGACGTACATCTCCTTGTCGAACGTTTCGCCGCCTGCGAAGCCGCCCAGGTCGGAGTGGTTGTAAGCCAGTCCGAACAGTCCCATCTGCAGGCTCAATTCCACCTGTGGCTTGAGTCCTCCCCAGGACCGGTCGACATCGCCGGTCCATGGCAGGATGCCGTAGCGCTGCGATCCTGCGAAACCCGATCGCATCATGATTACCGGGCGCATGTCGGGAAATCGTTCGACCTGATTGTCGTACACAGTCTTCGCCCACATGTGGCCGTAGGCGTTATGGACTTCGTCCCCCGATGCCAGGGCGCTGCCGACGCGGTGCAGGGAATCAGCGGGGTGCACCTCGGGCTCGCCCAGGTCCCCCCAGGTCGCCGCGGCGCCCTGCTCGAACAGGGTCTGATAGTGCTTCCAAAACCACTGGCGGCCCGCCTGGCTGAAAACGTCGATGAGTCCGGTATTGCCGAAGTAGAAGTCAAAGGTCTTGGGCGCGCCGGTCGCGTTCTTCGCCAACGCTTCGTTATCGACTGCGTCCTGCCAGTTTGTCGACGTGGTGAGGATGAACGGTTCGGTGATGGGGATCGTCCTGACACCCTGCCGGCGAAAATCCGCGATCATGTCTTCGGCCGTCGGAAACGCTTCCCGGTCCCAGTCGAGATTACCCATGTGGCCCTGGATGTCGGGACCGAACCAGTAGAGATCCAGGATGACGGCATCAAGCGGGATGTCGGCACGCCTGAAGCGCCGCACAACGTCGCGCGTCTGCTTCTCCGTGCGATAGCCGAAACGCGATGCATAGTTGCCGAATGCCCAGCGGGGTGGCAGCGGCTGCTTTCCGGTGACGTCCGTGTAATTGCCGATCAGTTGCGGATACGTGTCACCGGCGACCACGATATAGGCGGTTCGACCACCGGCCGCCTCGAACTGGAGTACGTCATTCTCGGTGCTGCCAATGTCAATCCAGCCGCTTGCTGAATTGTCGTGCACAATCGCGTACTTCCTGCTCGACATGACCGCCGGCAGGCCGTAGTACATCTGGTATGACTCGGTCGTATACCCGTAGTGAGCACGGTTATAAAGTGGCAGCCGCTTGCCTCGCCTGTCCATGCCGAGCACGCGCTGACCGCCGCCCATTATCTTCTCGTCGTCCTGCAGCCGGAAGCGGAAGCCGCGGATCGTGTCGTACGCGAAGTAGCCGTGCTCCTCTTCAAACAGCAGTTCGTCGTCATTGGCAAATGACAGTCGCAGCGGTGATTTATCGATTGTCACAACGAGGCCGTCAATTGCGAACGCGAGTTCCGTATCGGATTCGCTGAGTGCCACGGGAACGTCTTCGGGCTCATCGGCAATCGCGAATGAAGGCAGTTGCCTGATGCCGTCCTCGAGGTAATGCACCTCGAACGCCGCATCGTCCAGGGCGCTAATGCGCAGTTCGCCGAGATCGCTTCGAACTCGCAGTATCTGGCCGTCGAGTTCATGGCTCCGGTATTGACCGAAATCCGCAGCGGAGGGCGCCGCAATGAGCAGCGTGACGGCGAACAGTATGAACTTGTTCAGTTTGTCGGTCACTCTCGTCGAATCTCCCGGGGCGCATCACGTCGAGCGAGCAATAATACTAGTAATTTCAGCGATCTGTCGCGGATGAATACGTTTGCAAACAGTCCTTTGCGGGAATCATGTTGGTACAATCGAAACGATGAATCGGCTGGCACGGGCATCGTTCGTTCTTCTTAGCGCCGTCAGCTGCCTGGCTGCGTCAGCCGACGATGTGCTCTCGCCCGATGGGCTTATTCGCTTCTCCCTGTTGACCGATGCCGAGGGTCGGCCCTCGTATTCCGTCGCTTATGGTGACGAGGTCGTCATTCGCAAGTCCATGTTGGGACTGCGTTTCGAATCGGCGTTGCCGCTCGATCGCAGCGTCGAGATCGCAGCCGTCAAGCGCCGTTCCCAGGATACGACATGGACGCAGCCCTGGGGCGAGCGTCGGACAGTGCGCGATCGGCACAACGAGATGCTCGTCACCTTTCGTTCCACCGACGGACCGGACCGCGAATTTTCGATCCGTGTGAGGGTCTTCGACGACGGCATCGGCTTCCGCTACGAGGTCCCCGGGCAGGACGTTTATGGCGCCGTAGACATCGTGGATGAGGTGACGGAATTCCACCTGCCGATCGACGCGACGGCCTGGTGGATACCGGGCCGGGCCTGGAATCGCTACGAATTCCCGTACAAAGAGTCAGGTCTGGACGCAATCGCGCTCGCCAACACGCCGATGACGCTACGCCTTGCAAGTGGCACGCACCTTAGCCTGCACGAGGCCGCACTCGTCGACTACGCCGGGTACATGCTGGACCAGCGACGTGACGGGATCTTTCAGACCAACCTGACGCCGCGGTCCGACGGCAAACGGGTGAAGACGAAAACACCGTTCGTGACGCCGTGGCGAACGATCCAGATTTCGAGCAATGCCACGGGGCTGCTCGATTCGAGCCTGATCCTGAACCTCAACGAACCGAACGCGCTCGGCGACGTATCCTGGGTCGAGCCCGGCAAATACATCGGTATCTGGTGGGCGATGCACG
>Ga0209456_10001156_pt1 | contig 13034 bp, 9 predicted proteins | sample COG_11_FD_184755 | JGI IMG/M metagenome (GOLD analysis project Ga0209456, IMG submission 184755) | Pelagic marine sediment microbial communities from the LTER site Helgoland, North Sea, for post-phytoplankton bloom and carbon turnover... | ecosystem: Environmental > Aquatic > Marine > Neritic...
GTGGGGGAAAGAACGACAACTTCTGTTCAGGTACGATCCGCTTCGATTGTTTAGCCGCCGCAGTAGGCGCCGCCGGCGCCACCGGACCCGACGCCGCAGGTGGAGCCTGCGACAGGTGGCTTCTTGCATTCGTCGGCATCGCTGCACAGATATGTGCACCGGTCTTCCGCGAGACCGTCCACGAAGTCGCGGCACAACCCGCTCTCGGGGCATTCGCTGTTCTCGCCCGATGGGCACTCGATATTGTTGAGCAACGCCAAGACGGCGGGACACGTGACGTTGGCCTCGTCGATGCCGCAGAAGTTCGCCTCAGGCGGACCCGAGAGACTCTCGCGTCCGAATAGCGGTACTAGGTAGGGTCGTTCGCAAGGGTCGCCGACGGTGAAGGCTTTCAAGCAGAACCCCGTCAGCATGTTGGGGTAAGGCGCTCCCTGGTAGGTCATGGCGACGCACCGATTGCCCTCCTCGCCGCAATCCCTGTCGCTCACACAGATCTCACAGGTTAGGCGGCTGCCATCTTGGATTCCGCTGCATTCGTTGGTGACGGGATTGCAGCTATCGCCATCCGGACACGTCATCGCCTCGTTTTCTGGGGTACAATCCACGCACACGCCGTCGTCGCACGCGTTGGCGTTGCTTGGGAGGCCGTCGATGTTGCCACACTGTGCGTTGTCGTCACAAGGGGCACACTCCTTCGCATCACATCGGGCTGCGTCGGCGGCGGTGCAATTTGAATCGTTCAAGCACTCGACGCATGTCGACGACGCGATGTTACAGACCAGGGCGCGCTCGCTGCAGTAGGCGTCATCGTCCGCGGTGCACTGAACGCACTGCAACTCCTCGGTGCAGATGGGTTGGTTCGGGGGGCAGTCGACGTCGATGCACGTGCCGCCGTCGACGCTGCCGTCCATTTGCGGGTCGACGGGCTTGTCCTCGAGGACGCAACCCGTGGCCAGCGCCAAGAGCCCAAGAAAGCAAGCAACCCACCTCATGCTTCTTCCTTTTTCAAAACCGGAGCCTCAAGTCAATCCCACTTGGGCGGAAACCGATCGCGGGGGCCAGGGTGGCGGTGAGCTCCGCCTTCCGCCGGCGTCGCTTCTCCCCCACAACCCACCACGCGATGCCTCCGCCGATCGCCGCTGCCCCAACCGCCGACCACGCCGCAACCGCCGCGGTATTCAGCTGCTGACTATCGCTTTTGATCCCCGCGGCCACCCCAACCCCGACGAATACACCCACACCCCCCACAATCAAAACGATCGGCCCCGCCTTCCAAGCGCGAGGATACACTGGCGCTGACGCCCCGTAGAGCGACTCCGTCGCCACGGGGCTGACGCTGGCGCCGGAGCCCCGTGGGCGATGCGCAGCATCGGTTTTACGGGGTGACCCTGCTCGCCGCTCCAATAACTCGTCGACCAGTCCCCCAGCGGCCCCACCGAGATCCTCCCCCACCGTCCCACTCGCATTCAGATTCCGACCCGACCTCTGCACGAGCGTCAGCGTGAGCTCCTTGCCCCCGCTCTGCTGCAACCAAATCGCCGGCACGATGCCAAACGCCGCCCCCGCTGCATCGAGCACCTGCTCCACGCATTCCGGAGTCTGGCAAGCGACCACCGCCTGCCCCAAGAGCTCCTGCGATCCGGCCATTCGATAGCCCCGCCCCTCGAGCGCCCCCCGCACCGCATCCACAACTTGCTCCCCGAGCTCCACCCGAAGCGCCTCACTCCCCTGCACCGGAGCCACCAACACGCTCACGGGCACCCCGTAGAGCGACTCCGTCGCCACGGGGCTGACGCTGGCGCCGGAGCCCCGTGGGCGATGCGCAGCATCGGTTTTACGGGGTGGCACGGGCACCCCGTAGAGCGACTCCGTCGCCACGGGGCTGACGCTGGCGCCGGAGCCCCGTGGGCGATGCGCAGCATCGGTTTTACGGGGTGGCACTGATCCTGACTCCTGCGCGGCCGCCGGTATCGCGCCCAGCACGACCCACGCCGTCAACACCCCCAGCCTGTGCCCCGGCGTGAGCATCAGAACGCTTTGCGAACCTTCACCATGGCGCCTTCCCCCGTCACCGAAACCGATGGCTCCGCTCGCAACGGTCGAAACAAGTACACCAGAGGAATGGTGAGAAGCGGGGCAGCGCCAGCGAGCGCCAGAGCCAGCCGGCCGGCCTCTTGCCCACGCGCGACGCACGACCCAACCGCCGCTTGGTCGGCGATATACGGCTCGGGGCAACTCGCCATCGTGACGCCTTCATAAATCGCATAGCCCGTGAGACCCAAGCCCACTGCCCCGAGGGTCCACCCCCACCACGGGGTGCGCTCGTAGTCGGGTAACAACAGTGGCATCGCCGCGCTCGTCGCCGCACCTCCAAACGCGGCCGTGGTCCAAACGCCGATGCGAACGTCGTTCCACTTCTGGGCGGCATTCAAATTGGCAGGCGTCTCGATGAAGCGGTCACCGAGCTCGCCGCGCCAGACGTGCAAACCGATGCTCGCTCCGATGCTCGCCACGCCAACGCCGAAGAGCGACCACCCCGCAACGCGCTGCTTGCGGGGTCGGGGAGCCCCACTTGTGCGCTCGGACTCCCCCTCCGTGACTGCCGCGGTCGCGGCCCCCACCGCGACACCCGCCGCGAGCTCATCGTGCCAGCTTGCACGCGCGATCGGGTGCGGCCCAGCGAAATCCACCGACCGCCCTTCAAACAACGCATCGATCGCCCGCCGCACGTCTTCGGTGCTGGGCGCGCCGTCGCCGGCGGCGAGCCAGACCGACGCAGCCTCGTACCCCTTGGCGTCCAGGTCGACGCGCACGACGCCCCCGCCCACGCCACTTGCCACCAAGACGTTCGCCCCGCCGAGAATGCCCGCTACTTGGCCGGCGTGGTCCATTCGTTGCACCCACGCCTCGGGCGATGGGTATTGCAGGTGCAGCACCGGACGCGTGTGGACCGCGCCCTCGAGCGACGCATTGAAAACAAGCAGGTTTGCCCCGCTTGCGATACCGACCCGGTGAATGCGCCCGCGATGCTCCTCTTCGCATTCGACCTGCAACCGATACGTCCCAACGGGCAGCTCGATGTCCGACATTGGAGTGCGCCCGAACTCGACGCCGTTGATGCGCACCAGGCAGTCAGACGGCGTGCTCTGCACCTCCAAGGTGCCCGGGGCCTCCGAAGCCATCTCCTCGTCGACCTTGGCAAGCAGCTCACGCACCTCGGGGGTGTGACGGAACGCGCTTGGCTCGACTCGTGGCACCAAATGCCGGCACTCGCGCGCCTGCTGACGCGCCTCCGCCGGGTTCTTGGTCTCGACGTAGGCACGGACCATGAACAAGCACGTGTCGAGCACTTGTTGCGCCCGCGCTGCCTCGCGATTGAGCTCGTCGACCGCCCGGTCCGCCACACGTTGCGCCGCCCTGAGCTCGCGCCGCGCCGCCTTGTAGTCCGCTCGGGCCAAGTACCGGACGGCGGCGCGCGACCGCTCGACCCACCGATCGATGTCGCTCTGGCTGATTCGCGGGGCAGGTGCAGAGCCAACGACTTCGAAGCGCTCGGATGCCCGGTCCGCGCGCCAAACCGACCGACCACGAACGGCGAGCTCCTGGCGCAACGCTTCCGCTGACGTGTGGAGCCCTTCGACGCTGACGCTTTCGCCCGAACGGCCGGCCACCCCACCGAGGGCCGGCACCACCAACCAACGAAGCTCCTCCGGCGAAGGAATCGCCTCTTCACTCTGCGCGCTCGCCGGAACGGCCGTGAATGCAGCGAGCACTGCAGCAAAGGCGCAAATGACCCACCGCATGCGGCTCTCTAGAAGCACCCCATGAAAGTGAGAGCCGACTTGCCGTGTTTCGCGGCTTGCATGATGGCTGCGGTCCCGTCGCTCACCACCACATCGACCCGGTTCGGAGAATTGCTCAGCGAATCGAGGACCTCGGCCTGTTTGACGATTGCCCCCAAGCCGCCCCTCGCAACGACCGCGAGCTCGGTACCTGCCACGACAAACCAAGTGTCGCTGCCTTCATCGTAGGCGAGGGCCATTGGCCCGGTTGGGTTTCTTTCTAGGATGGTCTCGTTGCAAAAGCCTCTGTCCATGCACAGCAACGTCAGCCCCCCAAGCTCGCTCAAACGAAGCTTTCCGTCTTGGACGTAGAGCACCCCGGGCCCGCCTGGCCTGATGTCGATGCCAGGCGTGTCCCCCCGCGCGATATCGGTCTCCAATAAGAGGTTGCCGTCGTTTTGAAGCAACGCGCCACGGACTTTGTCGCCCTGCTCCCACATCACGTAGAGGCCGTCGGCGTCGAATGCCGCGTAGAGTGGAATCTCCATGGCGACCGTAGGCTCTTGCGCCAACCCAGCGAGATCGCCCCCGGTGAACGGATTCAAGGCGAACGTGATCAGGTCCCGATAGCCAACGAAACGCGATGGGGCAGCAAGCACGCGCGGATGGTAGGGAGGATCGTAGACACCCAAGGTTTCCCCTTGGCGCCAATCGGCGTGAAGCTCTTGCGTGTCGATGATGATCGGCGCCAAGTCCGAGTCCACGTGAACCTCGACGACGTGAAACGAATACTGGCCGAGCGCGGCCAGCACGCGCTGACCAGAGCTGTCCGACCCCAGGAACTTCGTTTCGGCCGGACTACCCATGTCGTCATAGAGACCGGTGCGGTTTGCTTGGGTGTCGTATGTTTCGACTCGAAGCCGATCAGAGACGATGCGCGTAACCAAGAACCCGCCGTCGACCGCCGCAACGCTGGCGTGATCCGCGAAGCTCTCCTGCTTCACCGACAACGCGCCTTCGTCGATCAGCCCATCGCAGTCGTTGTCCTTGTTGTCGCACGTTTCTTTCGGACCGTTGTCCGGCGTGCCGTCGCAGTCGTTGTCCTTGCCGTCGCAAACCTCGTCGCTCGGCCCGACCGCACCCTCGCACACGACGCCGGTGCCATCTTCCGAGCACATGTATGCACCTTCGACGCACTCACCCACCCCCTCGCCGCAGGGCTCCCCAAGCTCAGGCCAATCCTCGTCGACCTCGGTGTCGCCGTCGTTGTCCGCCCCGTCACAACGCTCGATAGGAGGCTCCGGCGCTACGCTGGCGTCCGGCTCTAGGCGGGCATCAGGCTCTACGCTGGCGTCCGGCTGATCGGTGACGACCGGCCCCAGCTCTTGGCAAGTTCCGTCGACGTCGCTCAGCGGTTCGGGGCACGTCACCGCGCCGCAGGCGCCAACCATGAGCGCACACATGAAGGCCAGCGTTGCCGAGGAGCCATGGAAGGCGAGGCGCTGGACACGGCTCGGATGCATTTGCAGGAATGACGACATGTCGATGAACTGGTTATCGACGCTTCCAGCGGAGGGTTGCGTGCTTTTTGACGGACGGCGAGCCTACCCCTTTTTCGCCTCCTTGTGCTGTGAAATCACTCACGAAAGCGTCAGCCATGCTGACGATGCGCGCCCGGTGGTGTCCCGCTCCACTGCTTGAAGCGCTTGGCGAAATGATACTCGTCGTCGAAGCCTACCCGTGCCGCAACTGCGGCGAGGGGCTCGGTGGTCGTGCGGAGCAGGTCGGAGGCGGCGCTCATCTTGAGGTTCATCGCATATTTCATCGGCGGCACGCCGACGTTCTTCTTGAAGAGCCGAATGAAGTACGACTTGTCGAGCCTGAGCTCGGCGACGAGATCATCCAGACCGTACGCCTCGCCGACGTGTGAGCGCATGAACTCGAGGGCCTGCTCCACGGCGGGATGACTTGCGGTTGCGGTGGGCGTGTCGACCATCAAGTCGTAGAGGAACCCGGCCATCCTCGCCGAGGCGGCGCGGTGTTGGCGCGAATCATTCGATAGAGACTGACGGCTCATCTGCGCGAAGAGCGCATGGTAGCGGTCGCCCAGCCGGCGAACCCGTCCCTCACCGAGTACGGTCTCCAGGTCATTCGCGAGCTCCGCGTCGTGATCGGCGTCGAGCTCGAGGAAAGCGACGTATTGCAGCAGGTACTCCCCATCGGGCACGATCATTCGGTGCATCGTGCTCGGGCGGGTGTAGAAGAAATCGCCCTGTCGAACCGCGAGCCGCTCTCCTGGGAGCTCAAACGCTCCACGGCCGGCGATGATGTAGTGGGCCTCGTAGGAGTCGTGCGCGTGGCGGTCGAAGACACGAAGCGTTCGCGGCAACAAGATGCACGTCCTCAGGCGCATGATGTCAATATTATACATCGACAGGTCAGCCTGGACCATTGCCTTCAGGAAGCGCCCAATCACATAGTCTCCTTAAGCTGCGGCAGGTGCATCCAAAGGAGTCGAGGCCGTGCTCGAAGTAGTCGAATCCCCGCCCACCTCTCTTCCGTCCAAGGTGCTGACGCCACACGAGGCGCGCATCGAGCGGGGCGATCCGGTCGGGCTGGTCGGTGATGCTGCCAAGTCCAAGAGGGCGCGCATCCAGCGCATGCTCGAGGGGTTCCGGGACGAGCCGATCCGGTTGAATATCGACCGCGCTCGCCTTCTGACCGAGTCGATGAAAGAGACGGATGGGCAGCCGATGGTGCTCCGTTGGGGTAAGGCATTGGCCCACATCCTCACGCATCACCCGATCCACATCGAAGATGAGGAATTGCTCGTGGGGAGCGCCGGGTCGCCCGGCCGTTACGCAGTCGTCTACTGCGAGCTCGTCGGCCCGGGGCGCTTCTACACCCATCCCCACGAGTTGGTGCCAAGCAAACCGGGTGATCCGATCGTCATCACCGAGGAAGACGTCGCGGCCCTCAAAGGGGACATCCTTCCGTACTGGGAGCGAAACGCGTACCACACGGCCACGATGAACGCGCTTCCCGAGGAGACGCGGCGCCTCATGGAACGGATCTTCGTCGTCACGCCGACCGCAGCGGGCCGTTCGATGCTGGCGTGGGCTCACGACTATGGAAAGGTGCTCGAGCGCGGGATCGGCTCGATCCGCCGGGAAGCTATGGAACGGCTCGAGGCGCTCGATCCGTTCGACACGCAAGCCTACGTCGAGCAGCAGCCGTTCCTCGAGGCGATTCGTTTGGTCTGCGATGCGATGATCGCGTTTGCCCACCGCTACGCCGAGCTGGCACGGTCGATGGCCGCCGATGAGCCCCGCGAAGAGCGTCGCCGCGAGCTGCTCGAGATCGCGCTCATCTGCGAGCGGGTTCCCGAGCATCCAGCCCGGACCTTCCGCGAGGCGGTGCAGTCGCAGTGGTTCGTTCAGACCGTTTCGCGTCTCGAACAGGCGATCGGCGGCGTCGTCGGTAACGGCCGCATCGACCAGTACCTCTATCCCTACTACCGCAAAGACGTCGACGAGGGGCGACTCACCGACGACGAGGCCCTGGTGTTGCTGGAGTCGATCTGGATCGGTATGGCCCGGAGCACCGACGTATACGCCAAGCCGGGAATGCCCTCACTAACCGACGGTTTTGCCCATTGGGAAGCCACCACGATCGGCGGTCTCACACCCGATGGCCAAGATGCGAGCAATGAGCTCTCGTACCTGATTCTCCGGTCGAAGCGGGAATTCCCGCTGCACTATCCCGATCTCGCCGCGCGCATCCACGCCCGCACCCCGAGCGCCTTTCTTCATACGGTCGCCGAGACCATCAAAGACGGCTCGGGATTCCCCAAGCTGTTCTGCGACGACGAGATCATCCCCCTCCTCGTCGCGAAGGGTGGCACCATCGAAGAAGCCAACGACTACTGCGTCACCGGGTGCTCCGAAACGAAGATGCTCAACAGAGAGGGTATCGCCACCGGGTGCGCTTGGATCAACCTCGGCGCGATCCTCGAGATGACACTCCGCGACGGCCACATGGGTTGCTACGGCGACGGGGTCGTGGGGATCAGCACCGGCGACCCGAGGACCTTCACGACCTTCGATGAGCTTTGGGACGCGTTCTCTCTCCAAGTAGAAAACGTCGTCCAACATACGTTCATCCAGCAGTACGTCTCCGATACGCTCAAGTCGCGCCACATCGCCTCGCCGATGTTTTCCATGTTGCACGACCTGTGCATGGCGAGCTGTCAGGACATCCACTCCGGTCCGATCGAGGGCGCGCTCTACCTCGGGTTTTTCGACGTGATAGGTTTTGGCACGGTCATCGATTCGTTGGCGGCGATTCGCACGCTCGTCTTCGAAGAGGGCAAGCTCACGATGCGCGAGCTCCTCGATGCGCTCGACCACGACTTCCAGGGGCACGAGGCCATTAGGCAACTGTGTCTGAACGCGCCCAAGTACGGCAACAACGACTCGCACGTCGATCAAATCGGTCACGACATCGAGGCGTGTTTCTCTCGCCTGGCCCGGCACCACACGACCGCGTTCGGCGGTGAGCTCGACCTGCGCTACGTGTCCGTTACCTCGCACGTTCCACTCGGAGCTGTCGTCGGTGCGACACCGGACGGGCGCAAGGCGAGGGAACCGCTGTCCGAGAGCATCAGCCCCTCGCAGGGTGTCGACGTCAGGGGGCCGACCGCCACACTCATGTCGATCAGCAGCACCAAGTGCGCTCAGTACAAGGAGCGAGCGGCGCGGCTTTTGAACATGAAGCTCTCGCCGGCATCGTTGGTGGGTGAGGCCGGAACCCGGAAGTTGATGGCGTTGATACGTACGGCTTGCGACATGAAGATGTGGCACATCCAGTTCAACATCATCAATCGGGAGACGCTTCTTGCTGCGCAAAAGGACCCTGAGAAGTACCGGAACTTGCTGGTCCGGGTGGCGGGCTACAGCGCTTACTTCGTCGATCTCACACCGGCACTGCAAAACGAGATCATCCGGAGAACGGAGCACGAGTTTTAGCGGGACGAGGATGAGCCTAAAGAACGATAGCAATGGCGCGCCGAACGGGTTGGTCTTCAACATCCAGAAGTTTTCCCTTCACGACGGCCCCGGCATACGGACCATCGTCTTTCTAAAAGGCTGCCCTCTTGCTTGCGTCTGGTGCTCCAACCCCGAGGGCCGGGCTCCATCGCCCGAGCTCATTTTCACCTGCGACCGTTGCATCGGCACCGATGAGTGCGAGCGGTGCATCACGGTCTGCTTGGAGCACGCGATCACCAAAGGCGAGGATGGTGAGCTGTGCATCGACCGCAGCCACTGCGACGGTTGCGGTGACTGCGCCTACGTGTGTCCTTCGAAGGCGCTCGAGGTGTCCGGCGAGTGGGTGAGCGTGGGCGACGTCCTCAGTATCGTGGAAGAAGACGACGCCTTCTACGCCAGGTCAGGTGGTGGGCTCACCGTCAGTGGGGGTGAGCCTCTTGCGCAGGGAGCGTTCGTTCGGGCGCTCTTGGCAGCTGCGCGAAGTCGCGGCATCGATACCGCCATCGAAACCTCCGGGCTCTGCAACTGGAAGACGATGAGGGACGTGGCGCCTCTGGCGGACCGGATCTATTTCGACATCAAGTGTCTTGATCCCGAGAAGCACGAGCAGGCAACCGGGGTTTCGAACCGGAAGATCCTCGAGAACTTCCAGCGGCTCCGCGCCGGGTTTGCAGAGGTCGACGTCGTCGTTCGCACCCCGATCATCCCGGGTGTCAACGACTCCGAGGACGACATCCAGGCCATCGCCGAGTTCGTCGACCAGGCCGGCGGTGCTTCTGCCTACGAGCTTCTCCCTTATCATGGGTTTGGGGAGCCCAAGTACGCCAAGGTGGGCAAGCACTACCCCTTGAGCCACCTCAAACCACCGTCCGACGAGCGCATGCGAGCTCTGCAAAGAACCGCCACGCTGCGGAGCGGCCCATAGTTACTTGGCCTCGGTCACCTTTCGCCCCATATTGAGGGGTATGAGCTTCTTTCTTACTTGGTCGAGAACGATGGGGTGCGCTCGGTTTGCGATCGGGATCGCTGTGTTGATGGGGCTTGCTGCGTGCGGCGACGACACCCCGGCGCGGACAGATCTTCCATATGAGCTCTATTGCCACATCGGTGACGCTGACTGCCAGGAGCGCATCTATGATTCGCTTGCTGCCATGCTCGGTGCGGAGGGGTTCGACCGGCCCGCGATCCGGACGATTTCGGTCGCGCAGCACACCGAAGAAGTGCGCAGAGGGCTCAACCTAGGTGACCTCACCGGCGAAGACCCAAAGACCCGTGGCTTGCGGTTGATGGGCTTCATCCCGGAAGTGTCCGACAGTGTTGCCGAGACGCAGGCAGAGTATTGGATCACTCAGATCGCCGCGTACTACAACCGCGGCAACCACGCCATCACGGTCATCGATCGCGACTACGAAGAGATCAACGCGCAGACGCTTTTGGCTCACGAGCTCACGCATGCCATCCAACACAGTCAGTTCGACCTCAATCAAGTGAGCGCTGGCGCGGACACCGAAGATGGAGTCATGGGAGTCCGCGGTGTGGTCGAGGGCGATGCGATGCACAGCTCGTTTGCCTGGACGTACGAGAAGCTCGGATACGCGTCCGAGGAGATCGATTGGGAGTCGATTCTCGAAGACCGGAAGGCAGGTGCCAGGAACACAGCGGGCGATTCCGAGGTGGCGCTGATCGATTCGGCGTCGAGCTTTCCGTATTCCTATGGGTTCGATTTCATGACCTCGGCCTCGGCGGCCAACGGCTTGACCGGCCGCGCTGCTGCCTTTCGCTCACCGCCTGCCACCGCAATGGAGGTGATGGCGGGCTACGACGCAGAGCTGCTTCCGTTCGACTTCCCGGAAGTTGCGCACCCGTCTCCGGTCGAATCGCACACGGTCGAAGTCGAGAATCGATTCGGCGCTTGGTATGTGTACGGGTTCTTGCGGCGCCGAGGCCTGTCCGACTACGCGGCCTGGCTGACCGCCTCGAGCTGGCTCGGCGACGAGCTCGGCATCTATGAGAACGGCTCCGAGGTGGTGGCGGTTTGGCGCGTGCGTTTCGAACACCCGTGGGTGGCAACCATCTTGCGGGACGAGGTAAGCTCGGATGCGCGGGACGTCGCTTGGTCGGCCGTCCTCTACGAGGACGATGTGTTCGTCTTTGCCGCCGAGAGCAATGACATGCTCCTCGCTTGGGCCGAGCAGCCGCTCGATTTGATCACGGCGTCGCTGGTTCCCAAAGGCGAACGGCGTCAGGGCGGAGCCGTCTCGGTCGGCGGTTGTGTGCAATCACAGCGTTTCTCCCTGCCCAATCCGCCGCCGCTCTTGCACTAGCAAGGCCGGTCACGCGCGCCTTTCACAGATCGCCTTCGTGCAGGATCGGGCTCGTGTGAATGATGGCGCCGACCGTGAGCACCCAGCTGTCGGTCACTGGGATAGCGTTCATTCCGGTCGGGGGGTTCAAGTAGACGAACGGATTCCATCCGAATCGAGCGAACACGTCGACCATGACGATGTCCTTGATGACGTGCGTATAGCCGCCGCCAACACCCAACGGCACGAAAACCTGATTGCGGGCGACCGGGAATGCGAGGCTCGAGTCGCGATAGCTGCCACCGGTCACATTTCGAATGAGATTCTGAAACGAGAAGCCGCTGTCGCCAAAGATGAAGCCCGCCGGAGTGATGTTGTAGGTGGCCTTCACTGGAAGCTCGACGTTGAGCCCTGCGCCGTTCGACAGGATCACGAACTCCGCGCCGGTGTCGACGGTGAGCGGGCGGCGCGCTCGAATCCGCATCGGCAAACCAAACGTCACGGCCATATTGCTCCATGTCGGCAAGAGGAGCACAAAGTCGGCGGCCATCTCGAAATAGTTCTTTCGAAGGAAGCTGTACCGCACGTAGAGCGGCATGTCGCCGAAGGTCCCGGTTGGGGCAACGACGATGGGGAAAATCCCCTGACCCGTGTTGGCCGGGGTCGAGCCGAGCCGGTAGTTGCTGACGCCGACCTCCAGGTTGTCGAATATCGAGAACGCCGCGCCGAGGTCGATCGAAACCAGTGGGGCGCCCGTTGCCGTTCCGGAGGTGTTGCCGGGGACAGCCCTTTTCACGTCGACGAAGAACGTACCGCGGATCATGAACTTGTTCATCGTCAGGGGGCGCGACGCGTAAGCCTTGGGGTAGTGCCAGCCCGGCGCGGCGGTTTCTGTGATCGCCTCTCCGACGCTCGTCTCCTCGACGATTGTTTCGTGCTCGACGGGCTCGGTGTCCTCAGCGGGTCGGTCGTCTGCTCTTGCGCTCGCCGCAGCCAAACCGAAGACGACGACAGCACCAAACAATCCTGAGCCGCGCATACGGGCCGAAGGCTAGCATCGTTGACGCGGCAAGCGGAGCGGACTAGAAATCGCTGCCGTGTTGGGCGGATTTCTGCTCAGCGTTCGAGGAGACAAATACTCTACGAGAATCCGACGGGGGATCCTGAATCCCGAGCTCGAGGGCAATCCTGTGGCCGATTGGGACGTCGTCTATGGCAGCTCGGTGCGGACGACAACTTCACCATGAGCGCGTTGAGCTACAGCGCTGACAGGGTCATCGCTTTCTCTTTCTTGATGATCCCCCCAGCAGATTTCACTACCTCGCTGCTGGCGGAAACCGGGCGGACCACGCCGATGTTCGAGGATCGCTACAAGCGGTTCATTCCGGCTGATACCGCCCACACGGCGCTCCTCGGCGAGGGTCCGGCGGAAGACCTCGGGGCATTCAAAATCGGACGACCCGGTCGACCCAACCCTCGAATAAACCGTTTTCCCGTTGACCCCCGGCCCCCTCTCCTCCAAAATAGAACACGTTCTATTTCCAGAAAAAGGGGTCAGACCCCTTTTCAAAGGGTTAATTTTTTCGGGTGTTTACATGAAGACTGAGATTTGTGAGCGGTTGGGGATCGAGTTTCCGATTTTCGCGTTTAGCCATTGTCGCGATGTCGTGGCTGCGGTCAGCCGGGCCGGTGGGCTCGGTGTGTTGGGTGCCGTGGCGTACAGCCCCGAGCAGCTCGAGCTCGAGCTCAAGTGGATCGATGAGCACGTCGACGGCAAGCCCTACGGCGTCGATACCGTGATCCCGGCCAAGTACATCGGCAAGGACCAGGGCGACATCACCAAAGAGCAGCTCGACCAGATGATCACGCCTGCGCACCGCAAGTGGATCAACGACTTGCTC
>Ga0209456_10001157_pt1 | contig 13005 bp, 3 predicted proteins | sample COG_11_FD_184755 | JGI IMG/M metagenome (GOLD analysis project Ga0209456, IMG submission 184755) | Pelagic marine sediment microbial communities from the LTER site Helgoland, North Sea, for post-phytoplankton bloom and carbon turnover... | ecosystem: Environmental > Aquatic > Marine > Neritic...
GGTCGCCCCAGACACTGCCGGCCAGCACGCTGGCGATGGCGGAGTAAAGGATGTGCATGTCGTCCGGGCCGGAATAGCCATTGGCCTTCATCACCGCCCAGGTCAGGGGAATGACCAGAGGCACCAGGATGCCCATCGACCCCCAGCTCGATCCGGTGGCGAAGGCGGTAAAGGCCGCCAGGATGAACACGATGAACGGCACCAGTTGCACCATCAGGGTGTCACCCAGCACGGAAACCAGGAAATCGGCCGTTCGCAGTTCTTCGGTGATGCCGCCCAGCGCCCAGGCCAGCACCAGCGCGATCGGAAATCCCAGCAGGATGATGACGATTAACAGCGTAAGGGCCCAGGAAGGCAGGGACAGCGCTTCGAAAGTAACCTCGCCCACCTGCATCATGACCCAGCCAACGATAATATAGCTTATCGCAACGCGGATAACCTTACGCTTCTTAAGTTGACTCCAAAAGCCTTTTTGTGGCTTGCTACTCATGGATCACCACCAGCCAAACCAGAACCCAGGGCGGTAAGATGCTCAAAATGCGGGTGGCAGGATACCGCTTCAATGGAAAACAGAATCACTCACACCAGTATATCAAACCTGGCTCTCCATATATTTCCTGACTTTGCGTGACTTTTTTCGTCCTGACTAATCTTTTCAATCCCGGCAAACTGCATTGCCAAATCCTGTACTGCGTCACAGCAGTCGGTTTCAGCCCCCGAACCAATCCTTCATCCTGGCCAGGTAACTGCCTTTCATATGCCGGGACTGCTCAACGGTGGGAACTTTCGGGTCGAAGTCCCGGAATTCCACCTTGGGGGCCCCACCGGGAAAATAAAGCAATGCCAATGGCGTGCCTGGCCGGATGGCGTAAACACCACCGCCGCTGACCAGCTTGTCTTTGAACGCTTGTTGGTGAATTATCATGTTGATATTGAGTTTCTGTTTCACCTTATTGTTCAAAGGCAGAATCCCTTCCATCGCTTTGAGCCCGCTAACATTCTCAGGGGTATAGGGAAACGTGTTGAGGAATAGGGGCATACAGGGTTCATCCGTGTGCAGGAAAACCCTGATACCGATCTTGAAGCTGAGGTAGTCCGAAAAAGCCGGTCCCATCTGGCCGACCAGGTCGTGGCCTTCAATCTCCATCTGGTCCGGATTGCAGTTGATCTTGATCCTTTTCTCATCCTTGGGTACACCGATGTCAACCTGTGAAGGGCACTTGATCAGCAGGGAGTTCTTGAACAATGTAACGAAGGAGGGGCACAAGGCTGCTGTCAGCCTGTCACTTTTACTGGCCTCTGTGACCCACCCGGGTTTGTTCCTTCGACTTTCGACAACGAATTCTTCCGGGTTCTGAATCAGGAAGGGGTTCTTGGATTCGATCACTAAATTCATTTTCTGAGCTCTCTTGTATTGTTCGCTCCTGGACCACGTGAAGCCGGAAACACCCATTCCTTCAGAATATTTATCTTTCGGGATTGTGCGACCCGGGTCGCGTAAAGGAAGCATTAACGCTATTTTGCCAGTTGTTGCAGATATTGAGAAGCTCGGTCGTTGTGATTGCCCGCACGATGACCAGAACCCGTAAACGACTGGCGGAGACCCAAACAGATCCTGCCGTCATGTATCGATGGAGAGAAGCCGAGTTCATTCAAAATTTACACATTAATAGAATGTGTAAAGAAAAATACCTGCTAGACTAAATGGTAATACAAGTGACAATCAATTCGATTTGACATCAAAAGGAAATCCATGAGAAAAATTAACCGGCATGCTGTCGCAAGCTTATTACGCCGTTTGTTCTTCAAATCCACATCTTTATCCACTTTGTTCGCAGCGATCTTGATGTTCGCTATACCGCCGGTTGTGCAGGCGCAGGTTGCGCCAGGGATCTATACGGTATGTTCGGCTGGTCCAACCACCTGCGACTATATAACACCGGAAGCCGCGGTCAATGACCAGGCAAGGGTCGATGGTGACACCATCGACATCCTGACCGACACCTATGTGCTTGGCGCCACATTGCAGGTCGATAACAGCATTACGATTCTTGGCAACGACTCTGTTCTTGATGCCAATGGCATACGTGCAATAAATGTATTCGGTGCGACCACAAACTTCACCATGAGCGAAATAACCATCGCTAATGGTCAACCAACTCCAGGCTTTGGTGGTGGCGCGATGTGGATTTCAGGCGGTGCAACAGCCAATGTTGTTAATGGTACTTTCTTAAACAACCAGGCCGAGTTCGGCGGGGCGATTCACAACACTGGCTCAACACTCCAGATAAATGTAGCCGAGTTTTGGGGAAACCGGGCCACCGACGGTGATGGCGGCGCTATATTTACCAACAATCTTGGTATATCGAACCTGGAGCGCACCATAATCAATGGAAACACGGCCAGTAATGCCGGTGGTGGTGTGGCAGTTGCGGGGGCCTCCCTTGACCCTAATGGAAACGGCCCCAGGTCTTTTTTGAGACTGAATAGGTCGACGGTCTCAAACAATGTTGCACTGGATCCCGTACAAACGGTTTCCAACCTGGCGGTCTCTACCACAAGCTCTGATTGTGGATCCATACAGGGCATCGTTGATCCCGGCCCAATGGGGCAGACATTCAAAGCAGATGCGGCCACATTAACCGCCTTTGAATTCGATATTCGTCTGTATGGTCCCAGCGGTAATCTGAATGTTATTCCGAATGATATCGTCATCATCGGGCAGGTGCGCCAGGGAGACCCGTCGGGACCAATCATAGCAACCGCACGGGCTTTCGCACCCGGCGGTGTCTGGCCCGGGTCATCCACTCAAACGCTAACATTCTATCTGGATCAGGTTGTGGCATTGATACCGGGTGACACCTATGTGATCGAGCAATTTTTTCCAGGGGGTTACAGCATTATCAATTCGCCTGACGATGTCTATCTGGACGGTGGCTTAGTCAACTGTTCTGGTACCGTCTCGGCAACCAGCGACTTTACTTTCCGCACCTTCAGTGGCACACCCGGCGAAGGCAGCGGTGTCCATGCATCCCTTGAAAGCCAGGCAAACTTGATTAACACCACGGTGTCAGGCAATGTTGGTGATGGTGTACTAGCCACCACCGGCGGTTTACTGTCGACATGGTTCAACACCATCACCAATAACTCTGGCGTTGGTGCAACCGCCACACCGGAAGAACTCGAACCCGATTTCATTGAAGCAGGTCTGGTTTTTCTCACCGCAACTATAGTTGCCGAAAACGGCGGCGATGACTGTAACGGTGATATGGTCACGAGTGGTTACAATCTGATCGGTGAAGATACCAACTGTGTTCTGGGGCCCGTACCCAACCCCACCGACATCATCGGAACCGGCCAGGAACCAGAGGATCCATTACTGGGTCCACTCCAGGATAACGGCGGATTCACACCTACCCACGCGATTGACGGAAACAGTCCGGCCTTCGATGAAGCCGGCCCCGATGACCAAGGCCTGCCCTGCTTTGATTTCAGTAACGACCAGCGTGATGTCGCCCGTCCGAACGGCCCTTTTTGCGATATCGGCGCATTTGAATTTGCGCCACCGATCGGCCCCTTGCAGACACTGATCAATGCCGCTGACACCGGTGCGATTATCGATGTGCCCGATGGTGTCTACACCGAGTCGCTCACCATAGGCGATGACAAGACCTTGCGTGGCTCCGGCCCGGGTAATGTTGTTATCGATGCAAGTAATCTCGGTGTCTCGGCCATTACTGCCGCCGGTGACTTTACACTCGATGGCATCCGTGTCACAGGTGGTGATTCGCCTAACAATGGCGGTGGCATTATTGCCAATGTTGCCGGCACCAATATCAACCTGATCAACACCGTGTTCGATAACAATAACGCCGTATTGGATGGTGGTGCGATTTACCTGCTAAACGGCACGATCGCCGCAAGCAATGTAATTTTTTCCAATAACAGTGCAGGCGGTAACGGCGGCGCGATCCTCGGTGGTGCGGCCAGCATCATTACTATCAACGCGGGTTTGTTTCAAAGCAATAACGCCACGGCGCTGGGTGGTTCGATCTACAATGAAGGCACCATGTCGGTCGTCGATACGACCATTGATGGCTCCGACGCCGATGCCGGTGGCGGTGTTTACAATACCAATGGCTCACTTGATGTCGACAGTTCTACGTTTTCAGACAACAACGCAATCAACAACGGTGGTGCGATCGCCGGTGCGGGCACAATAGATATCGTCAATTCAACGATTTCCGGCAACTCTGCTATTGGAGACGGCGGTGGTATCGGGCTGACGGGCGGTACGGCGCGTCTGAATAATGTGACCCTCGCTTTCAATGCCTCATCCGGTTTAGGTGGGCCTTTCTATGCAGAACCCGATTCCGTTGCACTCATAGAGTTCGGAAATAGCCTGATATCTGACAATACCAGTGATGCCGACAACTGCGGCAACGTGATTTCGCTGGGCTACAACCTGTTTCAGAATGCAATTTGCCAGCCTGTGGCCAGTGATATTATCGCCGAACCATTGATCGGTTTGTTGGCCAACAATGGCGGTCCGACACAGACCCATGCATTGGACCCGATCAGCCCGGCCATCGATGCGGCGAACCCGGGGCAACTCGTGATTGAACTCGCTTCGGCACTCAGTAACTCGCAGCTAAGCTTCAATGGTGTTGCAGCATCCATCGGTGGCAACCTGGTTCCGGTCAGCGGCGAATTCGTTGCTGGCAGCGCTTACGCGACGGCACCTGACGAGGGTCCATTTGACCTCGATGGGAGTTTTTCCACCCAGTTCAGTTTCCAGATTACCGACCCGGTAGCCTGGTCTGGCAACCCCGGCGAACCCAGCGGTGACGGTTTCACCTTTGCGGTTGCTGCGAATCAGAACGTGCTCGGTGAGCCAGGTGGTCGGCTCGGCGTGGCGACTACACCTGGACCACTCGGGACCGTGTCCGTGGAGTTTGACACATTTCCTAATGGTGGCGATATCAGCACCAACGCCATCGGAATCAATATCGGAGGGTTCGGTGACGGGCAGTCTGTAATCTCGGCCGCGCAGGCTGCGATACCGGGCAACTTCGATGATGGTGCTATTTGGACGGCCTGGATTGACTACCAGGCGGATACCAACCGGCTGGATGTTCGTGTTGCCGCTGATGGGGTTAGACCTGAACTGCCCCAACTCACCCATACCGTCAATATTGCCGCCGTAGTGGGCCCGACTGGGTACTACGGGTTTACCGGCGGAACCGGACTGGCCTATGCAACCCACTCGGTAACAGCCTGGGAATTGTTCCTGACCAACTGTCCGTCTTTTGATCAGCGTGGTGTTGACCGTCCGTACGCCAATGGCTGTGATATTGGTGCATTTGAAGGCGCACCTATTCCACTGGCGTTAGACCAGATTTCTCTCAGCGTTGTCACCGACCTTGAATCTGGCGAAAGCCATCCCGGTGTGACCGACGTGCCGATCATCGATATCCCGATCGAGAAACTGACGGGTGATACCTTTAACGCACCCGAATCTGCACCACTGGGTTCATTTCCGATTGGTTCATTCCCTATCGGCTCATTTGACCTGCGCGACTCGCCGCTGGGCTCATTTCCGCTCGGTTCGTTTCCGATTGGCTCGTTCCCGATTGGTTCATTCCCGCTGGGATCCTTCCCGTTGTCTTCCATCCCATTGCTAACCGAAGGTGGATGGTCAGAAATTCTCAACGGTATTCCGGAACTGGCCGGTGCGCCACTGCAAAACGTGACACTTGAGCAGTTGCTGACAATCAGTCCTCTTCCCGATAACGTTGCCAGTATTGCGCTACGCGATTTGTCGATTGAGGGTTCAGCGCTGGGCTCGCTTTCACTACCGAGCCTGTCACTGGGTGATACCACGGTTGCAGTACTTGACCTGTGGGCGGCTGACGCCGATCCAGGCGATGCGGAGGCCGTGTGTACGACTCTGAGTGCGGCGGATCCACCATTCACCGACTGCTTGCCCACCGATACACTGCTGGGCCTGGAAGTAAAGGGCGCGCCGGTTGCCGCCTTATCGCTATCATCGTTACCATTGGGTTCATTCCCGATTGGGTCGTTCCCGATTGGGTCGTTCCCGATTGGCTCATTCCCGCTGGGTTCTTTCCCTATTGGTTCTTTCCCGATCGGATCCTTCCCAATTGGCTCATTCCCAATCGGATCATTCCCCATTGGTTCGTTCCCGATCGGCTCATTTAACCTGCTGGCAGCACCCATTGGTTCGTTCCCGTTGGGTTCTTTCCCGATTGGTTCATTCCCGATTGGCTCGTTTGAGATCGACGGCAAAACTTTCTGTGAGTTCTATAATGAACAGGCATTGGCCGATAGCAGCGAAACGTGTGAGGACCTTGGAGTTGATCCCCAAACCGACAGCCTGGCTGACCTGGTTGCAATATTGGAGAGCACCAACCCAACCGACGACAGCCTTAGTTCAACACCACTCGGGTCATTCCCGATGGGTTCATTCCCGATCGGTTCGTTTCCGCTGGGGTCTTTCGATCTGGCCACCCTGTCGGCGCCACCGATCTCCCTATTGACACTGGCCGAAATTGATGGCTGTACGGTCATCGCCGACAATTCGAGTGATACCTGTTCATCGCTGGGCTTAAGCAATGACTCCACGCTCACGGAAGCAGCAGTTGCCTATGGTGGTACATTGGCAGCCTCTCCGCTGGGTTCGTTCCCGATCGGCTCGTTTGATGTTTCAGACCTGCCAATGGGTTCATTCCCGATTGGTTCTTTTGAAGTCAATGGCACACCATTGGGTTCATTCCCAATCGGTTCATTTGACCTGATCAACTCACCTTTGGGCTCGTTCCCGATTGGTTCATTCTCGGATGGTTCATGTACCGATTGTATGACTCTGGCCGATGCTGCACGGGCCGGTGCGCTTGATGAGGATGCTACACTGGCTGACCTGAAAGCTGAAGATCCTGCACAATTCGCCACACTTAAGTTGGGGGATGTACTCGACGCGATGACCCTGGCTGTACTCTATGGTCCTCCGGATTCGCTCGACGATCCGGGCACACTGGGTGAAATTACAGACACCGGCAACCTGACGCTTGGTCAATTGCTGATCGCGATGTTGCTGAAGACCGATTTCCCATGGGAGACCATTCCTCTGGATCAACTGGATGCACAAAGCTTTTCAGCAGACAGTTTTGTAGATTACTTTGTAGACATCGCATTGACCGGCACCGAGACGGAGCCGTTATCCATAGAAGTAACACTAGACGATAGCTTCCTGTATGTAGAAGGCAGCGCCATTCTGGATATTGTGTCGCAGACGCAAGGCAGTTCGTCAACACCGATCGTTGATCCAGTTATTTTTGAAAATGAAGACGGCAGCCAAACGCTTGTCTTTAACCTGGTATTGGGTGGTTTCAGCAACAATACGATGCGGTTCACGACCATTCCACCACTTGCACTGGGTGATTATCCTGCCTCGGTAAGCGTGGCACTGGGAAGCAATGACCCGTTGCCAGCTGATATCAACTTTGGCACGGTTACCATCATTCCTGATCCGCTCAATGATATTTCCGATCCGTTACTGGCCGTCAGCACACCGGAAGATGTGCTGAACCTCGGCTATATTAACGAACCGGATGACAACGACTTCTACCAGGTGACACCCCCCCCCGAGGGCGCACGTGTTGCAGTATTTATGGCGAACCCTGCCGGTGACAATGATCTGATCATGTACGCACCAACGACCGCGATTGAGGAGCAGGGTCAACAGACTGAATCAGCACCGCTCGATTCGGTGCCGTTTGAGGATGATGGTGTCGATTACGAAGGCAACACCAGCGAGGAACCGAACGCACTTGAAGATGTAAACCTCGCCACCGCACCTTTGTCTTCAATCTCCACCAATCGTGGAGACCTCGATGAATCGGTATCTGCGATTGTCGACGACGGTGCGCCATTTACCATCCAGGTATCCGGCTACAACGGCGCTGTCTCCGAGCAACCCTATACCTTGAGGGTGAAAGTTACACCGCGGGTTCCGAGCCCGCAATGTTCGGCACGAACCTGGCCCAACACTGTTCCTTGGCCGAGTCCTGTCGACCTGCCAGTTCCTCTGGCAGGTAGTTGGGTGGCTCCTACAGAGGGTACCCCAGGTACCAACGCGGTGTTCCTGGTTAATGGTGCACGTCTTGCTTCCAGTGACCCCAATGGCGCGGCGGGTGCTAGCGATGCACTGAGTGCGATCAGTAACCTGATCGATGCTCCGGGTATCACCCATGGGGTGGTAGTGGATGTCTCGACCATTGATGGTGTGGACTACACTGATTGGGATTTAAACCCCTGTGATGTTGATGCACCCAATATGATCGTCAATGCCATTACGGCATACATCGAAGAACAACGGGTCATTTCACCCAACCTGACCTACGTCACCATAGTCGGTTCGGACGAAGTGATTCCATTTGCGCGCAAATCGGACGAGACATCGATTGCCAACGAGTCCACCTACGCTGGTGAGTTCGCCGACAACGCCTTGTTTGGCGCGCTGGTCACACGGCATTTCCTGTCCGATGACAGTTACGGCGACATCGATCCGATACCATGGCTCGACCGCTACCTCAACGTACCCGAACTGGGTGTTGGCCGACTGGTTGAATCGGCTGCAGATATTCAGCTTGCGGCTGAAAACTATATTGCCTTTGCTGGTGTACTCGACCCGCAGACAGCACTATCAGCGGGTTATGACTTTGTTGCCGATGCGGCAAAGGATATCGATGATACGTTCGACACCTACAGCCCGGTATTTGGTTATGTTGTTGAAGATGAGTTAATTGACGAGCCTGGTGTTGATCCGCTCAGCGCATGGGACCGGGATACCTTCCTTGGTGCAACCGGATTGAATCCCACCAACCCCGGAGACCCGGTTGTTCCAGTCGACCAGGTATCGTTCAACATGCACTTCGACTTTGACGAAGCACTGCCCTCCAGCGGTGATGCCAACGGTAATTACACGGATAACCTGATCAGTACCGCCGACCTGGCGGGTGCTGACCTGGAGCTTGGAATCTGGTTCACGGTAGGCTGTCATTCCGGCACCAACGTCCCCGATATATCGGTGGTTGCCAGTGCGCCCAGCGACGATTGGGCGCAGGCCTTCAGCCGTCTTGGTGCACTCTACCTGGCGCAGAACGCCTTTGGTCTCGGTGACACCGAAGCACTTGCCCTGACCGAGCGCCTGATGGCCAACTTTGCCCTCAATCTCAATGGCAGCCTGACCATCGGCCAGGCCCATGCCTTTGCCAAACAGCAATATTTTGCCGACCTGGGTCTGTACGGCGAGTACGATTACAAGGCGATGCAGGCGGCTACCCTGTTTGGTCTGCCAATGTATCAATATGGCAACGGCCCGATGGTCACGGATCCATTGCCAGACCCACTGCCGGTTGCAGCCGACCCGATTTCAGGTTTGACTTCGGCTTCCTGGTCATTGGATACAAATATCACGCAAACGCCGACTGACAAAGGTGCTCTGTTCAACGTCGATGGCGAAGTTCAGTTTGTGCATTTCCGGCCCTTACAACCGATCGTCAGACGGGATGTGACCAGCCCGGATGGCCGGAGGGCAAGCGGAGCGTTCCTGACGGATTTGGTGACCGAGGACATTTTGGTGCCGGATATCGCCTTTGCGCGACCGGTGATAGACCTCGGTGAATACGAACCAGAAATCGAGACCGATGAAGTCGTATTCCCGACCGCGTTCACCAATATCGCCAATTACAAGGCACCGCCGGCGGGTGGTGGCCCATTTGCACCACGCGATCAGCTGAATGTCATCGTCGGTCAGTTCACATCACCGCAGGATGGTGATACTGACGGTACCGAGCGCTTGTTCCGAAGCCTTGGCACGCAGATCTTCTACCGGCCGGCAGCAACTGCATCAGCTGCGCCGTTAGCCGCGACAGGGGGTGATTTTGTCCGGCCGGAGTTCGACAACGTCCAGGCCAGTATCGTTGGTTCAACGGGATCCGAGCAAGCTGCTTTCTCGGTTGATGTCTTTGATGAAGGCTCGGTATTACGCGTGGCAGTGCTATATCTGAAGTCGGTCATTGATGGCAAAGGCAACTGGGCATTGATCGATTTGATCCAGGGTAGCGGCAATACCTGGACAGGTGGTGGACCGGTCGAGGAAAGTGCCATTGCAAATGCCCAGATTGATTACATGGTGCAAGCCGTAGATGACAACGGCAATGTCGCGAACAGCACTTTCAAAGGTCTGTTTTATGTTGCCGAATCATTACCGACAGCCCCCCCACCAAGCGGTAATCCAGGTGACATCGGTGTCGTCATCACCATTATCGTGGATGGTGAAGAGGTTATTGTGGACCCAGACGACTGGATTCCCACCGATCCGGTCGACGTCACCATCACCGACCAGGATCCGGACGTCGAGTATGAATATTCAGTCGATTACCAGCCGTTCCAGCCACTCACGTCGGACGGGTTTCAGATCACCGGCGACGGTTTTCATATCGTTACCGTGCGGCAAACCGACGGAAGCAACCCGGTAACCTTTGTGGTCCTGATCGATACCATGTCACCGACAGTGGTGATCACATCACCCGCGAACAACGAGTTTGTTACACAGGGCATGGCTCCGGCGGCCGATTACGATTGTCTTGACGCGGGTTCGGGTATTACCTCCTGTGTCGGCACCGTGCCTGATGGAGACCCTGTTCCATCGGCAACGACCGGTGCGCAGTCTTTCATGGTAACCGCCCAGGATGACGCAGGATTGGGTCCGACAGTAGCGGAAAATGTCTACTACGTTGTTAAACCGCTTGAAGCTGACGTCCCGGTCAATCCAACCCCTACATCCGACCCGGTAACGATAACAGCTTCGGCAACTGACCTGGACGAATTTGCAGAGACCGTGACGATAGACTGGGGTGACGGCAGCCCGCTGGAAATGCCGAATATGAACGGTGTCAATGTCAGTGACATGAGCTTTGAACACCAATACCCAGAAGATCCGGACGTCTACCAGGTTACAGTCACTGTCTATTACGAGGGACAGTTCACGCAAATCGCTGTGATTGACTTTGTGGTGGTTTCACAAGCTGGTTTTGTATCCGGTGGTGGCTGGATTGACTCGCCACCGGGTGCATACACTCCGGATGATTCAAGCGATCCGGACATGACCGGCAAGGCGCACTTCGGCTTTGTCTCGATGTACAAGAAAGGCCAGTCCGTACCTGATGGTTCGACGAACTTCCGATTCGCTGCGGCTGACCTCAGGTTTGATGCCACCAGCTATGACTGGATGATCATCTCCGGCGCACGCGCGCGTTACAAGGGAGAGGGTACCGTGAACGGTGGCTCTGAACTGTACAAGTTCCAGGTCACTGCGCTGGATGCGGATATCTCCAGAGCCGACACTACCGAGGACGGTTTCAGGATCAAGATTTGGCAGGAGGGTGACGGTGATACTGAAAATGTCCTTTACGACAATGGTCTGGGGGCCGATGACGCGACTGGCAACGGCGGCACCACGCTGTTAGGTGGCGGGTCGATCAAGGTTCATAAAGCCAAGAAGTGATCCTGCCCTGTAAAAGCCGGCCACCTTCGTGGCCGGCTTTTTCTGTGCTCGAGAGCAATGATAGAGATGCGTGTGGTATCGGCCATGACATTGGCCGCGTAAGTTTCACAGGTCGCCGGGCAGGATGATGCCAAGTTCCAGTCTCTGCTGACGCCACAGCTTTATAAGTTCCAAACGCTTTTCCGGAAACTGCTGGCTGAGATCGGTAGTTTCCCCCGGATCAGCGGCCAGGTCATAGAGTGCGAACCCCGCCTCATCGAATGGTGTATCTATCTGGGTGATCTTCCAATGTCCCTGGCGAACATATGCACGATTGCGGTGAAAGAGAGTGAAGACTTCGTTTTCTTCATGAACACGCCCGGAAGAACCACGCAGGACTGCCTCGATGCTCTTGCCCCGCATCGGCCGGACCGAACCGTCGTCGGGATAATGTCCATTTGCCATACCAATAAAGGTCGGCGCCAGGTCCATCACGGTGACCAGGCCACGGTAAACCTCGTGCCGTCGGCTGACACCACGGCCGGCGATGATCATTGGCGCGGTGATGCCGCCCTCGCTCGTGTATGTCTTGTGGCGCTTGAACGGGGCTGACCCGGCCTCGGCCCATGGTGCGCCGTATGAGACGAATGAATCCGGTCCGCCCATGTTTTCGTAACGATTGTCGTAATGAGCCCGGATATAGTCTTTATAGGGCTCCCCGTTATAAAAGTCATTTGCCGCAGCGCCGTTATCTGACATGAAAACAACCACTGTGTTTTCCAGAAGGCCCTTTGCCTGCAGGTAATCCAGCAGCCTGCCGATGTGGCCATCCAGGTTTTCTACCATGGCCGCATAAAGCTCCATTTTGCGCGACTCTCTTCTTTGTTGTTCCCGGGTGAGATCACCCCACGGCACGACCTTGTCCCAACGCGGCGGAAGGGTTGAATCGACCGGGATGATTCCGGCGTTCTTGAGGTTTAAAAAATTCTTCTCACGCAACGCGTCATATCCGTCATCATAAACCCCCTCATAACGGTTTAGTTCCGGCCCAGGCACCTGCAACGGCCAGTGGGGTGAGGTATAGGCGGCAAATGAAAAAAACGGTTGGCCATCGCCACGGTTGGACTCGATAAACCCGATCAGCCGGTCGGTGTAGAACTCGGTGGAGTATGCGCCGGCATTGCCGAACATTTCGGCTGGTCGGTAACCGGTACGCGTGTCGCCTATGTCCTGCTCTCGATCATTTCTGCCGCATTTCCCGGAATCCTGGTCTATGTGATTCTCTGGTTGCTGCTTCCGTCTGCCTGACAAGCTTCGAATACCGCTGACTCAAGCGGGATACAGGATACCGGTATTCACTCCTCCGTCTGCGGACAATTTCAGCCAGCGACAGGAAGGCCCTGAAGGGTCGAGTGTAAAACGTTCCGTTCCGGTCA
>Ga0209456_10001158_pt1 | contig 13001 bp, 9 predicted proteins | sample COG_11_FD_184755 | JGI IMG/M metagenome (GOLD analysis project Ga0209456, IMG submission 184755) | Pelagic marine sediment microbial communities from the LTER site Helgoland, North Sea, for post-phytoplankton bloom and carbon turnover... | ecosystem: Environmental > Aquatic > Marine > Neritic...
TGTCCAGCTCGAATACCAGGCCAGCTACGACGAACTTACGAATCTGCTCAATCGTCGCGCGTTTGAGGCCCAGCTCGAGAAAGCCTGGCAAAGCGCCGCGGACGGCAAGAAACAGAGTTACCTGATGTTCATGGACCTTGACCAGTTCAAGGTCGTCAACGACACCTCGGGGCATACGGCTGGCGACCAGCTATTGCGCGACGTCAGCGAAATCCTGACGGACAGCGTTCGCGCCAACGACATCGTGGGCCGCCTGGGCGGCGACGAGTTTGGCCTGATCCTCTGGGAATGTCCCACAAAGATCGCCAAGCGAATTGCCGAGTCGATACGCCAGCGCATCGAGGAGTACCGATTCCACTGGGACATCGAAACCTACCGCATTGGCGTCAGTATCGGCGGACTGCCAATCGATCCCGAAGTCGGCGATATCAGCGAGCTGCAGCAGCTGGCCGACGCAGCCTGTTATGCCGCGAAGGAAGCGGGACGCAACCGCGTGCACATGGTTTCGGGCGAAAAGGATTCGGCGCGCGTCCATCGCGGGCAGGTTCGCTGGGTACAACGCCTGCGAGAGGCAATGGAGAAGAACCGCTTCGCCATATACGGTCAGCAGATTGTGCCGATCGATGCGAACTCGGACGAGCCGGAGAGGCTCGAAATTCTGCTGCGACTGCGAGACCCGGAGACGCGCAAGCTCATCCCCCCGGGGGCTTTTCTGCCGGCGGCAGAGCGCTACGGTCTCAGCGTGGAGCTCGACAAATGGGTTGTTACGAGCTTGTTGCACATGCTCTTCATCCACCACGCGTTCGAGGCCGTGCATCGCAGCTACTGGATCAACCTGTCTGGCAGCAGTGTCGGCGATCGGCGCTTCGCCGAATTCCTGAAGGACGCCGTGGCGAAATCGCCGTTGCCCCCCGGAACGATCAATTTCGAAATTACCGAGACGGCGGTCATCCGAAATATTTCCGAGGCAACCGAACTCATGGGTTCACTGCGCGAAATGGGCTGCCGCTTCGCTCTCGATGATTTTGGCACCGGGCTGTCGTCTTTCGGTTATCTCAAGAAGCTGCCGGTCGATTACCTGAAGATCGACGGCATGTTCATTCGCGACCTGTTGAAAGACAAGACGGACCGTATCTTCGTCAAGTCCATCATCGACATTGCACACACACTCAACATCAAGGCTATCGCCGAATTCGTGGAGGACGACGAGACAATGCGCGTCGTTCGCGAACTCGGCACCGATTACGTACAGGGCTTCGTCGTCGGCAAACCATTTGTCCTTGCACCCCGATTCCCAAAGGCAGCCGGATCCGAGACGGCTGAATTTCAAGCAAAAGCAGGCTGAGGAAAACGCATGAGCGCGGCAACAGATATAACGGAAACGGCGGCACGATTCGCCAAATCGATTCAGGCACTACCGCCGTTACCGGCGACGGCCCAGGAAATTCTCACCTGCTTCGGTGATGAGTTTATCGATGCCGACAAGGTGGCGGCGGTTGTCAATGGCGACCCGGGTATCTGCGCCAAGTTGCTGGGTCTCGCAAATTCGGCGTACTTCGGGCTTGCGGAGCCTGTCAACGATATCAGTGAGGCGATCTCCCGGGTACTCGGCGTCGATACAGTGCGATCGCTGGTCCTGGCTATGGCGATCCAGCAGTCATTCAACACCAAGGAGTGCCCGGAGTTCGACGTTGCTCGATTCTGGACGCAATCGCTAATGGCAGCGGAATGCTGCAAGAAGATCGCCACGGCCGATGAAGATGCCGACGATGCGGAGCGGGACCTAGGGTACTCCGCAGGTTTGTGTCACAACCTGGGACTCATGGCATTGACGCACATAGAGCCGGCCCGGACCAACGGCGTGCTGAAGGAACACCGTGAACACGATCGAATCGACACATTGGCGGACCTGTTCGACCAGGAATTCGAGACCGATCACAAGATAGTCACTGCCGAGCTTGGACGCATCTGGTCTTTGCCCGCGCCGATGGTTGCGGCCTATCAATATCGTGCGTTTCCCGAGGCGCACTGCGATGACCGACTCGGTCTCGTCGTAGCGGCCGGCGTCACGGCTGTCGAAAACGCTGAACGCGACGAGCCGCAGCGCTGCAGCCTGTCCAGGTGGTCACGTGAACTCGGTATCGACGAGGAAGAGATCCAGGACATGGCCATCCTCAGCGATCGCCAGAGAGAACGCGTGCAATCACTCGCCAGCAAGATGACACGTTAGCTGGCTCCGCTTTCACCACGATCTCGAGCCGTCAATTGACGACAAGCGACGGAGAAGGGTTTGGAGGACAACCCGATGAGTCAATCAGACGCCCGGAAGAGAATGCTCAAATACGAGTCGGCCAGCCTGGCTTCGATATTTTTGACGTTGACGTTGACGTTGACGTGCGCGGCATTCACCGCGCGGGCACGGGTTTGCGAACCGGTGTGCAGCTGCAGCAACTCCCCGTTTCCGTCGGCAGCCTTGGGGGGCGTGTAGTCGATGAAGCAGGGAAGGTTCAACGACCTGTCGATTACGAGGAAGCTGACGTGGATCATGCACGTTGCAACTTTGTTCGCCGTACTGATCGCAGCACTGCTGTTCGGCGCATCCGAGGCGCTGCACTACCGCAAGGCCACGATCGAGGAGATCACCACGCTGGGCGATGTTATCGGGACAAATAGTACTGCGGCGATTACGTTCGAAGATGAGCAGTTGGCGAACAACGTGCTGGCTCCGCTGAGTGCCGATCCGGCCATCATCATTGCGCGCATTTACATGGCTGATGGCAAGCTTCTGGCGAACTATACTGCGGACAAGAACGCTGAATCGGCAAATACTGCTGCCGAGATCGAAGAGCTGCTCGGAGCGGCAATGGAAGGCCGCGGCCCGACAGAGATATTCCGCGGGCTCAGTTACCTTGACGCCGTCAGGCCTATTCTCTTCGATACCGAGCTGATTGGCTACTTGCACCTTCGTTCGTCTCTTGGCGACCTTGTACAGACGTTGCATCGCATCGCGCTGGTCGCCGGAGCGGTCGTCCTGATGGCGGCAATTCTCGGCTACTTTCTCTCCTTCCGTCTGCAATCGGCAGTATCACAACCAATCGTCGCGCTCTCCCGGCTGATGCGTAAAGTCAGTGAACAACAGGACTATTCGGTTAGGGCCAAACCGACATCGGGCGACGAGATTGGTGCGCTCATGAACGGTTTCAATGACATGTTGGCGCAGATAAACATGCGTGATCTCAAGCTCGCCGACGCAAATGCGGAGCTGATGGAGTCTTTTGACGAAACGCTGAAGGCCAAAGAGGCGGCAGAGCTGGCGAGCAGCGCGAAGAGCGACTTCCTGGCGCGCATGAGTCACGAGATTCGTACGCCCATGAATGGCGTGCTTGGCATGACCGAGTTATTGCTCTCGGCCGACCTCAGCGAGAGCGAACGCAAGTTCGCGGAGACTATCCAGCAGTCCGGCGAGTCATTGCTCGCAATCATCAATGACATCCTGGACTTCTCCAAGGTCGAGGCGGGCAAGCTGACCCTCGAGCAGTCCGACTATGACGTTTGTGACGCGCTGGAGAGCATTGTGGACCTGCTGTATAACCGCGCGCAGCAGAAGGGCGTTGGGCTGATAGGAGCGATCAGTCCTGACGTCACGTCGATTATTAACGGCGATCCGACACGCGTGCGTCAGGTGCTCATGAACCTGATTGGCAACGCGATCAAGTTCACGACCGAAGGGCAGATCGTCGTGGAACTGTCCCAACGCGAGGCAGCTCCCGGTCGCCCCGAGATTTTCTTCGCTGTCCGGGATACGGGCATCGGTATCGAGGCGAAGAAGGCGGCGCTGATTTTCGATAGTTTTTCCCAGGCTGACGTATCGACCACGCGAGAGTATGGCGGCACCGGACTGGGGCTGGCGATCTCGAAGCAGCTCGTGGATTTGATGGGCGGAGAAATTGGCGTCGACAGCGTAATGGGCCAGGCATCGACATTCTGGTTCACGCTGCCGATCGTGCCGGCCCGCTTTGACGAGACCGTGACGTCACGAATATTCGAACCGTTGCCGGGCGTCAAGGCGCTGGTCGTCGACGACAACCAGACCAACCGCGATGTGCTCGAGCGTCAGATGAAAGCATGGGACATCGATGTGCGCACCGCCTCGAATGCTGCGGAAGCCATGCATGTATTGAGTGCAGAGGCCGATGCTGGCGGAGAGTTCGATATTGTCCTGCTGGACTTCTTCATGCCGGATACCGATGGGCCACAGCTGGCCGCGGCCATACGATCGCGACCCGATTTTGGCAAGCCCGGGCTCATGATGTTGAGTTCGGCGGGTTCCAACCTCGATCCTGCTGAACTGGATGGCAAAGACATCGACCTGTACCTGTCCAAGCCCGTGCGTCGATCGATATTGCATGAGTCAGTCACGTATGTACTGCAGGAAGGACGCTTCGAGCAAAGCCACAACTTCGAGAACGACGTTCTGACAACCACGAACCAGAGGCTGTTCGATCTCAAGGTCCTGCTGGTCGAGGATATCCCGATCAACATGCAGGTTGCGCGTCATATGCTGGCCGCCATGGGCTGCAGCGTCATCGAGGCCGTCAACGGTAAGCAAGCCCTGGAGTGTATAGAAGAAGAGCGCCCGGACCTCGTGCTGATGGACTGCCAGATGCCCGTGATGGATGGCTACAACGCCACGCGTGTCCAAAGGCAGCGCGAGAAAGAAAACGGCGCCGACAGGCTGCCGATCGTCGCGCTGACGGCGAACGCGCTCGCCGAAGACCGGGAGCGCTGCCTGGACGCCGGAATGGACGACTTCATCTCCAAGCCGTTCAGTCGCGAGCAGCTGCAGGAAGCACTGGCGCGCTGGGAGAGCGAGGACATGGCGGACAGCGTAACGCTCATCGATGCGGGCGAGCCCGCCAACGACGCAACCGTCCACGAGGACCCGGTCATCGATCGCAGTGCGCTCGACCAGATCGACGAACTCGACCCCGAACAGGATGGCAGCTTGTTGAACAGCATCATCGACACGTATATCGAAAATGCCGAAGTCCTGATGCTCGAGCTCAGCGAAGCGGCCGGGCAGGACGACCTGGCGACGGCCGTGCGTGCCGCGCACTCGCTCAAGTCATCGAGTGCAAACGTGGGCGCGCGCCGCCTGTCCGGGTTGTGCGCGTCTATGGAAAAGCACGGTCGTGACGGAAACATCGAGCCGATAACAGTGAATATCGATCGGGCATGGAGAGAATACGAAGTCGCAGTGAAGGAACTGCTGAGCAACAAGACGGAGATTGCGGCGTGACCAGGGATACCTCGAAAAGAGAAGTTGTCGTCATTGCGGACGACGACCCGACCATCCGCAAGGTAATGAAAGCGGCTCTCGAGAAGGGTGGTTTCGAGGTCGTCGACGTCGATAATGGTGCCATGGCGTGCGCGGCATTTGCGCAACACAATCCGTCGATCGTATTGCTCGACGTCGAGATGCCCGTGCAGGACGGTTTTTCGGCGTGCGCGCAGATTCGGCGCCTGCCAGGCGGTGAGGCGGTCCCGATCGTCATCGTGACGGGACGAGACGATATCGAGGCCGTGGATCAGGCTTATAAAGCCGGCGCCACTGACTTTATTGCGAAACCGATTAACTGGCCGATTTTCGGCCACCGCGTGCAATACATCCTGCGCGCGAGTCACGACTACCAGAACATGCGGCGCTCGGAGGCCAAAAACGAGGTATTGCTCAACGCGATGCCCGACACGTTCGTTGTGCTGGCCGAAGACGACGAGGTTACTGATTTCATTCCAGGTAAGTTCGACTGTCCGTTGCCGCGGCCTGGCGAGGGCGACGTTTTCGTCGGTGATTTCCTGCCGGAGAATGTTGCCAAAACCTGGCGCAGGGCAAGCCGTTTCGTCAGTAAGAAAGGTAAACCCACGCGTATCGAATTCGCGATCAACGGCAAGGATGACAGGGTGAGTCATTACGAGGCGCGCTTCGTGCCCTATGTCGATCGCCGGACGCTTGTGTTGGTATCGGAAATTACCGATCGAAAAATGGCCGAGCAACGAATTCGACGGCTCGCGTTTTACGATACCTTGACCGGGCTGCCCAACCGGCAGGCATTCCGTCTGCAACTCGACGGCATGATCGACGAAGCCAGGGAAGGCGGCGACAAGGTCGCCGTGTTGTACATCGATCTCGACAACTTCAAGCGCATCAACGATACGCTGGGTCACACGATCGGCGACGGTGTGCTGGATGCAGTCGCCAAACGCCTTTCGGGTTCGGTGCGAAATCGTGGCCAGGAGAACGATGACGATGAAGTCCCGGCCGGCGTCGCCCGGCTCGGCGGCGACGAGTTCGCCTGTGCGATCAGTGGTTTCGATGACGATGACGTGCTGTCGACGATCGCCGACCGGATCTGCGAGCAGTTGCGCAAGCCGGTGCCCTACAAAGGCCACGAGTTTGTCGTGACCCCCAGCATCGGTGTCTCGGTCTACCCGGAAGACGGCGACAACGTCGAGGATCTTCTCAAGAATGCCGACGTCGCCATGTACCAGGCCAAGGACGCGGGCAGGGACACGGTGCGGTTCTATTCCGGAACGATGAGCGTGCGCTCGCTGCACGGCTTGGCACTCGAGCAGGACCTTCGCAAAGCAGTGGAGAACCAGGACCTCGAACTCCACTATCAGCCCAAGCTCGATCTCAGGACCGGCATGCTCGTGGGTGCCGAGGCGCTGGTCCGCTGGAAGAACGAGGACGGCCGGTACATCCCGCCATCGAGTTTCATACCACTGGCCGAGGAAACCGGCCTGATTATTCCGCTGGGTGACTTTGTGCTGCGCACGGCCTGCAAGCAGGCGCACGACTGGGCCCAGCTTTACGATCATGCGCCGCGCATCGCCGTCAATATATCGAGCCAGCAGTTCTACCAGAGTGATCTGCAGCAGACCGTCATGAAGGCCCTTTTCGAAGCAGGTGCCAGGCCGAGCCTGCTGCAACTCGAGCTTACGGAGAGCATCCTGATGCGCGATATCGAAAAGACGATCCGGACGCTCGAGTATCTCAAGGATACGGGCATCACGCTTGCTATCGACGACTTCGGTACCGGGTACTCGTCATTGAGCTACCTGAAGAGATTCCCGATCGACGAGCTCAAGATCGACCGTTCGTTCGTCATGGATCTCGAGGCGAGCAATGACGGCGCGACAATTTGCGCGGCGATCATCGCCATGGCACGGCAACTGGGACTGACAGTTATTGCCGAAGGCGTCGAGACCGTCGCGCAGGTCGAGTTCCTGCGCTCGCAGGACTGTGACCAGATGCAGGGATTCCTGCTGAGCAAGCCGATTTGCGCGGAAGAATACGAGCAACGCTTTCTCGCCAAGCCGGTTTCGGCGTTCAGCTTCGAATCAGCCGGATAGCCTGTTACTTGTAGCCGCGCGCCTGCAAATTGAACAGGTGTGCATACTGGCCGTCTTCGGCGATCAGGCTGTCATGATCGCCGCGCTCGATGATTTTTCCCTGGTGTATAACGATGATCTGCGCCGCGGCACGCACCGTGGAAAAGCGGTGCGAAATGAGAATTGTCATCTTGTCGCCACTGGCCGTGCGGAAGTGTTCGAAAACGGCCGCCTCTGATGACGCATCCATAGCGGCTGTAGGTTCGTCGAGAACGAGGATGTCTGCATCGGATCGCATGAAGGCGCGAGACAGCGCGATTTTCTGCCATTGGCCGCCCGAGAGTTCACGTCCATCCTTGAACCAGCGCCCGAGCTGTGTCTTGTAACCCTTGGGCATGTCCTCGATGAACGGTGCGGCCATGCCGGTCGCCGCCGCTTCCTGCCAGCGCTCCACGTCATCGATGTAACGCACATCGCCGGCGCCGATATTCTCTCCGACCGAAAACTGGTAGCGGCCAAAATCCTGGAAAATGACGCCGACACGGGACCGCAGGGCCTCGACATCCCATTCCTGCAGGTCCAGTCCGTCGAGGAGAATTTGCCCCTCAGTAGGGTCGTAGAGCCGCGTCAGTAGTTTGATGAGTGTCGTCTTACCGGAACCATTTTCACCAACCAGTGCCAGGCTTTCACCGGGCCGCACCTGCAAGCTGATGTTGTCCAGTGCTTTGCCGGTTGCACCCGGGTACACGAACGACACGTTGCGAAATTCGAGGCCGTGCTCCGGGTGCGGGCCGTGAACGGCTTCGCCGCGCCGCACCGGCACCGGTTGTTCCAGGTACTCGTAGAGGTTCGACAGGTACAGGTTGTCCTCGTACATTCCGCTGACGGCTGTCAGGATCGCCGCAACAGCAGACTGCCCCTGGCGAAACAGCAGGAGATACATGGTCATGGCGCCCAGCGTGATCGCACCGGCAATCGTGGTCACGACGATCCAGGCGTACGCGCCGTACAGGGCGGCAGTCGACAGCAGGCCAAGTACGAACCCCCAGGTGTCGCGGCGCAAGGTCAGGCGCCGGTCTTCCACGAACAGCTTCCGGAAGATGTCCCGATAGCGTTGCAGCAGGCGTGGGCCGAGTTGGAACAGCTTTACTTCCTTGACACCGTCTTCACGCGCGATGACGGTCTCGAGGTACATCTGCATGCGCGTATCCGGTGAGCGCCAGCGAAAAAGGCGAAATGCGTCGCCCGAAAACTTGGCTTCGGCGAAAAAGGACGGCAGCCCGGCACCCACGAGGATTACAACGGCCCACGGTGAAAACGTGACAAGCAGGATCGCGTAACTCGTCAGCGAGATAAGGTTCTGCACCAGGCCGAAGGTCCGGGTTACGAGGCTCAGTGGACGGCTGGACGCCTCGCGGCGCGCCTGGGTCAGCTTGTCGTAAAACTCCGAGTCCTCGAATTGAGCGAGCTCGAGCGTCAGCGCCTTCTCGAGAATCATGACGTTGACCCGCTGGCCGAGCAGGGCACGCAGCAAAGACTGGCTGGCCGATAGTCCGCGCTGCGCGGCAGCGATAGCGGCGACGACGAGCGCTTCGAGGAAGACGAGCCACAGCACGCCTGCGGTGTCAGGGTCGGGCGTCTGCGTCGCAGCGACAACGCCATCAACAATCAACTGCCCGATATAAGCGATGGCCGCCGGCAGAACGCCGGCGACGAGCGTGAGCACGGCCAATGTTACCGTCAGGGGCCGACTTGTCGTCCACACGAGTTGCAGTGCACGATTGCTGTAGCCAAACACGCCGAGGCTACGGCGCAGCAGTCCGACCGAATTGTCTGGTTCTTCGGGCATGAAGCGGCCTAGAATACTGCAAACGGGGGGTTAGTCCATGACGAAACAAGCTCTGCTCAAGGTGTGTCTGCTTATTGCGATCGGTTTGCCGGGCTTCGTGTCTGCCGCATCCATGTCGGATGCGGACGTGCTCGCGAGGCTGGTCGACGAGTTTCTTGCGGCGGCGCATCAACGCTCGGCGCACGAACGTTTCTGGGCAGACGACCTCGTGTACACCTCGTCGAGCGGCCTGCGCTTTGGCAAGGCCGAGATCATGCAGGGATTTGCCGAGGGCGATGACGATGCAGAAGCACCGCCGGCGGTCACCTATTCAGGTGAAGACCTTGCCGTGAGCGTTTATGGCAATGCGGCCGTCGTCACATTCAAGCTCGTTGGAACGCCTGCCGACCCATCGGACGCCGTTGACTACTATTTCAACACGGGCACCTTCGTCAAACGCGACGGCGCGTGGAAAGTGGTTGCCTGGCAGGCAACGAAAATCCCTCCTGATCCTGCAGACTGAGCTCAGGCCCAGTCGAAATGCGCCGTGAAGTGGCGCAGGAACTGCGGCGCTTTGACGATCTTCATACCGCGAATCTCTTCGCGCCTTTGCCACACGTTGCCGATAGCCTCGAGCACATAGTCCATGTGACTTTGCGTGTAAACCCGGCGCGGAATGGCAAGTCGCAGCAGGTCGAGTCGGGCCGGGTGCTCTTCCCCGGTGTGCGGGTCCAGCCCGAACATCACGGTCCCGATCTCGACGGCGCGGATACCGGCTTCGAGGTAAAGTTCGACCGCGAGCGACTGGCCCGGATACTGCAATGGCTCGATGTGTGGCAGGAAGCGGCGCGCATCGAGATACACGGCGTGGCCACCGGCGGGGGCCATCACGGGAATTCCAGCGTCACGTAAATGGTCGACGACGTAGCGCGTCGAAAGCAGACGGTAGTCGAGATAGTGCTCGTCCAGAATCTCGCGCAGGCCGATCGCTATGGCCTCGAGGTCACGACCCGCAAGACCGCCGTAGGTGGGGAAGCCCTCGGTCAGGATCAGGATGTTGCGCTCCTGGTGCGCGAGCGCTGCATCGTTGGTGCACAGGAAGCCGCCGATGTTGCCGAATGCATCTTTCTTGGCGGACATCGTGCAGCCATCGGCGTAGCCAAATATTTCACGTGCGATATCTATGACCGGCGTATTTTCGAATCCCGGTTCGCGACGTTTTATGAAGTGGGCGTTCTCGGCGAATCGGCAGGCATCAATATAGAAAGGAATGCCGGCCTTCCGCGCCACGCGGCTGATCTCGCGAATGTTGGCCATCGATACGGGCTGTCCGCCACCCGAGTTGTTCGTGATCGTGACCATGATGACGGGGATGCGCTCCGGGCCTTCCTTTGCGACCAGTGCTTCGAGCGCGGCAATGTCCATATTGCCTTTGAACGGGAAATCGGAATCGAGGTCGTTCGCCTCGGCACAAGGCAGGTCGACCGGATCGCCGCCGACGAACTCGATATTTGCGCGAGTGGTATCGAAGTGTGTGTTGTTGGGAACAATCATGCCCGGCTTGACCATGACGCTGAACAGGATGTGCTCGGCGGCGCGGCCCTGGTGGGTCGGAATCACCTGCTCGAAGCGGAATATGTCTTTGACGGTATCGCGGAAGTGATACCAGCTGCGGGCGCCCGCGTAGGATTCGTCGCCCCGCATCAGCGCGCCCCATGCTTCGGCCGACATCGCGCTTGTGCCCGAGTCGGTCAAGAGGTCGATGATGACGTCTTCGGCACGAAGCAGGAAAGGGTTGTAATGGGCCGTGCGGATGAGCTTCTCGCGCTCGGCACGCGTGGTGAGCTTGATGGGCTCGACCATCTTGATGCGGAACGGCTCGATAATCGTCTTCATCATGACACTTTAGCCAGCCCGATACGGGCTCGCGATACGTAAATCTACTGCGCCACGCGCCTGAATTCGCCAGCCGTATATGTACTTATGGTGTAGTTGGCAGAATATTAGATAATTCTAATGTAAATACGGCTCGCAACACGCGGCGATCAGGAGTAATGGATGAAATTCGAGAAGCGATGGCCACCTGTGCCCGCAGGAATCCTGATCGGCATCAGCATGTTGCTGGCCTTTGTCATCGCCGGGCGCGGCATCGGTGCAAGCGGGGCAATGACTCGGCTCGTGGCCTGGGTGCAGCATGGCCTGTTCCCGGCGGCGACTGAGCAAAGCGCCTACTTTGGCCGATACTTCGCCGACGGGGCGCACCCGCTGAACGACTGGTTGGTGTTCTTGTTGGTCGGCACGTTGATCGGTAGTTTCGTTGCCGCCTGGTTAAGAGGCGAGTTACGAGTCGAAGTGCTGCGCGGGCCGCGAAGCTCCGTGCTGTACCGCCTCTCGCTGGCGCTGGCGGGTGGCGTCATTGCGGGATTTGCGGCACGCCTTGCACGCGGTTGCACCAGCGGCCAGGGACTGGTCGGCGGCGCCGAACTCTCGATCGGTAGCTGGGCATTTCTCATGTGTATTTTCGCGGGCGGATGGCTCGTTGCCTGGTTTGTGAGAAAACAATGGATATGATCGCGCCCCTCGCCAAGACCGGCGCCATTTCGGCGGCCCTGAACCTCTGGCTTGCTGTGCCGATCGGTTTCATCTTCGGCTTTGCCTTGTTCCAGGCCGGATTTACCGATTCCCGCCGCATTGTCTGGGCGTTCTACTTCAAGGATGTTCGCGTGCCGGTGGTTATGTTCTCGGCCATCGTGACGGGCATGCTGGGACTGTGGGGCCTGAGCCTGATCGGTGTACTCGACATATCGCTGGTCTACATGTTGCCGACTTACCTGGTGCCAATGGCTGTTGGTGGCCTGCTGTTCGGAGTCGGGATGGTAGTCGGCGGCTACTGCCCAGGGACCGCGATCGCCTCGATCGCGACCGGGAAGATCGATGCGCTGGTGTTTATCGGGGGCTTTCTTATCGGCAGCCTGGTGTTCGGCGACTTCTTTCCGGTCTGGGGAGACTTCTACAACAGTGATTACCGGGGCGCGTTTCGCCTGGACCAGTGGCTCGGGATTGGCCTGGGCCCGATGATACTGCTCGTCGTCGTCGTCGCCGTGGCTGGAACACTGTCAATGATCTTCGTGCAGCACATGGCCTGGCCGTCGGCTGATTACGGCGCGACGCCGAATCGCTTCCTGAAGTTACAGGGCAGCCTCGTGGCCATCGCCATTGTTGTTGGCATCATCTACGCATTCTTCCCGACCGAGTCGTTCATCGATGACACGGTCGAGCTACCGCATTATATTGTGCCGAGGGGTTAGGGTAGTCCATGAGACGACGCGAGTTCATAAAGGTATCGGGCCTGCTGAGTGCAAGCGCGGCGGCGTCACCGACGCTTTTGCTCGGAGGCTGCGCTGCCAAACCCTTGCCGGGTACCGGCATCGTCAGCAAAACACCGACCATTTGCGACATGTGCTTCTGGAAATGTGCCGGTCATGTTTACAAGGAAGACGGCGAGCTCTGGAAGATCACGGGTAACGATGACGATCTGCACAGCGGTGGTCGACTTTGCACGCGTGGTACGGGTGGACCTGGTGCCTACCTCGATCCCGACCGGCTGAAGACGCCACTGCTGCGTGTAACGCTCGATGGCAAGCAGACATTCCAGCCGGTGTCCTGGGACCAGGCGCTACGCTTCGTCGCGTCCAAGATGCAGGTCATTGCCGACAGGCACGGGCCCGAACGAATGCTGATGCTGAATCACGGCGCCGGCAGTTCGCACTTCCGTCACCTG
>Ga0209456_10001159_pt1 | contig 12989 bp, 10 predicted proteins | sample COG_11_FD_184755 | JGI IMG/M metagenome (GOLD analysis project Ga0209456, IMG submission 184755) | Pelagic marine sediment microbial communities from the LTER site Helgoland, North Sea, for post-phytoplankton bloom and carbon turnover... | ecosystem: Environmental > Aquatic > Marine > Neritic...
CCCTATAACCGGTAATGCGCTCGGCTGTTCGTGTATCTGCCATAGCCGCGCGTTTAACACCGCAGAGACTGGCCAGACGTTTCATAGAAAGCTGTTTGTCCCCCGGCATCAATACCAGTGTATATTGCTTTTCTCCGAGATCAACCACCAGCGTTTTGACCGTCCTTTCCAGGGGAAATCCGGAGGCTTTAGACGCAAACTCTGCGCCCTTTTCCTCATGGTCATATTTGACAACTTCAAAGGGAATCTTTTTTTGCTCTAAAAGCTGGATGGCTCGTGTGGACATGATGTTTTTCCAATAGGTATTTGAGGGAGTTATTCAATCGCGGTTCTATCCGCCAGGGGAATAGCCCGTGCGAGCCGTAGCAAATGAATACTGAGCCCTGTCACGCCCCCTATCCTTTGCGTTAAGCCTGCACAGGCAGAGACGACCATCGCCACCGTGGGAATCTGTCTTCTGGGGCTGGTTCAGATTTAATTTCAGCGAGATAGCTGCCGTTGACCATTTGCCTGAAAATATTGTTACGGTTCGCACGGGCTATTCCCCTGGCGGACCACTGATAACCGTCCCATCGCTAACGGTTAACCACAAAGGCATTGGATGAAAAACTCCCCTTCAGGTAGCTATAAGCTATCTCCTAGACGCTCTAAAACGATAATAACCCACACCAAAGCAGCCATGATCATGCTGATAAATGCCGCGGCAGAACCCATGTCTTTGGCTCGTTTTGATAATTCATGCTTTTGTGGACCGATTCGATCCACCACCGCTTCAAGGGCTGAGTTCAGCAATTCAGTGAGAAGAATCAGCAGGATGGATGCTAACAGCAGGGCCTTTTCAACGGCAGAGCGCCCGAGCCAAAGGCCCAGGGGCACCATGATTATAGCTACAACTACCTCCCCCCGAAAGGCCAGCTCGTTTTTCCAGGCCGTTTCCAACCCGGCAAATGTGTATTTGAAGGCATTTTTAATGTGGCCGATTAGATTTTCATTCTTATTTCCCATAACCGCTAAATAGCATAGAACCGGTGATTATAAAACCAATAAGCCGGGTCTAAAAATTGTTGTCATTGGGTAGGATTCATGTTAGGTGAACTGTCAAAATTGTTTAAAATTATTTTATATCGGGTTTATATCTTTATCCCATAATTTGGATCCAGCGCTGTCTTTATATGGTTTGGTCAAGGTTCAATAGGAGGTAAAATAAATGAGTAGCGGTAGCAAAATCGTGGTATTAGCGACCGTAGTTATTGTGGCTTTCATTTTGCAGATCGTGTTGATCGTTGCGGATCGGCATGAAACCCCCGGCACGGTAGCCGTTGCTTTTAGCAAGGCCTATTTCAACCTGGATGGCGACATGGCTGATCTGATCTGCTCAGAGATGACGGCTGAAGATGCTGATGTCGTGGATGATTATCTCAAACGCGTTGCTGCAGAGGCCAGAGCCGAGGGATTTGATCCAAGCTGGAAGAAAATGGTCCTCGCTCACATCGAATTAGAAACCGAGATGGTGGATGAAAACATGGCCGAAGTCCAAATTTCCTGTGAACGGAGAAGGTCGATTAATCCGGTGTTTGCGGCGGTGGCAAAAATCTTTTTTCTCGGTGATACCTATAAAGTTGAAGAAATCCTTACTGTGGTAAAAGAAGATGACGGCTGGAAAGTTTGTGGTCAACCCTTTTCTTTGACCGAAAGTTGATGCCGTAACATGCACTTGATCTATGCTCGTTTGCGCGAGCAAGCACGTTTAATTGTTTCCAGCTTTCCTTCCCCGGAGTTTTATCAGGACCACTCTCAAGCCTACGAATATTCAAGCCGGTTATTTAAAGCCGATCCTGAGATTAGAAAATTATGCCGATTTGTCAGCGAAAACCTGGATGATGATTTCGGACACGGGTTGCAGCACGCGATCAAAGTAACGATTGATGCCGGTGCCCTGATGAATATTGAGGGGCAGGCAGCCGGCTACAGTGAATCCATGCTTGAACGTAGAACCCAAATCGTTCAATCTGCCGGGCTGTTGCATGACACCAAGCGTAAAAAGAAAGATCATTCAAAGCATGGAGCGGACTATGCCCGTGCCGTGCTTGAGAACTATTCGCTTTCCTATGATGAAATCGAGGACGTTTGCCGGGCCATCCAAAACCACGAAGCCTTTAAAAGCAATGTCACTATCGACACCCCTGAAGGCGCTCTGATATCGGATTGTCTCTACGATGCCGATAAATTTAGGTGGGGTCCCGATAATTTCACCGACACCCTGTGGGATATGGTATCTTTCTTAAATCCACCTTTGTCAAAATTCATGGCGCGGTATCCCCAGGGTATGGAAAGCCTGGAAAAAATTAAAAATACCTTCCGAACAGAAACCGGAAAGCAATACGGTCCGCAGTTCCTTGATCTTGGTTTGGCCATCGGGCAAAAAATACACGATGCGATTCTATCAGACTTCTCCGAATATCTTTAAATTCTTTTATGATTCAATTTGTTATATAGCCATATCTTTCTTGTTTGACACCTGAGCCGGTTTTCAATATACTTCGCCGACGATCAAATTTTGTAACAGTTAACACCCAATTGTTTACCACAATTGGGGTCCTAACCATCAGCGCAAGGAGGTAGAAATGGTTGCTACGACTTGGCCCACTTCCAATTGGCCGGAGGGTGTTTCGCACGATTTAACCGATTATGAAAGGCCCCTGTTCTCAATTCTTGATGAATCTGCCCGGAATTATCCCAACCAGGTTTACACCATTTTTAATGATGCCACCCGGACCTATGCCCAGGTAAAAGATACGGCCGACCGGATTGCCAATTTTCTGGTTTCCCGGGGCATTCAACCGGGGGATCGGGTAGCGATTTTTCTACCGAATATTCCCCATTATCCCGCACTTTTTTTCGGTATCCTCAAAGCCGGTGCCGTCTGTGTGACCTGCAACCCCCTTTATACAGCCAACGAACTTAATTACCAGTTGAAGGACGCCGGCGCCAAGGTGGCATTTTGTATGGACCATCCGCAATTTTATCCGACCACGGTAGAGGCCATCAAGGATACCGATGTTGAAACTGTGGTGATATGCAGCGTCAAGTCATACCTGCCCAAGGTTAAAGCATTTCTGGGCGGGCTGCTGGGTAAAATTCCGAAGGCTGATAATTACCAGCCGGGTCACCTTTTCTTTGACGATGTGGTGGCAGGTGCCAAACCGCAGCCGCCGTCGGTTGAGATTAATCCGACCGAAGACCTGGCCTTGATCATATATACCGGCGGAACCACCGGAGTGCCCAAAGGTGCGGCGTTGACCCATTCAAATTTTGTGTATAACCTGGAGGCCTTAGCTGAATGGGGCATGTTCGTTCATGAGCCCGGAGGACAGCCGGAAAAGCTTCGCAAAGGCGGTTTCCATACCTATCTGGGGGTTTTGCCCTGGTACCATAGTTTCGGTATGACGGTGGCAATGCAGTCTGCTTGCGCCGTCGGCGGCAGCCTCATCTGTATACCCGATCCCCGGGCGGGTAACCCTCCGTTTACCGAAGTGCTCAAGGCTGTCCAGAAGTACCGACCGACCATTATGCCGGCGGTGCCGACGATTTTTGTGGCTTTCACCAATCATCCTCAGCTTGACCAGTACGATTTGACATCTCTGATGGGGTGTTTTTCCGGCGGTGCGCCGCTGCCTCCGGAAGTCTGCAAACAGTTTGAGGAGAAAACCGGTGCGGTCATATTTGAAGGTTACGGTTTGAGTGAGACGGCCCCGGTGGCCACCTCCAATCCGACCAGCCAGGAAAAACGAAAAATCGGGACCATCGGTTTTCCGATACCCGGTACGGACATCAAAATATTGGATATCGATACCGGGACCCAGGCCTTGCCCCAGGGTGAAGACGGAGAAATTGCGATTAGCGGCCCCCAGGTCATGCAGGGGTATTGGAATAGACCCGATGAAAACGAAAAAGTATTTCGCGAGGTAGACGGTCGACGGTATTTCCTGACCGGAGATATCGGCCATATCGATGAAGAAGGGTATATTCTGATCACCGATCGCAAAAAGGACATGATCCTGGTCGGCGGCTTCAATGTCTACCCGCGGGATGTGGAAGATATTTTGTTTCAACATCCCAAAGTGGCCCTTGCGGCAGTCGTCGGGGTACCGGATGAAAAAAGCGGAGAAATCGTTAAAGCCTATATCGAGCTTAAACCCGGTGAATCAGCTGCCGAAGAGGAAATCCTTGAATTCTGCAAAGAAAACATGGCCGGCTATAAACGTCCCAAAATAGTTGAGTTCAGGGAAACCCTGCCGGTTTCAAATGTCGGTAAGATTTTGCGCCGGGTACTAAGAGACGAGGAGATCGAGAAGGCTAAATGAAAAAGTGGATTACAGATCGTCCCTATCTTGTGACAAGCGCCATTTTTTTAATCATTATGATTATCGGCTGGCAGGCACTTTACTGGCAGGCTGAAGATTTTACGTTTCTTCTGCTTTTGTATTTCATTGTCACACTGGGTATCCGCTTAGACGACATCTCCCACAAAATCGGAGGCGGAGCCGGCAAAATATCTGCCGGCTCCGTTGACCGGGAATCCGTCATCAGTCAGTTAAATGATATCAAAGCCTCTCTTGTGACCATTAATGTGACGCTAACTAAATTGCTGGAAGAAAAGAAAGGTTTGGATAAGTAACGCGTCATTTTATTTCATTTCTGCAACAATATATAAGTCTGAATTGAGTCGCTATAGACCCGGTGTTTTTTGGTGTTTTGTGTTCAGTTAACTTTCGAACCCATCGAATACCAAATACCAAAAATTATTCATCCAACCTCAATCCGTCCGAACATACGACTCGCCCTCTTTAACCACCGTTGAATTGGAAACCAGAAGATCGAGATGCTTTTGCATGATCATCTCTTCGGTCAGGGCATAGAATTCTTTTGGTTCCCGGGGGCGCTGGTACACTATCCATGCATCAACGATGTCCGTCATAGTTCTGGGCTGATTTAAAAAGTCCAGCAAGCGGTGTTCTCGATAGTCGATCACCGCCAGATATTGATCCCAGAGGTCCCCTGGATCTTTTTCGAATATACCCGTTTCATGGCAGGTCAGCCAGATAGTTGCGGGAATTTCTTTCAGCCGTTTAATAGATGAAATCGTTTCCTGAATGCTTGAATCCCGGTCCCCATACCAGGGTCCAAAAGCGGTTAAGTCATAATCTCCCAGAAATAGCACCCCGGGTTCCTTAAAGAAAAAGCATAGATGCCCCGGCGTGTGTCCTGGCGTATGAATAATATCAATGGTCAGGTCTTTCAGCCGAATTTGTTGCCCTCCTTTTAGAAATCTGGCCGGATTTCGGGGTCGGAAGTGAAACTGTTTGATGATAATGTCGCGCCACACCTGGCGATGATTTTCTTTTTCGATTCCATATCCATCCAGAAATAAATCAAGCGCGGATAATTGCGGGGCATCTTGTTCAGAAATTAGTAACGGCACCTCTTCAAATAGATCCAGGTGCATAAAATGATCTTCATGCCAGTGGCTGAGCCAGACTTCCCTGACGCCACTTTCATCATAAAGCCGTTTTAAACGATTACGATCTGAAGCCGGATCTATCAGGATTCCTGCACCATCTATGTACAGGGAGTGGCAAAATGGATATTTTCCGCGGTTTTCCCCCGGAATAAACCGAATGGGCCCGAAACAGCGTTCTTTCATAATGGCTCCTTTGCGGTGTGATCAAATTGACCGGAGCTTATCACAGTCGTGGTCTTTGAGTAAACAGTGGAAGCCATGACCATAGCTATCATATAAAGTCCTTGACATCCGGTGGTCAAATCGGTTATTCTCTCCATCAAATGATGGAAACGGTTATTTGGAATCTATTGATCGATTAAAAGGGAGATAATAAATGCCGTCACGCCTTGAAAGGGCCCGGCAAGACCCTAATTCAATGAAGGCCAAAATTCTGGCCTCAGCCCGCAAGATATTTGGTGCATACGGGTATAATGATACCACCACCCGCATGATTGCCGGAGATGTGGGTATCGATATATCAACCCTTTACTATCACTGGGGGGAGAAACAGGATCTGTACGAAGCGGTTCTGATAGAGATCAGCGAAGAGATCCAGCAAAAATTAAGCGAAGTAGAAAAGAAGGTCAGCGGTCAATCCCTGGCAACCCGTCTTGAATTAGCCATTGACATGATGTCGGATTACCTTTTTTCCCATCCCGAAGTCTCAAACCTGATCCTGTTTGGGTATTTTAACAAAACCCGCCATGGCGTCACCCTGGACATCAGTATGTCGCAATACATTTCCAACATTGCCTTTGCCATGGGACTTTCGGAAAACAGAGAAACGGTATCAACCGAGGCCAAGGCTCGGATTTTAGCCGTTTGGAATACGGTTCTAAATTTTATCTCCGGTGAAAATTTTTTCCGGCCATTGCTGGATACCAACCGTGAAGAATACATCCGGGTGGTCAAAGAGACGCTCAAGTTTATCCTTGTTCCGGCCTTCACGGCGGAAAAGGAAACTTAGGTTCAAAGGTTCAGGGTTCAAGGTTCAGGGTTAAACTGCAAATCAGGATAGCAGAAAGACTGAACCTCGGTTTCTTTAACCTTTGAACCCAGAACCCTGAACCTTTGAACCGAAACAAAATAACCACCACCGGACTTGAAACAAAATTATATGAGTAACTACTAACTGATATATAGGGAGGATAGAACATGGCGCTAAATCTTGATGCGCTCGGCAAAAAAATCGGCCCCTTTACGAAGGATTACACCTGGAAAGATGCCATCCTGTATGCGCTTGGCGTTGGAGCGGGTTTCTCCGATCTGGAATACTGCTATGAAAAAGATTTGAAGGTTATCCCCAGTTTTGGCATCACCACGATGTACGATTTTATGCCGGAACTGGCCACCATCAGCAACGTCAATCTGGCCGGAGTCCTTCACGGAGAGCAGGAGCTCATCTTTCACAATCCGATACCCCCGGACGGAACCATGACCACCCAAGGGGCCATCAAGCACTATTACGACAAAGGCAAGGATAAGGGAGCATTAATCATTGCCGAATTTGAAACCTTTCATTCCAACGGCCAGAAACTATTCACCAGCATTGTGACTGTTTTTGCCCGCCTGGACGGCGGATTTGGTGGTGAAAACGCCCCCCCCAAAGAGGTTATTTTTCCTGACCGGGATCCGGACTTTGTGGTTGAGGGAAAGCCTTCCGAAGATCAACCCTTGATTTACCGGCTTTCCGGTGATGTTTTTCAACTGCATGTCGACCAGGAATTTGCGGAAATGGCTGGATTTGAAAAGCCGATCATGCATGGTCTGTGCACCCACGGATACGCTTGCCGTTCTCTGATTCAAACTTTTATCCCCGGCGAACCGGAAAAGGCTCGACGCATGGACTGCCGCTTTAAAAGGCCTTTATACCCCGGTATGCCCGTTAAGACCGTCATCTGGAAAACCGATGAAGGCCAGGCGCTTTGGAAAGTCATCAATACCGAAACCAAGGAAGTGGTGATCGACAACGGTGTTTTTGAATACGGAGAAATTCCTAAAACAGAGATTCGCTTTGACGGGCGTGTGGCAATTGTCACCGGCGCCGGCGCCGGTTTGGGCCGTACCTATGCCCTTGAGCTTGCCAGACGTGGGGCCAAAATCGTGGTGAACGATCTGGGCGGCGCCCGGGACGGTTCCGGGGATGGCACCCAGGCACCAGCGGATAAGGTTGTTGACGAAATTAAAGCCCTGGGAGGTGAGGCGGTGGCCAATTACGATAATGTGGTCGCGGCCGAAGGCGGTGCAAATATTGTCAAAAGCGCCCTGGATGCCTTTGGGACGGTGGACATTCTGATCAACAATGCGGGAATTCTGCGGGACAAGAGCTTTTTAAAAATGGAGCCCGAAAACTGGGCCGGTGTTCTCGATGTGCATCTCAACGGTGCTTACAACGTTTCCCGCCCGGCTTTTGCGGTGATGAAAGAAAAGGGCTACGGTCGAATTTTGATGACCACATCGGCAGCCGGGCTGTATGGTAATTTCGGTCAGACAAACTATACCGCCGCAAAAATGGGCGTGGTGGGTCTGATGAACACCCTTAAGCTCGAAGGGCAAAAGTACAACATCAACGTCAACACCATCGCACCGGTGGCAGCTTCGCGGCTGACCGAGGATATTTTGCCGCCGGACTTTCTGGACAAACTGAAGCCGGAGCTGGTGACACCCATGGCCCTGTATCTGGTATCGGAGAATTGTACGGCCAGCGGCAGTATTTACAATGTCGGCATGGGATGCTTCAACCGGGTCGCCATCGTTACCGGTCCTGGAGCGGTTGTAGGAGACGGCGAAAATATTCCAACTCCGGAGCAGCTGGTATCTGAATGGGAAAAGATTACCTCCCTGAAAGGCGCCAAGGAATATCGGGATGTCACTGAGCAAATCGGAGATCTTCTGGCGGCTTTTTCGCAACCGGCTGAAGCGTCAACCGGAGCCTCGGCCGGATTTGGTTCGGCTGCAGAAATTTTTGATGCCATGCCCGCCTCCTTTGTGGCCGATGCTGCGGCCGGGGTGGACGTTGTCTTCCAGTACATCATCTCGGGGGAAGGCGGCGGCGACTGGCACAGTGTGATTAAAGATGCAACATGCCGGGTCGAGGCCGGGGTCCACGAAAAGCCTGGCTGTACATTAAAAATGGATGGCGGGGACTTTCTGGATATGATGAACGGTAAACTGCCGGCCATGCAGGCTTACACTTCGGGCAAGCTTAAAATCGAGGGCGACATAATGAAGTCGCAGTTGATTGAAAAACTCTTTAAATTTTAATGACTATTGGAAACTTAAATTTTCTGGATGTTAAACGATATCAATCAAATACGAAATACGAATATCGAAACATTTCCTGCCAACTCTTAATGGTAGGGTAAAAAAGAGGAGAATAAAGATGATCGGAATTACTTCCTACGGTGCTTATATTCCACGGTTGAGGCTGGACCGCATGGCCATCTTTCAGGGGATGGGCTGGTTTGCCCCCGCCATCATGATGGTGGCCCAGGGGGAGCGATCCATGTGCAACTGGGATGAAGATGCCATCACCATGGCGGTGGAGGCTTCCCGTGACTGTTTGCGCGGCCGGGATAAAAGTGAGCTGGAGGCGTTTTACCTGGCCTCGACAACCCTGCCGTTTGCCGACCGCCAGAACGCCGGTATCGTATCTGCTGCGCTCAATCTCAGGGATGACATGATCACAGCCGACCACACCTCTTCCCAGAAAGCGGCTACTACCGCTCTGATAACAGCTCTTGAATCAATTCAGAGCGGACAGAGGCATAACATCATGGTGACGGCCAGCGACAGCCGGGAAACCAGAACGGCCTATTTTTATGAAATGTGGTTCGGCGATGGTGCGGCCGCCTTGTCTGTGGGGGACGACGATGTGATTGCCGAATACAAAGGCTCTTATTCCCTTTCCATGGATTTTGTCGATCATTACCGTGGCGCTGATCAAAAATACGACTATGTATGGGAAGAGCGCTGGACCAGGGATGCCGGTTACGGGGAGATTATTCCCAGGGTCGTTAACGGCCTGTTTGACAAACTGGGAATCAGCATGGATGATGTCGATCGGCTGGTATACCCCTGTTTTTTTAAGCGCGACCATCGCAGCATCGCTGCCGGCCTCGGGGCCACACCGGAGAAGCTGGTGGACAACATGCATGAGGTGTGTGGCGAAACAGGCGCGGCGCATTCTTTTATGATGTTTATTTCAGCCCTGGAAGAGGCCAAACCCGGGGATCGGATTCTGATGTGCGGTTTCGGTCAGGGCGCCAATGCCCTCTATTTCGAGGTGACGGACAACATTTCCAAGCTGGCCGGCCGAAACGGTGTCGCCGGATCACTGGCCAACAAGAAATCAACCGACAACTATCTCAAATGGCTGAAATTCAGGGATCTGATCAAAACCGAAATGGGGATTCGGGCCGAGGCCCCCACCCAGACCGCAACCTCGGTTCTGTGGCGTAAAAACAAAATGATCATGGGTCTGGTGGGGGGTAAATGCCGGGAATGCAATACGCCCCAGTTTCCGAAAGCCGACATATGCGTGAACCCGGAATGCGGGGCTTTTCACAGCCAGGAGGATTATGAGTTTGCCGATGTTCCGGCCAAAGTCAAAACCTTTACCGGTGACCTGCTTTCAGTATCCGTTGATCCGCCGGCAATTTACGGCATGGTCCAGTTTGAAGGCGGGGGTCGGACGGTGGTTGATTTTACCGATTGCGCGCTCGATGATGTCAGGGTGGGTCTTCCCGTGAAAATGGCATTTAAACGCAAAGGCGTGGACAAGGAACGAGGGTTTGTAAACTATTTCTGGAAAGCCGTGCCGGTGCCCGGAGCGGCCGAGGAGAAGGATAAAATTCGCTTCGATGACCGCGTGGCGGTTATCACCGGTGCCGGGGCAGGCCTTGGCAAGGCTTATGCCCTGGAGTTGGCCGGTCGGGGAGCCAAAGTCGTGGTCAACGATCTGGGAGGCGCCCGGGACGGATCCGGCAAAGGGTCGGCGTCTCCGGCCGACACGGTCGTAGATGAAATCAAAGCCCTTGGCGGTGAGGCCGTGGCCAATTATGATAATGTGGCCACCCCCGAAGGCGGTGAGAATATCGTAAAAACAGCCCTGGATACCTTTGGACGGCTTGACATAGTGATCAACAACGCCGGAATTCTTAGGGACAAGAGCTTTTTGAAGATGGAGCCCGAGAACTGGAAGGCGGTGATGGACGTGCACCTCAACGGTGCCTACCATGTTACCCGCCCGGCCATGGCCGCCATGAAAGAAAACGGTTACGGCCGAATTATTATGACCACCTCGGCCGCCGGCCTTTACGGCAATTTCGGCCAGACCAACTATTCGGCCGCCAAGATGGCCCTGGTGGGCTTGATGAACACCCTCAAGCTGGAAGGCCAAAAATATAACATCAAGGTGAACACCATTGCCCCCATTGCGGCATCGCGGTTAACCGAAGATGTCATGCCGCCGGAGCTGTTTGAAAAATCCAGGCCGGAGTTTGTCGTTCCCATGGTAACCTATCTTTGTGGTGAAAACTGCAAAGAATCCGGGGCTATCTTTAACAGCGGCATGGGGTATTTTAACCGGGTGGCTGTCTATACCGGCCCCACCGTACAGCTTGGAGATCCGGATAATCCGCCCACCCCCGAGCAGATTCACGAAAACTGGAACCAAATAAATTCCATGGACGGTGCCGGGGAAATGGAAGATGCCAACACAGCCATTTTTGCCCTGATTACGCCGCCGGCCGAAGCGTCTGAATCAGCTGAATCTGACGAACAGGCAGGCGGCGATGTTCAAACGGTATTTGATAAGATGGTGGACGGCTTTAAGGCGGAGGCCGCCTCCGGGGTTGATGTCGTCTTCCAGTTTAATATATCCGGGCCGGGCGGCGGCGAGTGGTATTGCGTGATCAAAGATTCGACCTGCACGGTTGAAAAGGGAATCCACGAGAAGCCTGCCTGTACGATTAAAATGGCGGATGGAAACTTTCTGGCCATGATGGGCGGCAAGCTGCCGGCGATGCAGGCGTTCACTTCCGGCAAGCTGCTAATCGAAGGCGATGTGATGAAGTCGCAATTGCTCGAAAAACTTTTTGTAATTGGATAATTAGTGAAAATGGAGGTTCATTAACCTTGACCTGATCGACTAATTAACTAATCAACCAATCAACCAATTTTTCCGGAGGAAAAATTATGGCCACAGGAATAAAAGATAAAGTTGCAATCATTGGAATGGGCTGCACCCGTTTCGGGGAGCGTTGGGACATGGGGGCCGAGGAGCTCATGGTCGAGGCCTTTAAAGAGTGCCTGGAGGATGCCGGGATCGAAAAGAACGAAATCGGCGCGGCCTGGCTGGGGACTTGTTTTGACAGCATCAATGTGGGCAGGAGTGCACTTCCACTTTCTTTAACCCTTCGTCTGCCCAACATACCGGTTACCCGGGTTGAAAATTTTTGTGCCACCGGTACCGAGGCTTTTCGAGGTGCCTGCTATGCAGTGGCCTCGGGAGCCTATGATATTGCACTATCCCTGGGTGTGGAAAAGCTCAAGGATACAGGATATGGCGGTTTGCCAAGTTTTACGGGATCGGATTCCGGTAGTCTGATGTGGCAGTGGTTTCCCAACATGACAGCCCCCGGTGCTTTCGCCCAGCTTGCCAGCGCTTATGCGGCCAAATATAAAATTGCCGATCAGGATCTTAAACGGGCTATCGCCCACGTGTCTGCCAAAAGTCACGCCAACGGAGCGTTGAATCCCAAGGCTCATTTGCGCAGAGCTGTCAGCGAGGACCAGATTATGGCTGCCCCGATTATTGCCCATCCCCTGGGGCTGTTTGACTGTTGTGGGGTCAGTGACGGGGCGGCCTGTGCCATCGTTACTACACCTGAAATAGCCAAACAGATGGGCAAAAAAGATTTCATCTCCGTTAAATCCCTTCAATTGGCGCTCAGCAGCGGTGAGGAGATGGGCTACAATGACTGGGACGGCGATCATTTCGTTACCACCAGCAAATGCAGCACCAAAGCCTACCAGGAAGCCGAGATCACCAATCCCAAAGAAGAGATCAGCATGATGGAAGTGCACGACTGTTTTTCCATCACCGAGTTGGTGACCATGGAAGATCTGCACCTTTCCGACCGGGGCGAGGCCTGGCGCGATGTGATGGACGGCGCATTCGACCGCGACGGTAAAATCCCCTGCCAGGTGGATGGCGGTTTAAAATGTTTCGGCCATCCCATTGGTGCATCGGGCTTAAGAATGCTCTATGAGATGTATCTCCAGTTTCAGGGGCGTGCCGGCGAACGTCAGCTGGAAGATCCCAGGTTCGGACTGACCCATAACCTGGGAGGCTTTCCCGCCATGAACGTTTGCAGCATATCGATTGTGGGCAAGTATGATCAATAAGAGGTGCAGGCGCAAG
>Ga0209456_10001163_pt1 | contig 12980 bp, 10 predicted proteins | sample COG_11_FD_184755 | JGI IMG/M metagenome (GOLD analysis project Ga0209456, IMG submission 184755) | Pelagic marine sediment microbial communities from the LTER site Helgoland, North Sea, for post-phytoplankton bloom and carbon turnover... | ecosystem: Environmental > Aquatic > Marine > Neritic...
CACGGATCATATTATCGACCCGTTTGAAATCTTCGCCTCGCGATTCGCGATGATGTTTCATTCGCCCAGTATGTACCTGGTCTACGAATGGATGACCGCTGTATACGGCGCCCCTTTGTCCGACTTCCAGCGCCCTCCTACCGGCACCTGGGTATTGTGTGGTTTTGGCCGATTCGGTAAAGCGGTACGTGAATATATGGCCATCGAAGGTGTGAAAACACGCTTGATCGAGGCCGATACCGAAGCAACCGGAGCCCCTCTCGATACCGTAGAAGGGCGGGGTACCGAAGCGAATACACTGCTTGAAGCAAATATCCAGGATGCGGTAGGCGTTGTTGCCGGCACCGATAACGACTCCAATAACCTGTCGATCCTGATCACCGCACACTACCTTAATCCCGGGCTGTTCACTGTCGCCCGGCAAAACCAGCAGAAAAAGGACTCCATCTTCAAAGCCGCCGAGCTTGACCTGATCATGCAGCCGGGCACGATTGTGGCCCAGTACATTCTGGGCCTGATCCTGGCCCCCCTGCTGGGCGACTTCTTCCGCCTGACACACAATCAGAACGAGGAATGGGCCAACGTGCTGGTGAGCCGGATCGCCGGCGTTGTTGACGAAGTCACCCCGGAGACCTGGGAACTGGAAATATCACCACAGCAGGCGCCTGCCGTATGCGACTGCCTGATTCGCCGACACAAAGTATTGCTGAAAGACATCTGTTCAAGCGCGAAGGACAGATCAGAGCTGCTGCCCTGCGTGCCACTGCTGATCAAGCGCGACGGCGCAGACATGTTACTCCCCGATATGGAAGAGTGCCTGCAAAGCGGCGACCAGATACTGTTCTGTGGCCGTCAGGAATCCACCTACCAGATTCGCTACATTGTCAATGACCGGCAGGCTCTATACTACATACAAACCGGTGTTGACCGCCCCAGCGGCACTGTCTGGCGCTGGCTGACTAACGAGCAGTAAGTCAGGATTCACCCGGCGCTTGTTCTTCCCGCTCTAGCAAGCGCAACTGCTCAGGACTCAGCTTGCCGGCGGCTTCAGACAATCCGCTTCTGGCTTCTTCATCGCCGCTGGCAACGGCGCGGTTATACCAGCGGTAGGCCTCCGCCGGGTCCTCATCAACACCTCGTCCGTTTGCATAAGCCCAGCCCAGGCCCTGCTGTGCCTCGGCCATCCCCTGCACTGCCGCTTTTTGCCACCAGAAAACAGCCTGCTGGTCATTCTGATCCGTACCTATGCCCTTATGGTAATGCCAGCCAAGAAAGTGCTGAGCTACCGCCATACCCTGCTGCGCCAGCCGGGATACGATTTCATACGACTGCTGAAACTCTCCCTGACTGATGGCAGCCACGGCTTTTTGCAATTCGGGGTGGTCCTGATCCATTGGTATAGATAAATTCTCGTTACTTCCCTGAAGTATACCGGCAACAGCCAATAGGGATTCATTACGAAGCGTGCGATAATTCACTACCCATGCCAGAACCGAACCCCGACATCAAATCCAAACACTGGCCGGTCCCGCTGATCCGGTTTCTGGCCCGACTTCCCCTGCCATTCCTGTATGTGTTAGCAGACATGCTGTTTGTTCTGTTCTTCCATCTGATTCGGTTCCAGCGTGAACTGGTGGTGGAAAATCTGGGCCGCGCCTTTCCCGAACAATCGTCACAAGTCACCCGCCGGCTGGCTGCACAAAGCTACCGTCATGCGATCCACATCCTGTTTGAGACCATCAAGTCCGTGTCATTCAATGATCATGAGCTGGCGCAACGGATTGAAATCGAAAATACACAGCTCATCGACTCACTGCTACGTCGACACAGGACGATACTTGCCGCCGCGTCACACCACTGCAACTGGGAGTGGCTGCAATTGGCCTGCTCCGCCCGGCTCGAGGTACCGCTTGCGGCCTTATACAAACCGCTTAACCACCGCGGCATCGATACTCTGCTGCTGCAGATGCGCAGCCGCTATGGCAGCAAATTGATCGAAGCAAAAAGCGCCTTACCCGAACTAGTGAGTTTCATCCGCCAGCCGGGCGTCATTGCAGTGGTCGCTGACCAGGGGCCCAGACCGGACGAGGAAAAATACTGGGGCCGTTTGCTGGGCCGTGACACCGCATTCTTTCCGGGGCTGGAAAAGCTGGCGCGGCTACTGAAAGCACCCGTTGTTTTTGTTCGCATGAAACGTGTTCGACGCGGCCATTACCGGATCCGCTTTGAAGTATTGACTGAACCGCCGTACCCGCAGCAAAGCGGCGCCATCATGGAACCCTATATCCAGGCCGTTGAAAAACAGATTATTGAAGCGCCACAGGACTGGTTCTGGGCATATAAACGCTGGAAATACAAGAAACCCGTGTACGAAGCCCGGCTTTGATACACGCCCGGCTGGCGTAAACTTTATCAAGCGGGAATAATAGCTGTCTGTCTTTATCCCTGTCTTATCGCCATGCTGTTTTACGACTGGTTCGTCACCACCGCCTCCACTTTCGCCCTGATTGCCCTGGCGGAAATCGGTGATAAAAGCCAGTTGGTCTGCATGACTCTGGCTGCCCGGCACCGGCCATGGCCTGTGCTGTCAGGTGCGGTGATAGCGTTTGCCTTCCTCAATCTCCTGGCAGTGTTTTTCGGTGCCGGCGTCGCCGCCTGGATTCCTGAACACATCACCGCCACCATAGTCTCGGTGCTGTTCGCTGTGTTTGGTATTCACGCCCTGCGTGCAGATGGCGATGACAGCGAAGACGTAAAGGAGAGAGGTCGCCACGGCATTTTGTTGACTACCCTGACACTTATCCTGGCGGCGGAATTCGGCGACAAGACCCAGATTGCGGTGGCGGGATTGGCAAGCACACTGCCCGCCTTAGCGGTGTGGGCAGGTGCAACCCTGGCACTGGCCACGGTATCCGGACTGGGAGTGTGGGCCGGCAGCACCCTGCTCAAGCGGTTACCGACACACTGGATGCACCGCGCCGGAGGGGTGATCTTCCTGCTGTTTTCGCTGCTGGCTGCCTGGCGCGCAGCATCCGTCTGGGTTTAATGATCCGCATGTTATCCCGTTGAGTTTGCTGCCGGACTTGAATGCTGTAAAAGAGTACTCTGAATTATATGAGCGAATTCGTAAACAATATGGACCAGGCGACGATTGTGCACGGCTGGCGCGCGCGTGGCTTCAGCTGTGATATCAGGAGCGACCCGCCAGGCCAGGTGTGGGCGGATTTCGTGCACCCGACGGATGAGCTTGTCATGCTCATAGACGGCGAGATCGAGCTGCGTTTCAGTGGCCAGGTACTGCGCCCGGCGGTGGGCCAGGAAATTCTCATCCCGGCCGGCGAAGCGCACGCGGTGGTCAACAGCGGACGCACCAGGAATCGTTGGTATTACGGCTATAAAGGATCCTGAACTGCGGAATGCCGACCTCAAGGCTCACTGGCTGAGCGCATCTGCGTTAGCAACGCCTGTTGACCGAAAAATCAAAATACCTCGCTATCCAGGCACCCAGAGCGCCTCCCAGCGTATTCAGGATAAGGTCTTCAGTGGAGGGGAAACGATCGACCAGAAACAACAACTGGCTGGTTTCAATCGTTGTACTTATGCCTGCTGCGAACAATGTCGCCAGCAGAATGGCCGGGCGCGGCCTGCGAAGCATCCCCAGCAGCCAGCCGAATGGCACGAAACCCAGGAAATTGAGCGCCCAGTCCACGGCGATGGCTCTGTTGAACTGATGGTTGGTAAAGGGGGCGATCTGGCTGACCCTGGCTCTTTCCACACTGAATTTATCCGGGATGTGCAATGAGTCAGAAGCGAGATAGTCGAAAGCCTTATCGCCTACCCGGACGACGGCCTTGCGGATGTCTCCCCGCCACGGTCGATCGCCGCTCAGTTCGTTGCCCAGAGCCAGTCGATAGGAGGAATCCCAGACCTGCAGTGGTCGGTATGGCATGGGGGCAATAACAAGCGTATCTCTGTCGACGCGAATTTCGAGCACATGCTCCGTAATGCGGATGTTGATCTGGTGCCATCCCGGATCGGCGAAGACCCTTTTTATCCAATAGTCAGGTCTTCCGTTGAGATTGGTTTCCGCGGTCCGCACACGGACACTAAGACTGGATCCCTGATGACCCAGCGTAAGGTTGCGGAAATAAGAATTCAATGACAGGGTGAATATTCGTGCCGGACCGTACTGCTCTCGATCGGTGGCCCGCACTTCCAGTGATAGCTCAAAGTCGGATACGGCAATGGCATGCGACAACCAGGCTGGCCCCTGTTCCGTGTAGGCAATACCGGGCGAAGGAAAATGCAGCCCTGTTTCAGGTGTCAGTAAAGCTCCATTGTCCAGTTGACCAAACGGCAGGAGCGCCAACTTGAAGGGGTAAGTTCCCGCAACCAGATAAATAAGCACCAACAACAGGGCGGAAAGCAGGTACACCCGCCGTTTCTTGTGCAATGAACTCATAGGGTCTGCCGGGTTGCCGACAACACAACTGCTATTATCATCTATTCTCCAGAAGCCGGGCCGCTCCTGATCCCGTGAGTTTATAATTCGGCGTGAACATGAACACGGCTCATCTTGACCGATCTGCGGCTACCCTGGCCCTCCACTCCCTCATATGCGTCAATTCATACATCACCGGCACCAGAATCAGACTCACCAGCATCGAGAAGCAAAGCCCGGCCACTATGGTGACTGCCAGCGGTCGCAACATCTCGGCACCTTCTCCGATACCGATAGCCAGGGGAAGCATCCCCACCGCGGTGGTCAGCGTGGTCATCAGGATAGGGCGCAATCTGAGGCGCGCGGCTTCAAGTATGGCTGCGCGGATATTGCTGGTCCGTTCCCGCACTATCTCGATATATTCCACCAGTACAATGGCATTGTTTACCACAATGCCCGCCAACATGATCATGCCCAGCCATATGGGCATGGACAGCGGTAATTCTGTTAACTGGATTCCAATCGACACACCAATCACAGCGAACGGAACGCTCAGCATAATAATGATCGGATTGCGCAGCGACTCGTACTGAATCGCCATCACCACAAATACCAGAAAGAGCGCCAGTGATAACAGGGTGCCGCCCAGGGCCCTGCCCTTCTGCAAGCTTTGTCTGGCGCCGCCATCGTACAGGGTATAACCATCCGGCAACACCAGATCCCGGAGTTTCTCGTCAATGGCAGCCAGCTGCCCTCCCAGCGTCGCACTCTCATCGATGGAAGCGCTGACCTCGATATAACGCTGTTGATTGTCACGCAGTACTTCGGCCGGGGTTTCAACGAGATTGATACGCGCCACGTCGCCCAGGTAGACAGCCTTGCGATCGTTGCTGGCCGGAAACAATAGTACCGATTCCAGATCCTGTGGATCCGAGACTGTCACCGGGGGCAGCCGAAGGCGTATATCGAAGCTGCGGTCATGGTCGATGAAGTCTGTGACCACCACACCTTCCAGTGCAATACGCATGGCTTTACCGACATCCTCGACATCCAGGCCCAGAATACTAGCCCGCTCACGATCGATATCTATAGTGATCTCATGATGCACTTCTTCAGCGGAATGGAGCACGTTACGCAGTCCCCCAAGCTGCTTCAGATGCAGGACGATGTCATCGGCAAGTTCTTCAAGACCATCAAGATCCGGCCCCTGTATGCGAATGCTGATATCGTCATCACCGCGGCTGGTACGTATGCCGCGGATTCCCCGCGTGCGCATGCGCACCCGTACGCCTGCTAGTTGTTTTTCGGCGATCGTCCGTTCCATGCCTTGAATCCATGCTTCACTGCTGATACTCCGCTGCGACAGCGGTACCAGTTGCACGTTCAGGGTACTGCGACTCGGCAACTCCCGTTCGGTACGGCCGAAAATGAAACCGCCTACTGTCGAGAAAACGTGATCGACTTCCGGCTGCAGTTCGAGTAATTGCTCGATGAGCTGTACGGTATCATCCATTTCATCAAGGGTTGTACCAGGGTCGGTGGTAATGACGATGGAAACACGTCCGTCATCCATATCGGGCAGGAAGATCTCCTCATTGTCGAAAAATACCTGCACGGAGAAAGCCAGCATCACAAGGAAAACCGCTATCAACAGATACGGTAAATCCAGAATGCGCTTGACCAGAGCAGCGTAACCTTGTTGCAGCCAGTTGACACCCTTGTCCACCGTTGCGCGCAGCGACGAGCTTTCCACGCTATGCACCTTGGCAGCCAGTGATGGCACCAGGGTCAGGGCGATCACCATGGAAGACATAATTGCAGCCGATATGGTAAAAATCAGTTCCCTGAACAACAACCCGGTCAGCCCGCCTATGAACAGGAAAGGCAAGACTGCAGCCAGGTTAGTGCTGGTGGAAGCGACAATGGCGCTGTTGACCTCTTCGGCCGCGCGCCTGCCCGCCTCCAGATGACCCTCTCCCCGACACTGATGGCGATAGATGTTTTCCAGCATGACAATGGTGTTGTCGACGATGAGACCAACCCCCAGCGCCAGTCCACCCAGCGTCATAATATTAAGGGTGAGTCCACCCATCCCCATAATGACAAAAGTCACCATAATAGCGATCGGAATAGCGCTGCCGATGATGAGCGTACGGCGCAGGTTGCCCAGAAAGATATACACCACCAGCATCGCCAGCAGTGCACCGGCTATCGCGGCCATACTGGAATTGTTCAGTGCCTGGCGAATGTAGATCGACTGATCCGCCACGCGGTCGACATGAATGTCCTCCGGGATCAGGCCCTGCGCCTGCAACCAGTCCAGGCGTTGCCGGACAACATCGACGACGCTAACCGTGTTCGCCGAAGGTTGTTTCTGTATCGACAGTTTGATACCGGGAACGCTGTCCAGACGCACCCGCAGGCGCTCATCTTCATGGGTATCGATGACCTGGGCCACTTCCTGCAGGTGTATGATATCGCCACCGTTCACCTGCAGGGGCAGCTCGGCAATCTGTTGCACGCTGGTGAAGCGGCCGCTGATGCGGCCCGAGATTTCCTGGCGGGTCATCTTCAAACGCCCGGCAGGGTCTTCTCGATTGCCTCGCTGCAAAGCATCGACGATATCCTGCATGGCGAGCCCCATGCCGGCCAGGCGCTGCTGGTCGGGCAATACCTGGATCTCTCGAACCAGCCCGCCACCGACTTCCGCAGCGGCAACCCCCGGCAAGGTGATGAACCACTTGCCGAACACGTCATCGACCCAGCTGCGCAACTCCACCGGGTCGCGCAGGGGTGAACTGACCACGAACTCGAGCACCGGAATCTGGGCGGGATCGCGTTTATAAATGATGGGTGGATCCGGTGTGTCGGGAAGGAATCGCTTTGCCCGGTCCAGCCGGGTACTCGCATCCCGCAACGCCAGGTCAATATTCTTACCGTACTCAAACGACAGATCGACGGATACGGCTCCTTCCGAGGCTCTTGACTGCACACTGACGGCATCTTCGGTGATGGCCAGTTGTTCTTCCAGTTGCCGGCCGAACTGGTCCTCCATCACTGTAGCCGGTACCCCGGGGTTCAGAATCCGTACCCGTATCTCCGGGTAAATCAGGTGCGGGTGCAGATCGATGGCCAGCCTCGAATACGAGAAGACCCCCAGAACGATCACCGCCAGGGCGATCATGGTGACACCGACAGGATGACGAATTGACCAGGCCGCCAGTCCCCCGCTTCTTGATGACTCGTTCGGCACAGTCAGCGCGCTTCGCTGTTAACCGGTTTGACTGTCTTGCCGGATGACAAGCCCAGGAAACCCTTGATAACAACCTGCTGACCGTCCCTCAGTCCCTCCTTGATTTCGATGTTTTCCGCCAGGCGAAGACCACTGCTGACGTCCACCCGCTGTGCCTTGCCTCCCTCGTCCAGAACAAAAACGTATTCACTCGCATCATCCCGACGCAACGCAGAGAACGGAATCACCTGGCGCTTGCCAGGTTTCGTGCTGAGTTCCACCCGGCATAACTGGCCGGGCGCCGCTCCTGCCGGCACCGGATCGAGTTCCACCTCGACGGTGCCGCGACGGCTTACCGGATCGAGATTCGGGTGAATGCGGACAATACGCCCCTGGTAGACCCGGTCACCCAGTGCATCGATACGCACCCTGGCAATGTCCCCTTTGGAAAGGTCAGGCAGGATCAACTCCGAGACAGGCAACTCTGTCACCAGCAAAGAAGGGTCAGAGAGGGTCAGCACATGCTGGTGCCGATCAACAACATTGCCGGGTTCGGAAAGCCGGGCACTCACGACGCCATTGATGGGGCTGGTGATTGTGGTATACCCGAGTCGCGTTTTCAGGACATGCTCATCAGCCCTGGCGACATCCAGCTGGGTAAGGGCCCGCGTGTACTCGTCTTCCGATACCAGTTTGCGGGTTCGGAGTTCTTTCAGTCGTTTGACGTCCTGCTCCGCCTGCTTGCGTGTCGCACTGGCCCTGGAGAGCTGGGCTCGAATCAGCGTATCGTCGAGCCGGACCAGGACATCGCCCTCACCGACTTCATCGCCTTCATACAAGGCCAACGCTGTAATACGCCCTTCCTCCTGGGTATAGACCTTGACCTCCCGTCGCGCACGCAGCGTCCCGGTTCGGGTACGCACCACATTCAAATTGTCAGTCTGGACCAGCGCGACCTCTACCAGGTGCTCCCGTGCGACCCTTTCGTGTGCCTGGTCGGCCTGCTGCCCGCAAGCCGCCAGAATCAAGCAGGCGAACATTGGCAGCGAAAACCACCGGAAAGGGTGGGAATGGCTCGGCAGGACTTTTCTCATTGTCAGCAGTTGGGCTAGGTTTCAGGAACAATGGTGTAATTATACATTAAGCGTTCAGACCCTCCGGAAAGCAAGGGATGATAGTTTGTTTTTTTTACGCTTTAATTAAGGTACGCGCACTATAAATGGCCTTCAGACCAGGGCAATCGTAATCTGTTTCGCCGTTGCCTGCAGTCGCTTGGCGGGAAGGCAGCGAAATTCCTGAAGCAGGAGGGATACGTGATAAAAGACAATCTGTTGTTCCTGCTATTGAGTATCATTGCCGCGAACAGCGTGGCAACAGCGCCGATTGCCGACGTGCATATTCATTACAAATGGAGTCAGACCGATGTCACTTCACCTGAACAGGCATTGGCAATCCTTGATCAGCACCGTGTAGAGTTCGCCGTAATCATTGGCACACCGGCAGAACTGGCACTTGACTTAACGAATCTGAAACCGGAAAATTTTCTGGCAGTGTGGAGTCCCTATCGAACGGGTGGTGACTGGTCAAGCTGGGCATACGATCCGAGCGTATTGGAACGGGCCCGTTCAGCACTGGCCAGCCGGCTCTATCAGGGTATCGGAGAACTGCACCTGATTGGAGGATTTGCTCCGAAACCGAACTCCGAGGTCATTCGTGGCCTTTTCCAGCTTGCCGTGTGGCATGATGTCCCGATACTGCTGCACACCGAGTTCAGCCAGCCGGATTATCTTATCCAGTTATGTAGGGAACACCCCGGCACGCGCATTCTGTGGGCGCACGCCGGTGCCCTGCTGAAACCCGATCAGGTCGGAAAAGTGATGTCGGACTGCCCGAATGTCTGGGCAGAGTTATCGGCCAGAGACCCATGGCGTTTCGTCAATAACCCGGTCACCATGGCGGACGGTAGATTGTTACCGCAGTGGCAGTCTCTGATTGAGCGTTATCAGGATCGCTTTATGATAGGTTCTGACCCTGTCTGGCCAGTCGATCAAATGGATGCCTGGGACGCAGCCGATACGGGTTGGCAGGAGTACGCGCGTTTTATTGGGTTCCACCGGCACTGGCTATCGACGCTAGACCCGGCAATTGCCACAAAAATCCGCTGGGACAATGCGTTAAATTTCTTCCGGCGCCGCCATACAGCTGCACCGGACTGACTCCACATCGGTGTATCTTCACTCGCCCTTATTGCGGCTTCACTGTTTATCGCCCGTTCCATCACCCGTCAGTCTCGGCCCGATCGACACTAAGGACGGTCTGCTGATCGAAGACGTCCCCAACACCAGCCGGCTTCTGAAGGAACTCAAACATGGGCGTTTCTCCGTTCGCATGGTACCGACCTCGTGCAGGGTTACTATATCAGCAGGCCGTTGGCCACCGATGCATTTGTCGACTTCATGGCAGACAACGACGGCTTGCGGGCACAGCAGGGCATCCAGCCTGATTCAGTCATAAATTAACAACCCGTACCCGACCCTGAGGTCAGGGCTTTTTCCTTACCCGATCAAAAACGCTAAACTGGCCATAACGAACTCGATCTCGGGGAAATTTTAGTATTACCACACAATCATTTAAAGACAGGATGATTACAACACTGATATCAGCGTACAGGATTTATACAACATTCACGTTACAATGAACTCATGACGCGCTCCCCCCTTATCGGCGATCTGATTGACCTGAACTCAGCCCTCAAGTCAGACCGCTTGACTGACAGTGAAGAAAAGAAGCAGCGCGACCGCGCGATTGGCCAGTCGCTGCAACAACAAAGGAATAATCCTGCCAAACAGGTTCGCGGCTGGCTGGATCAAGTCAGGATCAGCGCCTGGAAGCGCGATGGAGTTCAGGCTGTCCAGCTCTATCACGTTCTGTGTGTGATTCTGGTATTCGTCGGCCTGGCCACGGGTTGGGGTCTGGCGCGTGCCGTCCTCTACTATACCGGTAACGCACCGATCAATATCGTAAATGCCCTGGGACTGCTGGTTCTGCCGCAGATCCTTCTGCTGTTGTTCTGGTTGCTCGCAACCATTCCGAACAGCATCCCCCTGCTCGGCAGTCTGCAATCCGCTCTCAGATTTCTCAACCCCGGACGCCTGACACGGCATTTGACCCGGCTTTTTCCGGCCCATAGCCGCCAGAGCCTGTCACTAGTCTGGGATGCGGAATATGCGACCGTGCTGGCACCGGCTACGCGCTGGTTGTTCTCCTTCTGGTCACAGCTGTTCTCCTTCTGTTTCAATATCGGTGTACTCCTGGCTGCGTTCTACATGATCTTTTTCTCTGATCTTGCCTTTGCCTGGAGCACCACGCTGAATATCGACAGCACGACGTTCCACCACATGCTCAGTGCGCTTTCCTGGCCATGGCACACACTGTTTCCGGATGCCGTACCCAGCCCGGAGCTGGTCGAGATCAGCCGCTATTATCGCCTGGAAGAAGGTTCCCTTGGAAACGCTTCGACTGCCTCCGAACTCGCTGTCCAGCTGGGCCAGTGGTGGCCTTTTCTGGTCACCGCAATCATCAGTTACGGATTAATACCCAGGCTGTTGACGCTTCTCATCTCCTGGTTTCGTTTTCGCCATCATCTTGCTCATGCCCTGCCCCGTTTACCTGGCTCACCGGAACTGCTGGCAAGGATGAACTCACCGCTGATCTCAACCTCTGCACCGCAGCCGGAAAGCGTTGCGGAATTCGACGCAGGCAGCGGCTATGGCCCGTCGGAATCGGGCAGCTATGCGTTGAAATGTGCGGTCATCGACTGGTCCGGCACCGGTGTCAATTCCGAGAGTATCGCAAAACAACTGCAGACCATGGGGATCAGCAGCCAGGCTTTTCTGATGGCAGGGGGTACCCGCACGACGGACCAGGATAACGCGACAATCGTGTCACTCTGCAAGCTCAAACCTGAAGGTGTTGCGGTCATCGTGAAGTCATGGGAACCGCCGTTGTTAGAATTTCTCGATTTTATTCACAGTATACGTGAGCAGTGCAACAGGCAGCAGGCCATTATCATCCTGCTGTGGGGGGGGCGGGACGGCGTCGACAGGCGCGACCGTGAGACCTGGCAATTGACACTGCGGCAACTCAAAGATCCCGACCTCCATATCGAGGCCATGGGGCCAGTGCAATGACGACGCCTCTGTTCGCCATCGTAGGTCACCCCAACAAGGGGAAAAGCAGCATCGTCTCCACTCTGGCGCAGGATGAGAGCGTCACCATCTCGCCCATACCGGGTACCACGGTCGATAACCGCTACTACCCGATGGTAGTCGATGGCGAGATGCTTTATGCGCTTGTAGACACGCCCGGGTTTCAGCGCGCCCGGGCGGCACTGGAATGGATGCAAAAACAACCCGGCTCTTCCGTGGACAGGGCGAATATCGTGCGCATGTTTGTAGAAGAACACCACGACGATCCCCGTTTCGCCGCCGAGTGCAGCCTTTTGACACCCATCCTGGATGGAGCGGGCATACTCTACGTGATCGATGGCTCCAGGCCGTTCGGGGAAGAGTATGAAGCGGAAATGGAGATTCTGCGCTGGACCGGCCAACCCAGCCTGGCGCTGATCAATATGATTGGCGACTCGGACTACAGCGAAGAATGGAACAATGCCCTGGGCCAGTACTTCAGGATAGTACGCATTTTTGACGCCATGACCGCTGATTTCGACAGGCGCGTTCAGTTACTGCTCGCCTTCGGACAGATCAGGGAAGAGTGGCGTGTGTCTCTGGAAAAGGCGGTACGAATCCTTGAAGAGGAACAGCAACGGCGGCGAAAACTGTCGGCGGGCAGGATTGCTGAAACCATCAGTCATATGATCACCTACACCTGCCAACGCAGATTAGGCGAAGACGTGGCCGGCAGTGAAGTACGGAACAGCCTGCAGCAGGCGTACCAGAAGGAACTGACATCGATGGAACAGCAATGCCGTAGCGACGTAGAGCAGATCTACAACCACAAGCACCTTGAACGCCATGAACCACTCGTACAGCTGCTCGATGAAGACCTGTTCGCCACACAGACCTGGCTTCTGTTCGGGCTGACACAACAGCAACTGATCACTACGGGGGCGCTTGGCGGCGCAGCGACCGGTGGCGTTATTGACCTGGCTGTAGGCGGCGCCTCATTATTTCTGGGTGCGGGAATCGGCGCCATGATAGGGGGTGTCTCGGCCTGGGTGACTACGGATCGTATCGCAGACATTAAAATTCTTGGTTTGCCGTTAGGCGGTAAGCAACTGAGCATCGG
>Ga0209456_10001164_pt1 | contig 12978 bp, 5 predicted proteins | sample COG_11_FD_184755 | JGI IMG/M metagenome (GOLD analysis project Ga0209456, IMG submission 184755) | Pelagic marine sediment microbial communities from the LTER site Helgoland, North Sea, for post-phytoplankton bloom and carbon turnover... | ecosystem: Environmental > Aquatic > Marine > Neritic...
AGAACCGCTTCGAGATCGCCCCGGGCCAGGCCTGGGATTTTGTTCACTCCGATCCTGCAGTGCGGGTCGCATCCGAAGAAGCGCAGGGGCTGCTCTACCACGGGACGCTCGCTCTTCGCGCCGGTGAGAGCTGGAAGACCTTACGGGCCCTCTGGGACAAGACCGAGGCCCCATCCTTTGTGGACCTGAACCTCCGCGACCCATGGTGGACGAAAGAGAAGGTCGACTGGTGCTTGTCGACGGCGGATTGGATCAAGCTGAACGATACCGAGCTCGCCGAGCTCGCCGGAAACCCAACGGGATCGTTCGAACAATGCCGGGACGCGGCGCTTGGGCTGGCCCGCGATCACTCGATTCGAGGCGTGATCGTGACCCGAGGTTCGAAAGGGGCACTTTCGGTCGTCGATGAGAAGCGCGTCTTCGAAGCGACGGTGGCGCCGGTCACCAGCATCGTAGATACCGTGGGCGCCGGCGACGCCTTCAGCGCGGTGGTCTGCCTCGGGCTGCTCCAGGGCTGGGACCATCAGACGACACTCGACCGCGCGGCGGCGTTTGCTGCGGACTTGTGCGCCATCCGTGGCGCGACGACGCCCGACTTCGCGCTGTACGAGCGGCACCTCGGCCGATGGGCCGAAGACACGAGCGCCGGCTCGATCAGTGCGCCCGGGCCGCAGCCCCAGGGTCTGTATGTCCTTTCGCTCACCATCCACGGCCTGGTCCGCGCAACCGAGATCGAGCTTGGGCGCGACGCCGATACCGGCGGGCAGGTCTCCTACGTGGTCGACCAGGCGAGGGCGCTCGCTCACCACCCGGACGTCGAACGCGTCGATGTCGTCACGCGGTTGATTCAGGACCGAAGGGTCGACGAGAGTTATTCACGGCCGTTCGAGCCGATCTGCGAGGGCGCGCAAATCGTCCGCATTCCATTCGGGCCCCGCCGCTATCTTCACAAGGAGACACTTTGGCCCCATCTCGATAGTCTCCTCGACCAGCTCACCCGCTACGTCCGTATGCAAGAGCGCAAGCCGGACGTCATCCACGGACACTATGCAGACGCCGGATACCTAGGTGCCCAGCTCGCGAAGCTGCTCGGTGTGCCGTTTGTGTTCACGGGACACTCGCTTGGACGCGTCAAGAAGATGCGGCTCGAGTCGAAAGGCGAGGCCAGCGAGAAGACGTATCGTTTCACGCAACGGATCGAAGCCGAAGAACGCGCGGTCGAGACCGCCGCGCTGGTGATCGCCAGCACACGTCAAGAGGTGCGAGAGCAGTACGAGCTCTACGACCACTACCAACCGGACCGCATGCAGGTCATCCCACCCGGCGTCGACCTCTCGCGCTTCTCTCCGCCAGACGACTCGTGGGCGCGCCCGGTGATCGCCGGCGAGCTCGACCGCTTCTTGACGGATCCTCGAAAGCCCATGGTCCTCGCTCTTGCCCGAGCCGACGAGCGCAAGAACTTCGAAGGGTTGTTGCGCGCCTTTGGCGAAACCGAGGGGCTCCGGGAGATGGCCAACCTGGTCATCGTCGCCGGAAACCGCGACAACATCGCCGAGATGAGCGCTGGGCAGCGCCGCGTCTTGACCCAGATTCTCGCGCTCATCGATCGCTACGACCTCTACGGATCGGCGGCCTACCCAAAGCACCACGACTCCACCGACGTGCCTGAGCTCTACAAGCTGGCCGCGCAGACCAGAGGTCTGTTCGTCAATCCAGCGTTGACCGAACCATTCGGACTGACGCTGCTCGAAGCCGCCGCGACCGGGCTCCCGCTCGTGGCCACGAACGACGGCGGGCCACAGGACATCATCGGCACGTGCAACAACGGAGTCCTGGTGGATGCACTGGACTCCAAGGCCATTGGCGAGGCGATTCGCGATGCGCTGAGCGACCCGGAACGCTGGACGCGCTGGTCCGAGGACGGTCTCGCCGCCGCCCACGACAACTATTCCTGGGACAGTCACGCGGCCCGCTACGTGCAAGAGGTCACCAAGGTGGTGAAGGGAGCCCGCCCCTTTCCCGTGCACCGGCCGGGAAGCAGACTGGCGGGCATCGACCGGGTGCTCGTCACCGACGTGGACGACACGCTCACCGGCGACGACGAGGCCCTGGCCACGCTCTTGGAGCGTCTGGAAACGACGGACGCCAAGGCCGGCTTTGGCATCGCCACCGGGCGAACCCTGAAGGAAGCGCTCGCGCTCATGGAGGAGCTCGAGGTGGTGCCCGATGTTCTCATCACCGCCGCCGGCACCGAGCTTCACTACGGGAAGCGGCTATTGCCGGACCGCTCCTGGGAACGGCAGATCCGCTATCGGTGGGACCGTGACGAGGTCGACCGCGTCGTGAGCACGATTCCTGGTCTCACTCGCGTCCCCGAATCGGAAACCAAGTACCGCCTTCGCTATCAACTCGAACCGGGCCGCGCTCCGAGCCTCCGAGAGATCCGTCGCCGCGCCCGCCAGGAGGGCCTCCGCGTCACGACCATCCTCGACCACGAGGTCTACCTCGACGTGATTCCAGTTCGCGCGTCGTCAGGCCTCGCGATCCGCTTCTTCTGCTTCAAGTGGAACCTGGAACCGCAGCGTTTGCTGGTCGCTGGGGATTCGGGGAACGACTGGGACATGCTTTCAGGAGATACCTTGGGCGTCGTCGTGAGCAATCATACGCCGGAGCTCGAACGACTTCGCGGGCGGCCGCGCGCGTATTTTGCTAAACATCCTCACGCCCGTGGGATCCTCGAGGGCATCGATTACTATGACTTCTTAGGGGACATCCGGGTCCCGCCCGAGGAACACGAATGATTCAGAAGCTCGAAGAGTTGCTCCAAACCCACCGCGAGCCGATCTATCTTCTCTTCAGGCGACTGAAAGCGATGGACCGCCGGTTCCTACTGTGGTCCGACCTGGTGCATGACTACGAGCAGTTCTGCCAATCCGAGGGCGGCGCCGCGCTTCTCGACACGGACATGTCGTCGATCATGCGGCACACTCAGGAAGCCGTAGTCGACGAGCCATTCGTCAGCCTCGCGGTGCGTGCGCGCGTCGGGCGTTGGCAGTACCTTCAGGTGCACACCGAGGAGATGCGCTGCCGGGAGCTGACCGTCTCGGAGTACTTGGACATCAAGGAACGTCTCGCCGCTGGAATACCTCAGGGCGACCGCTACGTGCTCGAGGTGGATCTGAGCCCATTTGAGCGAGGCTTTCCCAAGCTCAAGGATCCCCGCAGCATCGGTCGCGGCGTCGAGTTCCTCAACCGTCATTTGTCGGGCCGCCTTTTCATGGACGGCGGACGCGGCGAAAAGCTCCTCTTCGACTTCCTGCAGGTGCACCAGGTCCAGGGACAGCAGCTGATGCTGAACGGGACGCTGCGAGACATCGAGGAGCTCAGAGAAGCCTTGCGCAAGGCAACCACTCTGCTCGAAGCCCATGCCGAGGAGAGCGCTGATCTGATCCGCGAGCTTCGGCGCCTCGGCTTCGAGGCAGGCTGGGGGCGAACGCCGGAGCGCATCACTGAGACGATGGAGCTCTTGCTAGACATTCTCGAAGCCCCATCTCCAGGGAACCTCGAGAAGTTCCTCGCACGCATGCCGATGATCTTCTCGATCGCGATCGTTTCGCCGCATGGCTATTTCGGGCAGTCCAACGTGCTCGGCAAACCGGATACCGGCGGACAAATTGTTTACATCCTCGATCAGGTCCGCGCGCTCGAGCGCGAGATGCGGCAATCGATCCACGAGCAGGGCCTCGACATCGAGCCGCAGATCGTCGTCCTCAGTCGATTGCTCCCGGAAGCGGACGGGACGACGTGCGACCAGCGCCTCGAGCCGATCCTCGGGACAGAGAACGCGCGCATTCTGCGCGTCCCTTTCCGCACGTACGAAAAGGGGGAGGTCGTCCCGCAGTGGATCTCTCGCTTCGAGGTTTGGCCGTATCTCGAGCGCTATGGGATCGACGCGGAGCGCGAGCTGCTGGCCGAGCTCGGTGGTGTGCGTCCGGATTTCATCATTGGCAACTACTCGGATGGCAACCTCGTCGCGAGCATTTTGGCGCATCGTCTCGGGGTCACGCAGTGCAACATCGCCCATGCGCTCGAAAAGACGAAGTACCTCTTGTCAGACCTGCACTGGCAAGAGCATGAGGCCGACCATCACTTCGCTGCGCAATACACCGCCGACTTGATGGCCATGAACACTGCGGACTTCATCATCACCAGCACCTATCAGGAGATCGCCGGCACAGAGGACAGCATCGGCCAGTACGAAAGCTACAGCTCGTTCACGCTGCCGCGTCTTTACCGGGTGGTCTCCGGGATCGACTGCTTCGACCCGAAGTTCAACATCGTCTCCCCTGGAGCTGACCCACGCATCTTCTTTCCATATTTCGACGAGGCCCGGCGTCCCGAAGAGCTCCGCGAGGAGATCGAAACGATGGTCTACGGCTCACCCGAGTGCGCGTTCCGGGGCTTGTTGAACGATCGGGACAAGCCATTGATCTTCGCCATGTCGCGCCTCGACCGCATCAAGAACATGGCCGGCCTGGTCGAGTGGTACGCGCAAAACGAAGAGCTCCGCAAGGTGGCCAACCTGCTCATCGTCGGCGGCCGGCTCCGGGTCGAAGAGTCCAACGATCGCGACGAGCGCGAGCAAATCGAGCGCACGCACTGGCTCTTCGACGAGTGCGGGCTCGAGGGCAGTGTCCGTTGGGTGGAAATGCAGACCGACAAGACCAAAGTCGGGGAGTTCTATCGATTCGTCGCCGACCAGCGAGGCGCCTTCGTGCAGCCGGCATTGTTCGAGGCGTTTGGCCTCACGGTCGTCGAGGCCATGAGCTCCGGCTTGCCGACATTCGCGACGCGCTTCGGCGGTCCGCTCGAGATCATTCAAGACGGTCGCTCTGGCTTTCACATCGACCCAACCCAGGGCGCCGAGACGACGCAGAAGATGCTCGACTTCTTCCGGGCGTGCGACGAGGACCCGACCACCTGGGACACGATCTCGAAGGCGGGGATCAAGCGGGTCGACGAGCGCTACAACTGGGAGCTCTACGCCTCGACCCTTCTCAAGTTGTCACGCATCTACGGCTTCTGGCGATACATTTCCTCGCTAGAACGCGACGAGACGCGACGGTATTTGGAAATGTTCTACGGCTTGCTGCTCCGGCCGCTGTCGAAGCGGGTCCTCGAACAACACCGGCATTAGAGTTGCACCAGCAGGGACTCGCCATCGATGCCGTTCGCACGCAGGACACCGGTGGATGTCAGCAGCTCGACGTGCAACTCGCGAACGGGACGCGGCCGGTCGCCTTCCTCCCGTGCAACGCTCACCTCGACACAGCCGCCGCTCAGCGCCGCTTGGTAGGTCGTGAGCAGGTAGTCTCCGTCGCGATATCCGAAGCCTTCGCCGGCGTCTTCGTAGAGGTGGCCGGATGCCCGTCCCACGGCGTCGAGGGAGACCAGTAGGGTCAACGGTCCTTCGAACGCATCCCTGGTCGTCTGTCCGCCAGGGCCCACCGGAATGATGGCGCCTTCGCGGAGTCGCAAGATCGGGTGATCGATCTCGGACGCGGGGTCTTCTCCGGCGAGCGTGAAGGGGCGCCACTCGCCTGCGGGCATTGGGAGATCGTGGCACTCCTCCTCCAAGAGCCGCGGCTGGACCAGGACGTCGCCGCCCAGAAGGAAGGCGTGATCTTCGTCGCGGAGCGAGAGGTCCGCGGGGTCGGCAAAGAACAGCGGGCGCGCGACCGGGAGCCCCGTCGTCGCGGCTTCGCGAAACACGGTGTAGAGATAGGGCAGCAAGCGATAGCGCCGTTCGAGGGCGACCCTGGACACCTTCTCGGTCGCTGCCCCAAACGACCAGGGCTCCTGGTCCCCTTCGAGCGAGTTGTGGGTCCTGCAGAAAGGCAGGAACGCTCCAAGGCCTATCCAGCGCGCGAAGAGCTCTGACGAGGGCGTCCGGGCGAACCCGCCGATGTCCGGTCCGCTGAACGGCTGCCCGGACAGGCCGAGATTCAACACCATCGGCACCGACCAATGGAGGTGCTTCCAGCTCGAGACGTTGTCACCGGTCCAAGTTGCCGCATGGCGCTGCCCTCCGATATAGCTCGAGCGTGAAAGAACGAAGGGGCGCCGCTCCGGCCGGGATGCTCGCATGGCGTCGTCTGTAGCTTTCGCCATCAAGAGGCCGTAAACGTTGTGGTATCGGGCGTGACTTCCAGGCGTCATCTCGTCGCCGCCTCGATGTTTCAGGTCCCCGGGAAGCTCCGCGCCGAGCGGCAGAATCGGGGAGGGCTCGTTGAGGTCGACCCAGACCCCGTCCATGCCGCGCTCCAGAAACTCTCTCGTGAGGCGCGTCCACCAGGCCCGCGTCTCGGGGCGGGTGTAGTCGGGGAAGGCTGCCTCGCCGGGCCAGGTGCTCTCGTGGTGTTCGTGTCCCTCAGCATCACGGAGAAAGTGCCTCTCCGAAACGCCCTCGTCATACACCCGATACCCTGACTCTGCCTTGATCGCCGGGTCGAGAATCCAAACCGACTTGAAGCCCAGTTCGTGGAGGTAGTCATTGGTGCCGGCAGGGTCGGGGAACCGTTCCGGATCGAAGGTGAACACCTTGTATTCGTCCATGTAGTGGATGTCGATCCAGATCGCGTCGCAGGGGATGGCGCGCTTCCGAAACTCACGCGCCAGCTCACGAACGCGGGCGTCGGGGTGGTACGAGAAGCGGCATTGGTGATAGCCGAGCGACCAGTGAGGCGGCAGCTCGATCCGGCCGGTGAGCGCGGCCAAGCGCTGGATCAGCTCGCCAGGCGAAGCGCCCTCGATCACGATGACGGGGAAGGGCTCCAAGCAGCTCAGCCGAATCCCCTCGCTCAAGTCGATGCCGAGCCGGTAGGTCGTATCCGCTAGCACCCCAAATGCAGTACCGTCACGCCGCACGGCGAGTACCCAGGGGTGCGCCTGGTAGAGGCTCTTCGAACGTTCGTCGTAATGGGGAACGACGGCCCCATCGTCTTCGATCCGAAACGGCTGCTTCGCCCAAACCTCGGTGACGAATCCGTTGCGAAGGAGAGGGCCAGCGACTTCCCCGGTGCCGTAGAGACTGGTGTCGGCCTCGATGGGGACGATCGCGACGAAGTGTTCGCAGCTGCGCTGGAACTGTGGAACGGTGGCCCAGTCATCGGGCACGGGGCCGCGCGCGGGCATTGGCTCGATCAGCGCGAAAGAGCGCGGAAGCGTCGATGGGTCGACGCCACGGGGAACGAAGCGAGCAACCCCCTCAGCAAGCAGCCCGGGATCCTGATGCGAACGCATCACCATGAGACATACGGTAGCTCACCGGCGCCCGCGCCGACACTGACACTCACACCGGCGCCGTCGCTGGCACTGTCGCTGACACCGTCGCTGACACTGACACTGGCACTGACACCGTCGCTGACACCGTCGCTGACACCGTCGCTGGCACAGGCCCTAACCCGGCCACGGACTCGGTCACGGCCCCCCGGCCCCGGCCCCCGGCCTCGGAACCGGTCTCGGCCACGGCCACGGTCACGGCCTTAAGGGCAACCATCCACACAAACCCGAAACTCGCTCTCGCAAGCCGCGACGCAAGTCTTGTCCTTCATGTCGCAATACGTATTGCACCCGGCCCATCGGTCATTGCAAAGAGGGACGCAGGCCGATGCCTGGTACTCGCCGGGCGGGGCGCGCGGGTACTCATGCTCGCGCGCCGGGATCGGCTCTGGCTCCTGGCTCGGCAGCGGCCTCGTCGACCCGTCTACAGCCAGCTGTTGCAGGCGCATTTCGGCGTAACGAATGAGCTCCGGCGGCTGATTTTCAGACTGCTCAGCAAGCCAGTGGCTCCAGCAGCCTCGACGCTGATCCGGGGTCACCGATGGATCGAAGTCGGCGCCGTAGCACTGCTCGTAGTAATCGGTGCTTCTTTGGGCTTGTTTAAGGCTGGGTCCGCATGCAATTGAAACCAACAGGCAACATGAGAACAGCGAACGAGCCATGACGGCGGAAGGTATCACCGCCGACGAGCCCAACCAAGCTCCGGTCGCGGGCTGGGGGACGTTCGAGGCCAAAGGTCTTGGGACGCTCTGGCTCGAATGGAGCGATGCTGGCTTGCTGCGACTTTCCTTCGAGCCCCTGAGCGACGCCCTGGCTGACCAGATCGCTGTCCCCGCCATCTATGCCGAGCCGCTCAACCGCTATTTCAATGGGGAGCCCGAGGGCTTCGTCGAGGTTCCACTCGATCTGCGTGGGACCGAGTTTCAGCTTCGTGTCTGGAACGCTCTTCGGGAAATTCCCTGGGGCCAGGTTCGCACCTACGGTGGCGTGGCACAGGAGATTCACTCGCCACGGGCGATGCGCGCCGTGGGCCAAGCCAATCATGTCAATCCGGTCCCGGTGATCGTCCCCTGCCATCGCGTCGTGGAGGCGGGGCACCATCTCGGCGGCTACGGTGGCGGCCTCGAACGCAAGCAGCTCCTCCTCCAGCTCGAAGGCGTGCGCTTCCACGAGGGCGTCGTGCAGCCGGGGCAGATGGAGCTCTTCTGAGTTACGCGTAACGCGCGACCAGCAAGCAGACGACCACGAGCGCGCCCGCTGCAAGGCTAATCTTGTCTTTCACGGCAAAGAGCACCGGGTCATCGTGCATCTGGTCGCGCGCGGCCAGGAACCAGATGCGCATGATCCAGTAGACCAGGACCAGGCAAATGGCCCAGAGCGCCCGGGGTTGCGAGTAGTACATCACCATCGCCGGGCTATTGATGTAGAGCGCGAAAACGAGGACCGCGAGCAATCCTGCCGCCGGCCCGGCCGACACGATGATCGGAATGTCCGCCGGCACGTAGTTTCGGCCCTTGAGGGATCGCGAGGGGTCGCCCTTGATCTGAATCAGTTCGGCATATCGCTTCACGAACGCCAAGCTGGTGAAGAAGAAGATCGAGAAAGCGAGCAGCCAGGGTGAAAGCGCAACGTCGACCGCCACACCGCCCGCCATGACTCGATACGTGAACAAGCTTGCGAGCGTGAGCACGTCGACGATCATCTTCTGTTTGAGGACGAACGTGTAGGCCGTGGTGAGCACTACGTAACCCAATGCCGCCAGGACGAAGTTCGGATTGACGTACACCACGGCCAACGCAATCCCCAAACCGAGAGACGCGACGGAGAGCGCGATGCCCTCCGGAATCGAGAGAGTGCCCGCGGCAAGCGGCCGGTTGCGTTTGCTCCGGTGTTGGCGGTCGTCCGGAAGGTCGACCAGGTCGTTGAGCACGTAGATCGACGACGCGCAGAAGCTGAACGAAAAGAACGCCATCAACGCGGTAAAAACCAGGCGAATATCCGTGTATTGGTGCGCGAAGTACAGCGGCACGAAGAGCAGAACGTTCTTGGCCCATTGGTGGGGCCGAAGCTCTTTCACGACTGCCTTCCACTTCTTCGGCCGCTCCGAAAGAACCGTGACCTTTGGAAGTGATTGCTCGGCGCTCCTGCGCGTGCTCGAACTCGGCGAAACCATGATCGCCTCGTTCGCGGCAATCCAGATCGGAAGGTCCGCCGACGAGTCGCCGATATACTGAAAGCCACCAGCGCCGAAGCGCGACGCCAGAAACTCCGCCTTGCGGCCGGCCTTGAGATTGCTCTCACCGTCGCTGCCGATCGCCTCGTCGAATAGCCCGAGGTGCCCCGCCACTAGGTCCGCGGTGCCCTGGTCCGATGCGGTGACGAGCAGCACTCGGCGGCCGTGCTGCCGCGCCTGGCGTATTTCATCCAAGACCTCATCCCGATAGGGAAGTGTGCCCGGGTCGACCGGCGCGTTCTGCGCAAGGTAGCGCTTGAACTTGGGCCGGCCGCTCATCAGGACAGCGAGAAGGGTGAAGAGCTTCCATGGCGCGGTCTTGAGCAACCCCAGGAAGCTCTCGCCCATCGTGTCGGTAGCGACCAGCGTCCCGTCGAGGTCGACGCAGAGCGGCCCCTTCGTCGGAGCCGAGGTCGAATCTGTGTCCGGCGTATTCAAAGTCCTCATTTCAAAGGCTACTCAATGCCGCTTCGAGCCGCTCACGCTTCTCGCGGAGCTCCGCCGCGTCACGGTTCGATTTCTCCACCACCGCCTCTGGCGCGCGCTCCACGAAGCTGGGATTTCCAAGCTTCTTCTCGACGACTCCGAGCTCTTTTTCCACCTTCTTGAGCTCACGCTGGAGACGATCGCGTTCTTTTTCGGTATCGATGACCCCCGGCACCGCGGCGCGCACCCCGGGGTTCACGAAAACGGCCGCATTGTCGAAGTGGGCGGCAGCATCATTGAGCTTGGCAGCGTCGGCCTCAAAGCACATCTCGCCCCGCGCCAAGCTCTCGATGGTCGAACGCTCCGCTTCGAGCACCGCTCGCTTGGCTTCGTCATCCGTGTGCCAGTGGATCTTCAGCGGCTGACTCATGGGAACGTGGTGCTCGGCACGGATTGTTCGCGCGCTACCGACGAACGCTTGGACCACTTCGAAGTCGCGCTCGGCGCCGCGGTCGATCTTTGCGTCGACCAATGCCGACGGGAAACGGCTGATCATGATGCTCTTCGGCGCTTCGTCCCATTTGGGCACCCGCTGCCAGATCTCCTCGGTGATGTGCGGCATCATCGGGTGCAGCGCGCGAAGCACCGTCTCGAGCGCGTGAACCAACGTCGCTTCGGTCTCCTGCACGAGGGCGGCGTCTCCACTGTCGAGTGCCGGCTTACTCACCTCGAGGAACCAGTCGCAGAGCTCGTCCCAGACGAAATGATAGAGCGCGCCGGACGCCTCATCGAGGCGGTATGCGTCGAGGCCCGTCGAGCTGATTTCCAGCGCCTGATAGAGGCGCGAGAGCACCCAGCGGTTCGCAAGCGCCTTTGGCTGCGGGCATTGTTGCGTGGCCTTGGTCGAAGAACCGCTCAACCGCATCAGTGCGTAGCGTGACGCGTTCCATAGCTTGTTGGCGAAATTTCGGTAGCCCTCGATGCGCTTCATCGAGAGCGCGATGCGGCGCGACTGGGGCGAGTAGCTGAGCAAGGTCATCCGAAGCGCGTCCGCGCCGTAGGCCACGAAGCCGTCGGGGTAGGTGGTCCGCAGATACTTGATACCGGCCTTCTTGGCGCCTGCCTTCTCGGCCTTGTCGATGAGCTCTTCGCCGGTCGCGCCGTAGATCACATCGAGTGGATCCACGACGTTGCCCTTCACCTTGCTCATCTTGTCGCCGCGCTCGTCGGTGACCAAGCCGGCGAGCAAGACGCGCGTGAACGGAACCTCGCCCATGAAGTGCAGGCCCATCATGATCATGCGCGCCACCCAGAAGAAGAGGATGTCATACCCAGTCTCCATATCCTGAGTCGGGTAAAAACGGCTAAGCGTCAGGGTCTTGTCGGGCCAGCCAAGCGTCGAAAAGGGCCAGAGCCCGGAGCTGAACCAGGTGTCGAGCACGTCATCGTCTTGGCGAATCGAAGTGCTGCCACAGCCGCCGCACGCCGTCGCGTCTTCCCGTGCGACAGTGACATGCTCGCAATCGTCGCAATACCATGCCGGAATCGGATGCCCCCACCAGAGCTGCCGGGAGATGCACCAATCCTGGATGTTGCGCAGCCAATGGAAGTACGTCTTGCTCCACTCGGGCGGCAGGATCTGAATCGTGCCGTCCTCGACGGCTTTGATCGCGGGCGCCGCTAGCGGCTTCATCTTCACGAACCACTGGGTCGAGATCATCGGCTCGACGATCGTTCCCGAACGATGAGAACGCGGCAGCGTCATCATGTGCATCTTGCTCCCGCGCGCGAGCCCGAGATTGGCGAGCTCGTTCTCTACCGCCTTGCGCGCCTCGAAGCGCTCGAGCCCCTGGAACGGCCCGCCGTTCTCGTTGAGCGTGCCGTCGAGCTCCAAGATGTTGATCTCCTCGAGGCCATGCCGCTTCCCGGTCGCAAAGTCGTTTTGGTCGTGCGCGGGAGTCACCTTCACGACGCCTGTGCCGAACTCAGGGTCGACGAGCTCAGCATCGAGGATCACCGGAATCATCCGGTCGACGAAGGGATGGCGGACGTACTTCCCATGCAGATGCCTGTAGCGTTCGTCGTCCGGGTGAATCGCCACGGCCGTGTCCCCGAGCATCGTCTCCGGACGCGTCGTCGAAACCACCACCTCGCCATCTCCGTCTGCGAGCGGATAGGCAAAGTCGAACATCAGCCCTTCGACATTCTCCTCTTGTTCGACCTCGAGGTCCGATAGCACGGTCTGTGACTCGACGTCCCAGTTGACCAGCCGGGTGTCGCGGTAGATCAGTCCCTCTTCGTAGAGCCGAACGAACGCCTCGCGGACCGCGCGTACCATGTCGGGGTCCATCGTGAACTTGGTTCGAGGCCAGTCGCACGACGCGCCCATCTTTCGGAGCTGCTGAAGGATCCGGCCGCCGGACTCCTCCTTCCACTGCCAGACCCGCTCGATGAACTTCTCGCGGCCGAGGTCGTGGCGTGTCAGGCCTTCCCTCTTGAGCTGCCGCTCGACGACCACCTGCGTCGCAATGCCGGCATGGTCGATGCCGGGGACCCAAAGGGTGTTGTAGCCCTGCATCCGCTTGTGCCGGCAGAGCACGTCCTCGAAGGTGGTCCGGCAAGCGTGCCCCATGTGGAGCGAGCCGGTGACGTTGGGGGGCGGAATCGCCAGCGTGTACGTCGGCCGATGGTCGTCCGGATCTTCAGAGGCGGCAAAGTACCCCGAGGCCTCCCAGAAGTCGTACCAGCGCGCCTCGCTTTCGGTCGGCGAGTACTGCTTGGGCATCTCGTCAGACGGTTCGCTCATCCGACCGACCGTGTGCGGCGAAATCGCGGAGCAGTCAAGCCTCAGTCACCGACGAGACGGTGCAATTCCTCGCGGATCATCGCCTCGGCCAACTCGGGAACGACCTCCCAAACCACGCGCTCGACGACCTCGGCGGAAAGCTTGAGCACGCCTTCGACTTGGTCGGGTGTCA
>Ga0209456_10001165_pt1 | contig 12977 bp, 10 predicted proteins | sample COG_11_FD_184755 | JGI IMG/M metagenome (GOLD analysis project Ga0209456, IMG submission 184755) | Pelagic marine sediment microbial communities from the LTER site Helgoland, North Sea, for post-phytoplankton bloom and carbon turnover... | ecosystem: Environmental > Aquatic > Marine > Neritic...
CGCTTCCTGCCGACCTTGTCCAGTTCAAGGTAGTCGGCGGACTGTTCTATGTCGTCGGCGTTGCCTTAATCATGGTAGGAACCTTCCTTTATTCCTACAACGTGTTCAAAACGATCATGTACACGCCTGAAGGTTGGGAGAAACAACCTTCGATGGAGCTGTTCAAGGACGCGATTGGATTTACAGGACTGATCAACTTCTTCAAGAGGAAGAAGACCGAACACATCGTTGATCTCCCGGTTGCCGCCATTTCCCGGGGCACGATCGATGTCGGCCTGAATGCGGTGGTTATCATGGCCGCTGGCGTTTTGCTGCTGATCTACATGTTCGGCACCTTGTTTGGTGTCACCATGGACAAGACCTGGGTAGACGCCCTTCTCTACAAGAATATCTTCTGGTGGGGATTGGACCTGATTGCTGATGGCCTGGTCCTGATCTTCGTTGCGGGCACCTGGTACATCCTGGCAATGATGATTACCGGTAAAGATCTCTTCATGAAGCACATTGCACGTGCAGCGCTGTTTGTGGAGATGGTCGTTTCCTGGACAGTCTGGTCTCACCACCTGATGTCTGACCAGGGACAATCCAACTTCCTGAAAGTCTTGTCCGGAGAAATGGTCACGGCCCTGGAGCTTGTCACGCAAGGCCTCGCTGTTTACATCACACTGGTCACTCTGTTCAAGGCCCGTCCGTTGAAGATGACGAACGAATTGAAGTTCCTCCTGGGTGGACTGCTCGGCTTCATGTTGGCAGTGCCCGCCGGCATCATTCAGGCCGACCTTGGGATGAACCGGATCCTGCACAATACTCAGTGGATTATCGGGTCTCACGTTCATGTTGCCATCCTCGTCGGACTGACGATGACCCTTTATGCTGCTATTTATCTCCTGCTTCCCATCCTTACCAATGGCGCAAAACTCTACAGCCAGAAACTGGCAACTGCTCACTTCTGGTTACATTTAGTTGGCGGAATTGGCATGGGGTCCTTCATGGGCATGGCAGGAATTGACGGTATGTTGAGAAGGTCAATCTATGTCGACGGCGAATACAACACCTACATGATCCTCGCCGGAATCTGTGGCGCCATGCTGCTCCTGGCGTTTGCGCTGTTCCTGTTCAATGTAGTGATGACATTTGGCGTCAAGGGACTGATCGGGATCTACTCTCCCGCCAGGACCGATACCAGCGATTGTGTTCCCGCTCTTCAGGAGGCTTAAATGCAATACTTCATCATTATTTTTGTATTGGTGCTGGCAGGAGTTGGTGCGCTCTTTCTCATCGAAGACAATGACATACTATTAGGTGCAACTTTTATAGTCGTCATCGTCGGTTTTATCTTTGGTGTAAGTCGAATAGCCAAGGAAAAATAGATAAGAAATTGTCGCGCGCAGGGCGCGCTCCTACAGGTACGCGCAGCACGACCTGGTAGCGATCCGCCGTGGGGCCCCCGAGGAAAACCTCGGTTCGACCCCTTAGGTCGGAAACGGGGACTGTCCCTTGGGGACTGTCCCCTTACCCGTGGTGGCCAATGTTGTCACTCGTTGTCCCAACCACTTGATCGCGTTTTCGGTTTTCTCCGTCCACGGGTGGCCATAGCTCAGGCGGATGAAATTCGGAATTTCATGGGGACATTCTGCTTTTCGAAAAAAAGCAGAATGTCCCCATTACCATCCAGATTCACTGACTACTGAACGAGATCTGCCTTGACCCAGATGCCCGTATCGTCTCTGCTCTGGGTTGCGATAGTGGTGCCAGTGGTGCTTTGCGCCTGCTCCACTTGCTCGGTGATGCCACCGACCAGCAACCACTCACCGATACGTCCGGTGACGGTGGTGCCGGCAGACTGGGTCTCGATGTTGTCACCACGTGTATTGCTCTGCGTGCTTTTGAACGGACTGACTTCCAGTATGACGTTATCGCCGCGGATACGTGGCAGCACGTAGAAGCCGGTCATAGCATCCTCGTATTCGATACTGCCGCCATACCCTCTGCGTCCCTTCCAGGCGCCGTAGAAATAGGGAACTCGTTCGCCGGTCTCGATGTACGCTTCGGTGCCTTCGGCGACACGCACCTGGTGTATCGGATTGTCTCGCAGACTCTTTTGCGTGCTGATGCCGTTGAGACTCACGCTCCCGTCAGAAGTGCTGTAGGTGACGCTGCCGCCGGCATCAACATCGTTGTCTCTTCCGTTGCCGATATCGACGCTCGCATCGCCACGTTCGATTTGAACGTCAGCACTAATACCAAGTTCGCCAAGATCCCGGGCACTGCCCTGAAAAACGGACACCTGGAGTATCTTTGCAGGGATATCCAGATCCTCGACCATCTCCCTTACGCGCGCCAGGGTTTCCGGTGACGATCGCAGGAAGATCTTGAACCCCTGACCCGATATCCCGTCATCCGCTCCCAGCATTGGTTCGATAATGGGAATGACGTCCTCTGCCGGGCGGTGCTGCAATTGTATGGTTGAAATGGAATCTGCCTGAACTGCAGATACCAGCAACACCAGGCCAGGCAGTAGAGATAGTCGTTTCATCGCATAGACAGTCTACTGCAACGAGGGTTTGCTTGGCCACGAGTCCGGGTCGTGTCGCTAAAGGTCGCCCCTGGAAGTCAGACAGGCTGGCGGAAAAAGCGCAGGCGTACGAGAAACCGGGTCATTCGTTGCTCAAATCGCATCACTGTGCAGAACCCGGCATCGCTGATGAAACCTGGCTGGCCGTCTGTTGGACCGAAACTGTACAGGTAGCGATTGCTTTGTCACCGCTAATCGATACGTTCTCCGAAATCAGGGTAAACGCAACATCGGACGCACCGAGGAGTTCGGCGGTTCGGGATTCGAGTTCGGAGCGGCAGGTTTGTTTTAACGCCAACTGCGGGGCGTCAGCGGCACCGACAACCGAATGCGAGAAAGTGCTCGCACTGTCTGTTTCATTGTCTGCAGGCTCGTCGTCACCAGCGCTTTTGATCGCATCGACCGTATCGGAAACAAGGTCGTCCGGCATCTGCAGCTTGATGCAACCCGAAAGACCGGCTAAGACGGTCATCATAAAGATAATTCTGATCATTCGCATTCTGCCAGACCGTTAACGAGTGAGTCCGCGAACATTATGGGTGGAAATGACTCTCCTTTATGTGAGTACGGTCACATATGCGGTCTGTCCTGCGTTCCGGGCTCGCTCGATGATCTTGTCGAGTCGCCGGAGGTGCGATCCCTGCCAGTAGACGCGGTGGCACCTGCGGCATTGCATGAAGTCCCGATAAATGAGGAAGACCTGCAGCGGAACAGCGTGCGCCACCGCTGATCGTTCGGCCGACTGCAACTCGCCGTTGCACTCCATGCAGCGCGTGTACGGCTCGATGTCGCGGCCCAGATCGATCGCGCGAATGACTTCGTCGAGTTGCCTGAGCGGGTCCGTACTGCGGAGCCAGTAACCGTGCGTCACGCGGCCGTTCTTGAGAATGCCTTTGTCCCGGGTCAGGATGATTCGTTGCTCGTCGCGGGCGATCTCGACGATCGTCTCGTCGGCAAGGTCCCGTTCCCAGATCGTGTCGAAACCGAGGAGCCTGAGGTTTCGCGCGAGTGAGCCAAGGTGCACATCCGCAATGAACCGCGTCACCCTGAGTGGCGCCGGTCGCAGCCTTTGGATCGGTGAGACGTCGTAGCGCTCGAAGACCGGGTAAACAGCGACGCGTTCGCCACCTTGCAACAGGTGCTTGAAACCGACCGACCTGTCGTCGACCAGTATGACGTCCACCTCGGTGTGCGGCACGCCGATCGCCTCAATCGTGTCCTTGACCGACGGCGTGCCGTGAAAGGTATATCTGAATGCGCGCTGGCGGCGTTCCGGCTGCAGGAAGTCGTTGAGCTCCGCGTAGAAGCGAATCTCGATCTCGTGCGATACGCGGGCATGCGGATCTGGCGTAATCGTATGTGTGGTCATCGTGTCAAATACTTATATACGAGCGTATCGCCCCCATCCGATGAGCATGAAGTGCTATCGTTGTAGCGGAGAGTTCAATACATCCGCTGCGGAATGATGGCCAACTACCTTCTGGACATCGTAATCCTATTGACGGCAGCCGTGCTTGCCGTGCCGCTATTTCGCGCGGCGGGCTTTGGTGCGGTCCCCGGGTTCCTCGTCGCGGGAGTGCTGGTCGGACCCTCTGGGCTGGCGCTGATCGACAACGTATCCGAGATCGGCCAGCTCGCCGAGCTGGGCGTCATCCTCCTGTTATTCGTCATCGGCATCGAACTCAAACCGGCACGCCTGTGGCTCATGCGACGTTCGGTTTTCGGGCTCGGAACCTTGCAACTGGTAATAACCGGGGCCTTGCTCACGGTTGGCGCTCACGTGCTTTTGGACGTTCCATATCGGGTGGCGATCCTGATCGGCCCTGCACTCGCGCTGTCGTCCACTGCTTTTGTGCTGCAGCTTCTCGGGGAACAAAAAATGCTGCACACCGAATACGGCCGGGCATCGCTGGCCGTGTTGCTGCTTCAGGACCTGGCGGTGGTGCCACTCCTCGCTCTCGTGCCGTTGCTCGCGGCCCGGGAATTTATGATCGGTGTGGACGTTGCCTTTGCCCTTCTGGAGGCCGCGGTCATTCTGCTACTCGCCGTGGTCGGCGGTCGATACTTGCTGCAACCGATTTTACATCGGATCATACACACTCGTTCCGAGGAAATATTCACGGCCCTGGCTGTGTTGCTGGTGTTGGGCAGCGCGCTCCTGACCGAGCACATTGGCTTGTCCATGGCAATGGGCGCATTCATCGCCGGCCTTCTTATCGCGGATTCGCCTTATCGGCACGGCGTCATCGCCGAGATCCAGCCGTTTCGCGGCCTTTTGCTTGGCCTGTTCTTCATGTCCATGGGCATGTCGCTCAACCTCAACGCTTTCCTAGCGCAACCGCTTTTATTACTCGGGCTGCTGGTTGCGCTCATGGTCGTGAAGTTCGCGATACTGTGGCCGCTGGCGAGGTCTTTCGGTCTCGGGACCAGTTCCGGCGCGGCTGTGGGTCTGTTGCTGTCACAGAGCGGCGAGTTTGGTCTGATTCTGTTTGCCTACACACACCAGGTAAATCTCATTGACACCGCGTTGTTCCAGCAGCTGCTTCTGGTCGTCGTACTCAGCATGCTCGTGACGCCGGTGATCGCTCGTCTGGCGCAGCGCCTGGCAGCCAAGCCTGATGATGTCAAAGAAGCGAGCGATGCAATACCAGCGAAGGCGCCCATCGTCGTAGCGGGATTCGGCCGCGTCGGCCGACGTATTGGCCAGATACTTACGATGGCAGGCAAGCCGTACGTTGCGGTTGATTACAGCTCGTCGCTCGTGCTCCGTGAACGCGCAGATGGACATCGTATCTTCTATGGGGATGTGCGCCGTCCCGAGGTCCTGCGCGCTGTCGGAATTGCTGACGCGAATCTTGTGATCGTTACGTTGGACGACTTTGAGGCTGCAGAGGATGTCGTGGCTGCAGTACACCAGGTACATCCGACTGTCACGATCCTGGTCAGGGGCCACAATGCAGAACAGTGTCGGACGCTGCGCAAACTCGGTGCGAGCCTCGTGGTATCGGAGAACCTCGAAGCAAGCCTGGAACTCGCGCGCGAAGCACTGATCCGCGAGGATGGTAATGCGCTGGAAGCGGAACATCTGATCCTGCGCTTCCGAGATACGCATTACACCAGCATCAAGGGCAAGAAGCCGGAAAAGCCGGCGGATCAATCCAGAGCGTGATCTTCGACGCCTAAGCCGCCCGCAGGGCGAGAATCGGCCAAAACCGCTAGTCCGTATGTAATCAGTCTGTCGGTCCTGACTGATGATTCTTTCGATCACATATTTGCTATCGAGCGGATGACTATGCGAACTCGACCAGCAGGTCCTTGGCATCGAACTGGTCGCCGATCCTCGCAACAACGCGCTTGATCGTCGCGTCCCGTTCCGCCGTTATCGACGTTTCCATTTTCATGGCCTCCATCGTCAGCAACGTGTCGCCCCTTTGCACCTCCTGGCCGACGTCGACAGAGATCGTCGAGATTACGCCAGGCATCGGCGCGCCGACGTGATTGGGGTTGGCGCTGTCGGCCTGTTCGTTTTCATGATGCGCCGACTCCGAACTCCGATCCTGGATCAACAAAGAGCTGGGCTGGCCGTTGATCTCAAAGAAGATGCGCCGGTAGCCGCGATCGTCCATCTCACCCATCGTCAGATAGCGAATAACGATCTTGCGACCATCGTCCATCGTCGCAATGATCTCTTCTTGCGGCTGCATGCCGTAGAAATACACGTGCGTTGGTAATACGCCGACATCGCCGTACTCCTCCCGGTGACGGCGGAAGTCGGTGAAAACCTTCGGGTACATGAGGTAGGACGCAAGATCGAAATCGGTTACCGGATGCTCGTGCCCTTCGTCGAGCTTGCGACGCTCGTTGTCGAGGTCGACGGGATCGAGCAAGGACCCCGGCCGGACCGTGATCGGCTCGCGTGATTTCAACACCTTCTTCTGCAGCGCCTCCGGAAAACCGCCCGGAGGCTGGCCGAGTTCGCCGGCAAACAGCGAGACGACGGATTCCGGGAACGCGATGTCCGTATCCGGATCGAGGACGTCGTCGATGCTGGTGTCCGAGGTCACCATCATCAGGGCCATGTCACCGACGACCTTCGACGATGGCGTTACCTTGACGATGTCGCCGAATGCCATGTTGACGTCCGCGTAGGCGCGCGCGACCTCGGGCCAGCGGCCGGCCAACCCGAGCGATGCCGCCTGTTCCTTGAGGTTGGTGAACTGCCCACCCGGCATTTCGTGGAGATAGACTTCCGATGCGCCCGAGCGGATATCCGGCTCGAAGGCCGCATACTGTTCGCGCACCTGTTCCCAGTAATCGTTGATGCGGCGGACGCCGGGCAAATCGATGCCGGGATCATGTTCGGTGTGTTCCAGCGCGGCGACGATCGAGCCGAGACAGGGCTGCGACGTCAGGCCGCTCATCGAATCCATGGCGGCGTCGAACGCATCGACGCCCTCCTCGACCGCCGCGACCACAGTCGCCGCCGCGGCACCGCTGGTATCGTGCGTGTGGAAGTGAATGGGCAGGCCGACTTCCTCTTTCAGTTCGCGGATCAGCATGCGTGCCGCCGCCGGCTTCAGCAGTCCGGCCATGTCCTTGATACCAAGTACATGAGCGCCGGCCGACTCGAGTTCCTTGGCGAGATCGATGTAGTACCTGAGGTCGTATTTCGAGCGCATCGGGTCGAGGATGTCGCCGGTATAGCAGATAGCCGCTTCTGCAATCTTGCCCGTCTCGCCAACTGCGTCGATAGCCACGCGCATGTTCTCGACCCAGTTCAGGCAATCGAAGATGCGGAAGACGTCGACGCCGGCTTCGGCCGATTGCTGCACGAAAAATCGCACGACGTTGTCGGGATAGTTGGTATAGCCGACGCCATTCGAGGCACGCAACAGCATTTGCTGCATCAGGTTGGGCATGGCGGCCGACAGGTCGGCGAGTCGCTGCCAGGGGTCTTCGTTCAGAAACCGCATCGCGACGTCGAAGGTGGCGCCGCCCCAGGACTCAACCGAGAAAAGCTGTGGCAGCAGCTGCGCATAGTGCGGCGCGATTCGCAGCATGTCGGTCGAACGCATGCGCGTCGCCATGAGCGACTGGTGCGCGTCGCGGAATGTCGTGTCCGTGATCAGTGGCACCTTGCTGCTTTTCATGTACTCGGCAACCGCTTCGGGACCGTCCGCTTCGAGGATTTGCCGCACGCCTCTGGCCGGGGATTGCAGCTCGATGGGCGGAGCTGTCGGCCGCTTCAGCACCTTTGGCATTTTGCGGCCTGCAACCTGTGCATTACCGTTCACGATGACGTCGCCGATGTAGTGCAGCAGCTGCGCGCCGTGGCTGCTATCCGGGGGAATCTCCAACAGCTCCGGTGACTCGTCGACGAAGCGCGTGTTGTAGTCGCCCTTGATGAAGCACGAATCCGATATGAGGGCGCTCAGGAATGCGAGGTTCGTTTCGACGCCACGCACGCGGAACTCGCTCAAGCCGCGCATCATGCGATCCGTGGCTTCCGCCTCCGATACACCGGACGTCGTGATCTTGACGAGCAGGCTGTCGTAGTGTCGGCCAAGGACGGCGCCCGAGTAGGCCGTGCCGGCATCCAGCCGGATACCGGGTCCGGCCGGGCTGCGATAAGCGACTATGTGGCCATAATCGGGAATGAAATTGTTGCGTGGGTCCTCGGTCGTCACACGGCACTGGATTGCTGCGCCGCGCATCTGGATGTCCTCTTGCGCAGGGATGCCCGATGAATCGATATCGCCAATTCGGCCGCCGGCCGCAATACGGATTTGCGACTTGACCAGGTCGAGGCCCGTGATCTGCTCGGTGACCGTGTGCTCGACCTGGATGCGCGGGTTGACCTCGATGAAATAGAATTGGCCGGTATGCACATCCTGCAGGAACTCGACCGTGCCCGCGTTGCAGTACTGCACCGACCGCGCCAGCCGCACCGCCGCGGAGCTGATGTCGTTGCGCTGCGCCTGCGACAGGTAAGGCGCAGGCGCCCGCTCGACGATCTTCTGATGCCGCCGCTGCACCGTGCAGTCGCGCTCGAACAGGTGCACGATCTGGCCGTGCGAATCGCCCATGATCTGTACTTCGACGTGACGGGCATTGCGGACGAGCTTCTCGAGGTAGACCTCGTCATTGCCGAACGCGGCCTGGGCCTCCCGGCGTGCCGCGGCCACATGGTCCAGCAGATTCGATTCGTCTTCGATGACGCGCATACCGCGACCGCCGCCGCCCCAGCTCGCCTTGAGCATGAGCGGATAACCGATCTCGCTGGCCCGCCTGGTAATCTCGGCGCCATCGTGCGGCAGGGGATCCGTTGCCGGCATGACCGGCACATCGGCCTCGATCGCGAGTGCGCGCGCTTCGACCTTGTTGCCCAGTCGCCTCATGATCGCCGGCGACGGGCCGATGAAGGTGATGCCGGACCCCGCACACAGCTGCGCGAAATCCGGGTTTTCCGAGAGGAATCCGTAGCCCGGATGGATAGCATCGGCGCCGGACTTCTTTGCGATCCGGACGATGTCGTCCATGTCCAGGTAAGCCTCAATAGGCCCCTTGCCCTCACCCACCCGGTACGATTCCCGCGTGTTGAAACGATGCAGGGTCAATCGATCCTCGGCCGAGTAAATGCCGACGGACGGAATATGCAGCTCGCGTGCCGCGCGAAACACGCGGATCGCAATTTCGCTGCGATTGGCAACCAGGATCTTGTTGAACATAATCTGCTAGCGAGTTTTCGCCACTCACAAAAAACAACGACGGGGCACCCTCTGTGAGGCTGCGCAATCCCCGAGACTGCCACACTCAGCGTCACTGGCAACAGTTACGAATGAGACGGTCGGCAACGCGCCAGGAGAAGCGAAAGATCCGCACTGGCGACACGCGGCTATTAAGAGCGCTGATCGCCGTACGCCCCGATTTCGCCTCTAAACAACTCAGCCGGCAATCTTCTCGAGATAGCGCAGGATATCCTGTGACTCGGGCATCAAGCGCTCCTCACCATTCGGGGACGTGATCCGCAACACGGGTACCGTGGCACGCCCGCGAGCCTCGACCAACTCATCACGGTATTGGGAATTTTCGAAGATATCGCGCAGCTCGACATCAATGCCCAGGCGTTCGATGCCATCCCTGACCATGCCGCAGAAGGGACACGCCTCGAAGTGATACAGGGTCAGCTTGTCCTGTGCGGGGGTCTCCGACGGCGCACATCGCTCGAGGAGCTGATCCGCGTAAAACTCCGGCCAGTCGCTGTCGGGCGATCGCACCTGTTGCTCGAAATCGGCATTCATCAGGCAATAGATCAGCTGGCTCCTGGAAAAATTCATGTCCAACCGCCGGACGAACGGCTCCTGCAGATACTCGGCGTACCAGATCGGCCAGTCCGGGTCGTCACCGTCTGTCGCGGCGAAGGCGTCGTGATGCGCCCGTCCTGCCTCGCGAAACAGTTCAACAAGGTTTGTCCGAAGTTCGGTGTTCATCGCTGCTGCCTCTTTATTGACTGGTCATCCCCTATGGTGACATGCGTTGCGATGTTTCCGCGGTAACGTCGGTAGCATCGTTCTCCCGCTTAAGTAAAATTAAGCTTGACCTAAATATTATTTTCAATATTATTAAGGTTCATTTTTATTTTAGTTAGGTATAGGGCCCCCATGGCGGAATCCTGGCTGGCACAGCTCTCGGACGAGGACGTGTCTTTCATCAAGCGCTTTGTGCTGGCCTCGGGCTCGCTGAAGGAACTCGCCAAGGCCTACGGCATCACGTACCCGACGGTGCGTTTACGCCTCGATCGATTGATCGACAAGGTCAAGGTGCTGGATAGCCAGGAGATCGTCTCGGAGTTTGAACGCACGCTGCGTGCTCACTATGCCGAAGGCAAGATCACCATGGACACGCTGAAAGCGCTGCTCGCGGCGCACCAGGATGAACTGGACAGACAACCCGACCCAGGAAGGAGACGGCAGCCATGAAACACACTCTCGCAACACTCACGTTAGTCATGTTGTCGTTACCGACGCAGGCCGAAGAACTGGTCAAAGCCGTGTACCTCGCCGACGAACCGCTGACGATTACAGCCGTACCCGGCCAACCCGCACACCTGTTGATCGAGTTGCCGGAGCCGGGCGTCAGCTCGCCCGTCTATGCACTGAAAGGCAGGGTGCATTACGAAGGCGTTGAGGGCGATGCCTTTCTGCAACTGGACAATCATTTTGGCGCAAAGGGCACGTTTTTTACCAGGAGCCTGGCCCCGACCGGACCCCTCCGCAAGATCACCGGCAGTTCGGACTGGCGGCCGTTCGTGCTGCCGTTCTATGCAAATACCGGGGACCAGACCGACGGCACAATGCTGCTTCCGGAAAAACTGACGTTATCGCTCTATCTACCGGGGTCAGGCACGGTATCGATCGCCGAGCTAGGCCTGTATCAGTACGCCGATGGCGAAGATCCGCTGCAAATGCACATGCAGGCCGGACAGTGGTTCAGCAACCGAACGGCCGGGTGGATCGGCGGCATTGGTGGAACGCTGCTCGGTGTGTGGGGCGCACTGATCGGCATCGTCTCCGCGCGCGGCAAGGCGCGCGGCTTCGCCATCGGTTCGGCGAATGCGCTCTTGTTCATCGGTATCGCCAGCCTCATCGCCGGTATCGTCGCATTGAGCATGGCGCAACCCTACGCGGTTTACTATCCGCTGTTATTGCTGGGCGTCATCATCGTCGCCGTGATGGCCATGTTGCGTCGCACCTTGTCGGCACGTTATGAGCAACTCGAACTGAAACGCATGCAGTCGATGGATGCGTGAATAGACCCCTGCCCGTCGGTCAGTTTCCATACGCCGATGTGATGGCCACGACCGAGTAGTCGCAAGTATGCGTCGCGACATGTCCGCGGAAACGTCGGTGACATCGTTGTAGAGTGAATTGTCGCGCGCAAGGCGCGCTCCTACAGGTACGTAAACCACAAAAATGAGCGTTTGTATGTTGGCGACGACCCGGGGCTGCTAACATCGGCGTGCCGCTATAACGAGAATAAAATGATAAAGAGATTGCTGCTGGTACTGCTTCTTCTTGCCGTGCTGTTCGGCTCTATTTTCGGCTGGAAGTACCTGCAGATGCAGAAGCAGATGGCAGCCAGGGGTGGCCCGCCCCCGGCCGTCGTGTCAACCCGCGCCGTGATGCGCGAAAGCTGGCAGCCGGCGCTGAAGGCGGTAGGCAGTATCATGCCGGTACGCGGCGTGGTCATCTCGGCAGAAGTGCCGGGCGTTATTCGCAAGATTCACTTCGATTCCAGCGACGAGGTGCCAGAGGGCGAACTGCTGATTGAACTTGATGTCGAAGTCGACCTGGCCGAGCTGGCCGCATTGCGGGCGGACCGCCGTCTTGCCGAAATTACCCGGGATCGTTTCGCAAGGATCTCGACGCAGAACCTGGGGTCACGCTCCGACCTCGACGAGGCGCAGGCGTCGCTCGATCACGTCGACGCCGAAATTGCTGCCAAGGAAGCAATGATTCAGAAGAAAGCCGTGCGCGCACCGTTTGCCGGCGAGCTCGGAATCCGTCGAATCAATCCAGGGCAATACCTTAAAGAGGGCGACACGATCACGGACATTGTCGCGCTCGATCCGGTTTGGGCCGAATACGCGCTTCCCGAGAGATTTCTTGCGGAACTCGCGCCCGGCCAGTCCGTTATCGTGCGCGTGCAGTCCTATCCGGATCGTGTGTTCGAAGGCAAGGTCCACGCCATCAGCCCCAGCGTGCAGGCGGCGTCGCGAAGCGTTGTAGTCCGTGCGCTGCTCGCGAATCCGGATCGCCAGTTGCGGCCCGGCATGTTCGCCGAGGTCGAGACGCTGCAGTCGGTCCGCGAAGACGTTCTGACGGTGCCCGAACGGGCGGTGGCCTATAACACCTACGGTGAGTCGGTTTTCGTTGTGGAAGAAGCCGACGGCGACGCCACGGTTCGGCTCGTTCAGATCGAAACCGGTGACGTGCGTAACGGCCGCGTCGAAATAAAGCGCGGCCTCGAGGCAGGTACCGAGGTTGTGAGTGACGGCCATAACAAGTTGCGTAACGGCCAGTCGATCGTCATCGACAATTCCGTCGATCCGGACGCCGCGGACCCGCGTGCATGAAATTCACAGACCTGTTCATCCAGCGTCCAGTGCTGGCCAGTGTCGTCAGCTTGCTGATCCTGGTTGTCGGGCTGCGCTCCATTACGATGCTCGATCTGCGCGAATTTCCGGAAATCAGCAACACTGTCGTTTCGGTCACGACCATCTATCCGGGCGCCAGCAGCGAGCTGATGCAGGGGTTTATCACCACGCCGCTGCAACAGGCGATCGCCGAAGCAAGCGGCATTGATTTCCTCGTCTCCCGAAGCTCGCAGGGTGTCTCTGTCA
>Ga0209456_10001166_pt1 | contig 12973 bp, 9 predicted proteins | sample COG_11_FD_184755 | JGI IMG/M metagenome (GOLD analysis project Ga0209456, IMG submission 184755) | Pelagic marine sediment microbial communities from the LTER site Helgoland, North Sea, for post-phytoplankton bloom and carbon turnover... | ecosystem: Environmental > Aquatic > Marine > Neritic...
CACTGGAATAGAGCGTGTCCACGGTGGGGAAACGTCGTCCGTTGATCATGTTCATGGCACGCTGAAAACCCATTGCCTCGGTTTCGCGGGCCACCTCCTTGATACAGGCGAATACCAACGGCGGTCCCCCGGCCAGCAGTTGAGCCATTTCACGCGCCGACTGCATGAGTTCGCCGGCCGGGATGATCTTGTTGACCAATCCCCAGCGCAGGGCCTCTTCCGCTTCCATCCACCGGCCCGTGAACAGCAGATCCATCGCGACGTGATACGGCATACGCCGCGGCACCTTGATGGTCGCCGAGTCCGCCAGCGTTCCAGCATTGATTTCCGGCAACGCAAAGCGAGCGTGGTCTGCGGCAATGATCAAATCTGCGGACAAGGCAATCTCGAAACCGCCGCCCACGGCCATGCCGTTTACCGCGGCGATGATGGGCTTGTTCAGATCGGGCAATTCCTGCATGCCGCCAAAGCCGCCCACCCCGTAATCCGAATCCGGCGCTTCCCCTTCGGCCGCCGCTTTGAGGTCCCACCCCGCGCAAAAGAATTTGTCGCCGGCCCCGGTTACGATCGCGACCCGCTGGTCCGGATCGTCCCGGAACGACTCGAATACCTTGCCCATGGCACGGCTCGTCGCCGCATCGATAGCATTTGCCTTGGGGCGGTTGATCGTGACTTCCAGCACCGGGCCGTTTTCCTTAACTTCGATCGGATTTTCGCTCATATGTTGTTCCTCTTCGTAAGCCAGATCATCCCGTCAACCGCACAGGCTCCGCGGCTGCCCGCGATGACCGGATTGATGTCGAGTTCGTGCAAGGTATCACCGTGTGCGCACGCCAAATTCTGCACCTTGAGCACGATCTCGACGACTGCGTCCAGATCGGCCGCGGGCTGCCCGCGCCATCCTTTGAGCGTGGGAGCAAACTGCAGAGAGTCGATCGCGCGCCGGATTTCCTTCTCATTCGTGGGCAGAAGCAATACACGGGAGCTTCTGAACACCTCCGCCATGACCCCGCCCATGCCGATGATGAGGTGCAATCCGACCACGGGGTCGCGGGATGCACCAATGATAAATTCGGCGACCCCGTTCGGGAACATCGCTTCCGCCAGCACGCGTCGTCCGACTGCCGCAAGATGTTCGTATGCCGCAGTGATGGCATCCTCGGATTCGAGATTGAGCGCAACGCCCCCGGCTTCGGTCTTGTGTACCAGCGCTTTGCTGACCGCCTTCATGACGATCGCCGAACCGACATTGTGCCACATATCAATCGCGTCCTCTGCGCTTTGGCACGTGCAGTGTTTCGGAACCGGCACATCGTACTTGCCGAGAAGGGCCTTCGTGTCGATCTCATCGAGTACAGTGGGTTCACCAATGACCGTCGTCGGCGAGGCAATCGGACAAGGTTCATGCGTACCGATAAACACCGCGGCCTCGATCGCACCCAGCGCATCGTCGACGCCCAGCAGCGGAATCACGCCGGCCAAGAGCAGTCTTTCACAATGCACTTCCGGCAGGCATTCGGGTAGAGTCGCAACCACGGCCGCCCGGTGTTTCGTGGTTCGCGCGGCGTTGGCCAACGCCCCCCAGGTCGCATCCCATGCGAAGGCATCCCCCGCTCGTTCCCTGGGAAAGTCCATCACCAGTACAGTCAGGTCGAATCCGCTTTGCATGACCGCGGTGAACGTCGCCTCCAACCGCTCGGCATTGCCCCAGTCGAAAGTATGGTAATCGAACGGATTGGAGACGTGAACCAGTGGGTTCACGGTCTGCCGTATGCGGCTTCGAGCTTCTTCACTGAATGGGCGGAAATGAAGATCCCGGTGGCGCGCGGAGTCGGACATGATGGAGGCCTCGCCGCCGGAACAGGACAGGCTGGCGATGTTCTTCCCCCTCAACGGTCCGCCGGCGTGGAGAATCTTGAGTGTCTCCAGCAGCTGCGGCACCGTTTCCACGCGCGCCACGGCGAGCCGCCTGAAATACTCGTCCATGATCGCATCGGACCCCGATAGAGACGCGGTATGGCTCAAGGCCATCGCTCGGGATGCCTCGGTACGGCCGGTCTTGAGCACCACGATCGGCTTGCCTTTGGCATGTGCATACTCGGTTGCGGCGGAAAACGCCGCGCTGTTCGCGATGCCTTCGATGTAGATCCCGATTGCCGTGACGCGATCGTCATCACACAGGGAATGTACGATATCGTGCAGACCAACCGTCGCTTGATTGCCAGCCGTAATCAGATAGGCCAGCGGGACGCCACGTTGACTCATCGTCAGGTTGACACCGACGTTGCTGGACTGCGTTATCAGCGCCACACCACGTTCCCGCCGCTCGCCGCCGTGCACATCAGGCCACAGCAGCGCGCCGTCGAGATAATTGATCAAGCCGTAACAGTTCGGACCCAGGATGGGCATGGTGCCGGCCGCCGCCAGGAGCTGATCCTGAAGTTCGTTGCCTTCATCACCCACCTCGCGGAATCCGGATGCGTAACACACCGCACCACCCGCCCCAATTTCCGACAGTGACCGGATGACGGGTATGGTCGCGTGCCGGTTGACTCCAACGAATGCGGCATCCGGCGACCCGGGTAGCTCCTCCGCTCTGCGCATACACGATCTGCCCAGGACCTCTTCGCGCTCGGGATGGACAGGCCAGATATCACCCGCATAGCCCATCCGGTCACACTGCCTGACAACCGCCTCGGCAAAATGGCCGCCAAAAACCGCGATGGATCGCGGTCTCAATATTCGACGAATCGATTTCACGAACCGAGGGGTCTCAACAATTCGCGTGAAATGATATGACGCTGGATTTCGCTGGTGCCGTCCCAGATCCGCTCGACCCGGGCGTCCCGCCAGAACCGCGCGAGCGGCAGATCGTCCATGAGCCCCATGCCGCCGTGGATTTGAATCGCCTCATCCGTGACGCGAGCCAGCATCTCCGAGGCATAGACCTTCGCGCTGGCGATCTCCCGGTTCGCGTCGAGGCCCTGGTCCAACCGCCATGCGGACGCCAGCGTCAACCAGTCCGCGGCATCGATTTCGGTGATCATGTCGGCAAGCTTGAAGGACACCCCCTGGAACCGGCCGATGGTCTGCCCGAACTGCTTGCGCTGGGACGACCAGTCCAGAGCGTAATCGAAAGCCCGACGCGCCCTGCCCACGCAGAACGCCGCGACGGATATCCGGGTGGCATAGAGCCACTCGTTGGCGACCTCGAAACCCTGACCTTCCTCGCCCAGGACCTGTTGGTCCGGCAGGCGACAGTTGTCGAAATTGAGAATGCAGTTGTGATAACCGACGTGAGACACGGAATTGTAGCCTTTGCGGATCTCGAAACCGGGGGTATCGCGATCGACCAGGAAGCAGGTGATGCGCTTCTTCGGTCCACGGGGAGTCTTCTCCTCACCGGTGGCGATAAACACGATAATGAAATCCGCCAGGTCGGCGTGACTTATAAAGTGTTTGGTTCCGTTGACGACCCAGTCGCCGCCGTCGCGCCGGGCGGAACACTTCATGCCGCGCACGTCCGAACCCGCGTCTGGCTCCGTCATGGCCAGGGCGTCCATCTTCTCTCCGTTGATTGCCGGGATCAGATACCGTTCCCGCTGCTGCGCATCGCTGGCGCACAGGATGTTCGACGGTCTTCCCCACCAAACCGACAAACCCATCGACGTCCGGCCCAGTTCCCTTTCGAGCAATGTGAAGGTCAGGTGATCCAGGCCACCGCCACCGAACTCCTCCGGCATATTGGGCGCATAGAAACCGAGCTCGAGCACCTTGCGCTGTATTTCCTTGCCAACTTCCAGCGGCAGCATTCCAGACCGCTCAAGCTCGTCCTCCAGCGGGTACATCTCCTGCTCGACAAACTTGCGAACGGTATCGACAATCATTTCCTGTTCGTGGGTCAACCCGAAATGCATGGCGTCTTCCTCTGGATGTCCGGTATTGATAAAGCAGCGGCGGGAGCCTGGATGATCACTGTCAAGACCGCCCTGGTGAAAAATGCAAAGCTAGATTAATACAGAGTGACAGCGTACACAATCCGGGTTAAATTGACCCGAGCAAAGTTCTGATTTCCCTGTTGCCCATGAAGACACCCGGGTCAATTCTGATCATCGCCTGCGGCGCCCTCGCCCACGAAATCACCGCCCTGAAGCGGCTCAACGGTTGGGATCACATCGACTTGCAGTGCCTGCGCGCGGACCTCCACAACCACCCCCAGAAGATCACGGGCGCGGTCAAAGAACAGATCGACAAGGCGAAGGGCAACTATGATCGTATCTACGTTGGATATGCCGACTGCGGCACCGGCGGCCGGCTCGACGCCCTGCTGGAATCAGAGCAGATTGAGCGACTACCCGGTGCGCACTGCTACGAGTTCTTCGCCACCCGCCGGGTCTTCAATGAGCTGTCAGAAGCCGAACTTGGGACGCTGTACCTCACCGACTACCTGACCCGGCATTTCGATCGGATCATTATCAAAGGCTTCGGTCTCGATCGCCACCCGGACATCCAGGCCATGATGTTTGCGAACTATAGAAAATTGGTTTACCTGTCACAGGTTCAGGATGATGCACTTATCGAGCAGGCCCGCAAGGCGGCGGACCGGCTGGATCTGGAGTTCGAACATCGACATACAGGCTATGGTGAACTTGAGTCCAGTTTGAATATGCTGGTTTCAAACCCTTTTCTACCCGACAACGTGTAGAACTTATACCAGCACGGGTAATCGGCCCGGCGCTGGCCTCCTACCTGTCACCCAACCATCCGGACGGCGTAGGAGCGGCGCCCCGCCGCGATAATACGGCCTCAGCAGACGAAGATCCGTGTCCAAGGATTACTCTGTACTGTTTCAGAGGACAAATCGTCCACTGATCACACCACTCCTATCCGCTCAAACAGTTCAATATTCTCCTGCTCGTAACCCAAAGACCGAAGTATCTCTGCCGACTGATCACCGACATTAGGGACCGATCCCATTCGTATACCCTCACCGGAAACGGACACCGGCGGTTTAAGCACGTTTATAGGCCCTGCAGGCGAACCGATTTCAACCCAACGATTACGCTCAGCAAGCTGTACGTGGTCAAAGAATTCCTGCATCGTGTTCATGCGTCCGTAGGCGACCTTCGCGGCCTCGAGCCGATTTATCATTTCATGCAATGACACTTCACCGAGTTCCGCATACATGATTTCATCCAGCATCGCACGGTTTTTATTGCGAGCTTGGTTGCCCTTGAAACGCTCGTCGTCGATGAGTTCAGGACGCAACAGTACCGTGCGACAAAACTCAACCCACTCCCGTTCGTTTTGTAATCCGATCACGACCGTCTTTCCACCCGCGACGGTGACCGGACCGTAAGGCGCAATCGTGGCATGATGCGCCCCGGTCCTCGCCGGAGCGACACCACCATACCCGGTATAATATGCAGGGTAGGACATCCATTCCGCCAAGGCGTCGAACAACGACACGTCGACGATTGTGCCCTGCCCAGTTTTCGAACGCCTCAGCAGCGCTGCCAGAATCCCACTGTAGGCGTACATGCCGGCAGCGATGTCCGCAATGGAGATGCCAGCCTTTGATGGCGTATCCTCAGTACCCGTTACGGACAGCAGCCCGGCTTCCGCCTGCACCAGAAGGTCATAGGCCTTTTTGTCCCGATACGGCCCGTCATCGCCATAGCCGGATATGTTGCAGACGATGAGACGAGGATAGGTTTCCCTAAGAGCGTTACTGCCGAATCCCAGCCTGTCCACCGCACCGGGCGCAAGGTTCTGGATGAACACATCTGCACCGGCCAATAGTCGTCTGAGAATTTCCTTGCCCGTCGGTTTCTTGACGTCTAGGGTCAGACTCAGCTTGGAGCGGTTGAGCCACACGAAGTGGCTGGACAACCCCTTGACGGTCTTATCGTAATTGCGCGCGAAGTCTCCGCTACCGGGACGTTCGATCTTGATAACTCGAGCACCCCAGTCCGCGAGGTGCCTGGACGCCAGGGGTGCGGCCACCGCCTGCTCCAATGCCACGACGGTGATGTCCTCGAGTAATGCCATCAATAGGATCGCGGCAGATTTAGAACGTGTTCGGCCACAAAGGAAAGTATGAGGTTGGTCGAAATCGGTGCGACCTGATAGAGGCGCGTCTCCCGAAACTTGCGCTCGATATCAAAATCTCGGGCGAAACCATATCCACCGTGGGTCTGCAGCGCCACGTTGGCCGCCTCCCAGGATGCGTCCGCGGCCAGCAGCTTGGCCATATTGGCCTCGGCACCGCTTTTCACCCCCTGATCGAACAGGTCGGCCGCCTGGTATCGCATGAGGTCCGCCGAGCGGAGATTGACGTAGGCGCGGGCAATGGGGAACTGGATTCCCTGGTTCTGTCCGATCGGCCGGCCGAACACCTCGCGCTCACCGGCGTAGGCGGAAGCCGTGTCGATGAACCAGTAGCCATCACCGATGCACTCCGCGGCAATCAGCGTGCGCTCGGCGTTCATGCCATCCAGTATGTATCTGAATCCCCTGCCTTCCTCGCCTATCAGGTTTCCCCGGGGCACCTTGAGGCCGCTGAAGAAAACCTGATTGGTCTCGTGGTTCATCATCGTCTGGATGGGGTGGACCTCGAGTTCATCTCCAGTCGCCTCCCTCAGATCCACAAGAAACACGGACAATCCGTCCGATTTCTTCTTGACCTGATCCAGAGGTGTCGTGCGGGCCAGCAGCAGCAACAAATCCGAATGCTGTACCCGGGAGGTCCAAACCTTCTCCCCGTGTATTTCGTAGTAGTCCCCTTTGAATTCGGCACGGGTGCGCAGTTTGGTGGTATCAGATCCGGTGTTCGGCTCCGTCACGCCGAAGGCCTGGAGCCGCAACTGTCCGCCCGCGATTTCAGGTAGAAACTTTTTCTTCTGCTCCGGCGAGCCATGGCGGAGAATCGTTCCCATGGTATACATCTGCGCGTGGCACGCGCCCGCGTTGCCGCCACAGCGATTGATCTGCTCCAGGATGACGGAGGCCTCGGCCATACCCAGTCCGGTACCGCCGTATTCCTCCGGGATCAATGCGGACAACCATCCCGCATCCGTCAGCTCTTTTACGAATGCCTCGGGATAGTCCCGGCTATCATCCAGTTCACGCCAGTACTCGTCACCAAACCGTTCACATAGATCCGAGACGGCCTCACGAAGTTCAGGATAACGATCGGTGTTCGCATTTATCATTTTTAATAATTACCTCGCATAATTGACTCATTCGGAGGGTTCAACTACGGGATTCGGATTCACCCGCACTGATAACCGTGGCTTCGGAGAGGATCGTGCCTCCATCGACCACGGGATTGGGCAATCGCACCCCGTCCCAGCCGAGATTGGCGAACACGTTATGAGCCCGTAAGTGTTGAAATAAACGGATGATCTTATCAGGAATCGAAATAAGGCACATGACGCATAGTTTAACCAAGCTTCATTTGTATCGATTACCCTACTCTGTAAAATCAGAAACCTGAGTATTTCACCCATCGTTATTGGGAACGAAGTGAATCGGTCCAATATCATTTACAATCCAGGAAACTTTGGATTGCCGCATCGTTCCACTCCTCGCAAAGACACAATAAATAACAATCACTTGATGACTTCATAAATGAGTATTCTGCTTGAAGCGGCCATATTCTTCAGCGCGGCCATTATCGCGGTGCCCATCGCCAAGCACTTCGGACTGGGATCGGTTCTGGGCTACCTCGCCGCCGGGATGGCGATTGGCCCCTGGGGGCTAAGGCTGATCACCGATGTACAAGATATCCTGCACTTTGCGGAGCTTGGGGTCGTATTCCTGCTGTTTTTGATCGGCCTCGAACTCGAGCCCAGGCGCCTGTGGGTCATGCGTCGCACCCTATTTGGGCTCGGCTTCACACAGGTAGCCATCACCGCCATGCCTATCGGAATTGCTGCCTGGTTTTTTACGGATACGATCACCGCCGCAATCATCATCGGTTTTACACTTGCCCTGTCATCGACAGCGTTTGCACTACAGACCCTGAGCGAAAAGAAGCAACTGACGACCCGGCACGGGCGCGCTTCATTCGGGATCCTGCTATTTCAGGATATTGCCGTCATCCCTCTGCTGGCAATTATTCCCCTGGTCGGCGGCTCCGATCCCGCCGGGGCTTTTTCATGGCTGGCGCTGGGCAGGACCATCGCAATCCTCGCCGTGGTCGTGCTTGCCGGACGATACGTTGTCCGCTACCTGTTCAAGATCATTGCCGAAACCGAGGTACGGGAAGTCTTCACCGCATTGGCCCTTCTCATCGTCCTGGGCACCGCGATTGTTATCGAACAATCCGGATTGTCCATGGCACTCGGCGCATTTATGGCCGGGGTCTTGCTGTCGGAGTCCGAATATCGCCATGCGATCCAGGCGGACATCGACCCGTTCAAAGGATTGTTGCTGGGCTTGTTCTTCATTTCGGTGGGAATGTCGGTCAATTTTGGCCTGCTGCAAACTCATCTTCCACAAATCTTACTCACGGCAATCGGACTGATGGCCGTGAAGTTTACGATACTGCTGGTGCTTGGGCGCGCTTTCGGATTGCCGTGGAACTCCGCGACCAGCCTTGCCGCATTTCTGCCTCAGGGCGGGGAATTTGCATTCGTGATTCTAGGGCTTGCCACCCAAACGCGCATCGTGACGGAAAATATTGCCGATATCGTGATCCTGTCGGTGACCCTGACCATGGCGCTGACGCCGCTCCTGGTGTCTCTCGTCGAAGCGTTCCAACGTAAAACCGAAAGCGGCGCCGAACCCGGCTTCGATTCCATGCCGGACCACGAACCTTCGATCATCATCGCGGGTTTCGGCAGGGTGGGACAGATCGTCGCCCGCATATTGCGCGCGAAGAAAATCGGTTTCACCGCGTTGGATAACAGCCCGGGCCATGTGGACTTTGTCAAGCGCTACGGCAACAAGATCTACTACGGCGATGCGTCACGGATAGAACTCCTTCGCTCGGCCCATGCCGAAAAAGCTTCGCTATTCATCCTCACCATCAGCAATGTCGAGAGTTCGCTGAAAACCGCGGAATTGGTGTCCCGGCATTTCCCCAACCTCAAGATCCTCGCCAGGGCCCGCAACAGAAAACACGCCTATCAGCTGATGGACCTGGGCATCACGCACATCTGGCGCGACACCTTTTACTCCAGTCTCAAGATGGCGGAAGCCACGCTCGAGTCACTGGGGATGCCGAGAAGCGAAAGCACGGATATCGTGGAAACATTCAGAAAACACGACGAACAACGACTCAAGGATCATCACCACACTTACACGGATGAGGACCGTCTGATCTACCTGTCAAAGCAGTCGGCGAGTGAACTCGAAGAGATGTTTGAACAGGATGAAAGAGAGAAGAACGGCGGTAAGTGAAACAAAGAAAAGTACCGCGCCCGGTCAGGGCGCGGTACCAAGCCCAATAGCGAGGAATCTCAGGGACTCGAAAAGGATGGGGCTTTACCTCGCCAGGCTTTGCAGTGACGGCAGCCGCAGGGCTGCCAGCCACTGACGATACGCGGGAGTCCTTTTTCGGGTATTGATAGCGGCCTTGATTGGAACATCATCCACCGGGTTCAACTCTACGGATAACCAATGGTGGCATGGTCGCCCAGCCGAATACGGCAATACCGGGCCGTTGATCAACTCAGGGTGCTCATACAGAATCTCATCTGTCAGCGGCACGAAAACTGCTTTACCCATTTTGGTGAAGTCTCCCAGTCGTTCCAGCGCATCTTCCAGATGCGAGCAACGGGGCCTCCGAGCGTTCTGGACGACTGCTTTTCTGCTAACTTGAATTAAACTACCTTCGTCTGTTTAATTCTGGGATAATTAGTGGCAATTTCGTGGTGTTTACGATAGTTAAAGTTGATTCACTAGAATCTGTTATATCTTATTGACTTAAAAACAAACACTGAGTGATTCATGTTAAGAAGCATTGCAATCGTCGAGGACGATGTCGACCAACGGGAAAATTACGCCGACGCACTGATTGCGAACGGGTTCAATGTCCGGACTTATGGGAATCGCGTGGATGCTTTCGCGGGCATGAAACTGAACCTTCCGGACTTAGCGATCCTGGACATCATGCTGGAAGACGAGATTGACGGCGGCTTCGATTTGTGCCGTGACCTGCGCGCCATTGCACCCAAACTACCGATTATTTTTCTCACCGCGCGGGACACGGACATCGATCGCGTATCGGGGCTACGACTCGATGCATGGGACTACCTGACCAAGCCGGTGAACCTGCAATTTCTCTCCGTGCGCGTAACTTCCCTTTTCCGAATCGTTGACACTCTGCATACGCAGACCATCGAACTCGAGGCTATCTTGAGATTGGGTCCCCTGATGCTCGATCCAAATAGTATGTCGGTGCGATGGGACAACAACGAGGTCAATCTCACACTCACCGAGTTCTGGTTGGTGCAGGCGCTCGCCAAGCGCCCGGGTCATGTCAAAACCTATGAAAATCTGATGCAGATCACACGGCAGAGCTACGTGGAGCGGAACACCATTAACGGCTACGTCCGCCGCATACGGAAAAAATTCAAGGAAGTCGATCCCAAATTTTCGATGATCCAGACCGTATTCGGTGTAGGATACCGCTGGCAACCCGAGTAAGAGATACAATTACATATGGCCAAGGCCCAAGGTTCCCGTGGTCTTAGCATTCGATCGAAGCTTCTCTTCGTAGCGCTCGCACTCATCCTGATCCCTTGGATGGGGTACGAATACGTTAAAGGCATGAAGACCTTCCTGCTGCAGGGTCAGGAGAGTGCGCTGAGCCTGACCGCACGCGCTGTATCCACGGTCCTCAATGATCGTCCTGAATTCTTCGACCCAAAGACTGGTGCGTCGGAACTCATCGGCAAGCCGACCGATTTGTACGCTTACTCCCTGCCCAACTTCATACGTCTTGACGGCGATGTGAGCGACTGGGGGGAACTGCTTGAGCAGACACTGAGATATGACGGTTCGAACGGACTCACGTGTGATCTGGACTACGACCCCGATACGCTGAGCTATGAATCGATCATCGGCTACCGAGGATCCTATCTCTACGGTTTGTTTAAAGTCACCGACGACCATTGGGTGCCCCGCGACCCGGCAAGACGAAGCCTGGATAACAGCGACCACCTGCGCCTGGTGATCGAAAACCCAGGGGATCGGGTCAAGCGTTATGTGCTCACCGCGGCGGCGCCCGGACGGATGGCCGTGTATCTCATGGACGAAAACTGGAAATACCCCCTGACCGGGGAACCCAACTACGATTTCGAGGCGGAACTCACGCCTACCGAAAAAGGCTACGTGGTCGAGCTGCGTCTTCCCAGATTCCTTATCGACTCTCAATCACGGTTGGGATTCATTGTAGCGGATGTCGACGACCCCAAGCAGCGCAAAATCGAGCGGGTAATCATCGCTTCAAAGTCTACGGAATCCGACGAACCATTGAGCCGTCTGCTCATCCACTCTCCCGAAGTCGCCAAAATATTACGGGGGCTCAACCGACCCGTTGCACGGATCTGGGTGCTCGATCGTCAGCAGCAGGTGCGGGCAGTCGTCGGAAAACTATCCCGCGACCTGCCCGCAGAGCCAATACCGACATCGTTGGGAGAACGGTTCAAGCGCTGGTACGACGGCGTGCTCCACGACATCTACAACCGGATTATCGGGGGCACGGAGACTAATTTCGAAGATATCGCCACCGATGTTACCGAACGTAACGATGAGATATTCAAGCGGGCCATCGCCGGGGTGTCCCAGACGGAACGAAGGCCGTCACTGGACGGAAAATCCGAGATATTGATGGCGGCAAACCCAGTCTGGTCCGCCGACCAGGTCCTGGGCGTGGTTGTCGTAGAACAGAGCAGCAACGAGATTCTGAGCAGCCAGATCCAGATCCTGGAAAACGTAATCAGCGTGACCCTGCTGGTTATCGTCATCATCACGGCAGCGCTGATTCTGTTTGCGTCGCGGTTGACACTGCGCATCCACCGTCTGCGAAACGCCACGGATTCGGCGATTGGCCCTGATGGAAGAGTACGCAATCCCCAAATCAAAGAAGAACAGAATGCGGGTGATGAGATCGGCGATCTCTCCCGCAGTATCAGCGCCATGCTGGATAGATTGAGCCAGTATACACGCTACCTCGAGGGCCTGCCGGACACCCTCGCCCACGAGCTCAACAACCCACTCAACGTAGTCAACTCTTCTCTCGATAATCTGCAGGAAGAGATACCCTCCACGCAAAACAGCAAATACATGACGCGAGCAAAGAACGGGATCATCAGACTGGGTTCCATTCTTACCAACCTCACTGAGGCGGCGAACCTTGAGGATGCGCTGAACAGCGAATCACGGGAACGGTTCGATCTGGTACGACTCGTATCAAGCTATATCGAGGGTTATCAACTGACCCACCCGGATCGCAAATTCGAACTCGTGGTGCGCGCCTATCCGCTCAATATCGAGGGCGTACAGGACCTGATTGCGCAGATGCTGGATAAACTGGCGGACAACGCCGTTGACTTCGGAAAGGAAGGATCCCCCATCTTGTTCAGGCTGGATGAACTCAACAACTATGCCCGGCTGACCATTATCAACCAGGGGCAACTCCTGCCTCACACCATGACGGACCGGCTGTTCGATCCCATGGTGTCCCTTGGCAAGAAGAACGCCAAACAATCACGGCTTGGACTGGGACTTTATGTGGTCAAGCTCATCGCCGAGTTTCATGAAGGACAGGTCGAAGCGGCGAACCGACCTGATGATGCAGGGGCGATGTTTACGGTTTCGTTGCCGCTGGCGGCGTAAATTAACGCTAAGTCTGAATTAGGCACTCCGAGTAGAGGAGGCCTCAACGCTAAACCTTAGGTGCACCTTGTCGGTGTCCGCCGTTTCCAGCATCGTGCCCGAGTAGGCTCACCATAGCAAACGC
>Ga0209456_10001168_pt1 | contig 12958 bp, 10 predicted proteins | sample COG_11_FD_184755 | JGI IMG/M metagenome (GOLD analysis project Ga0209456, IMG submission 184755) | Pelagic marine sediment microbial communities from the LTER site Helgoland, North Sea, for post-phytoplankton bloom and carbon turnover... | ecosystem: Environmental > Aquatic > Marine > Neritic...
GCGGACTGGACCGGAGGCTCCGCAAGCCTCTTCGTCGGCGTCCGGCGCAATGAGGAACGCCCGGGCGTGTCGGGCGGCGTGTCCGGTCCCGAAGACCATCCGCCAGTTGCGATCATACCGACCCCCGCCAGCAAGGATGCGGGCCGCACGAAAGAGGCCCTGCCGAAGCTCCTAGTCGTCAAAACAAAGCGGCCGCCGAGGCTCGACGGCTTACTCAGCGATCCGGTTTGGAGCTTTGCCAACACAACGCGCGCATTCGTCGAGACCCGCAATGGAGGGGTCTCGCCCGTTCACGCATCGGCCAAGCTCCTTTGGGATGGACGCTATCTGTACGTGGGCGTCGACGTGAAGGACGCGCTGCTTCGCGCGAGCCACACCGAGCGCGACGATCATCTTTGGGAACAGGACTGCGTCGAGCTCATGATCGACCCCGATGGCGATCAAAGGAACTACTTCGAGATCCAGGTCTCGCCCCGCGGCGTAGTATTCGACACCCGTTACGACGCGCGTCGCGTTCCAGCACCATTTGGCCACGTCGACTGGGACAGCAGGATCCGTGTCGGAGTCTCGCCTCGCGGAGATCTCGACGACAAAGAGGCGGATGCCGGCTATTCGGTCGAAATGGCGATCCCGTGGCAGGCGTTCAGTCTCGACGGCAAGGCTCGCGTTCCGCCCGCGATCGGGGACGAATGGCGCGCGAACCTGTACGTGATGGATCTGACCGGGGAGGGGCAGCAGGCGGCCGCGTGGTCACATTTGGGAACTGGCGATTTCCATGTACCGCAACGATTCGGTATCCTGGGGTTCGAGGGGACTCCCAAAGACATGGTGGGGACGAACGAGCCATTGCAGATCTCGGACGATCGCATGCCGAAGCCGCTGAAACGCGCGCCGGTAACCGATCGCGATCTGAAGGACACCATGATGAGAAAGCGAGCGATCAATCGTCGGCAACCGGGTGAGCCGGCGCCAACGCCGAAGCGCGAGGGCGCGCAAACACTTGAATCCCCAGAGGCGCCTCAGTAGGGTCCGTCTAGCCGGGACGATTCGTACACGATGCTCCGCACACGCCTCATCGCCGGTCGCACCTCGGGCTTGATTCTGAGCGCGGTCTTCGCCTCGATCGTCACACTTGCCAGCCAAGTCGAGGTGGTCTTGGAGCCGCTTCGGGTGGATCCGGCGCGCCCGGCGCCAGTGACGCTTCGCATCCCTAGCAGCTACCTGCCAAAGGACACTGCGCGACACCACCGCGGGTTGCCGCAGCCGCTGGTCGTTACGCGTGGCGAGGTGGTCAGCGAACCGGAAAGCCAGCGCCTCGTTCGAGCGTTCGAACGGGAGCGCCGTCCGCCAGAGCAAGAGACGTTGTTGGGCATTTGGATCAGCTACTTCTTGATCTCATACATCTTCCTCGCATACCTGCGGCTGTTCACCGGCGGTCGTGGTGGCCTGCTACGCACACAGGCAGGCCTCTTGGTGCTCGTTGGTGCGACCTGTGTCGGTGCAAAGCTGCTGTTGCTGTTCACGGGGCTTTCTCCATTCGTGCTCCCGCTGGCTACCGTGCCTTTGTGGGCTGCTCTCTATTTCGAACGTGGGACCGCGACGGCTTCGGGCCTCGTGATCTCCCTGGTTACCGCTTCGTTCTTGCACTTCTCGATGCCCGTGGTCGTCGTCTATTTGTCTACCACCCTCGGCGTTCTGATCTTCTTCCACGACCGCAAACACGCCACGCACATGCTCGTCGCCGGCACGGCTGCGGGGCTTTTTGCCGCGTTGGTTCTGATTAGCGTCGCCATGTCGGTCGGGAACGGGATCGATGTCATCGGTGACATCGCCAGGCTCAATGAGTCGATCCTGCTGTCGACGATCGCCGGCGGCATGATCTCCGGCGTGCTTGCCGTGCTGTTGCAGCGGCTCGCGACGGCTGCCCTCGGGGTCGTCACACGGGGACGCTTGCAGGAGCTCACCGACGTCGATCACCCTCTCCTTCGCAAGATGGCGCGGGAGGCCCCTGGCTCGTGGCAACACGCGCGGGCGATGGCAAACCTCGCCGAAGGTGCAGCTGCCGCCATCGGCGCGGACGCCTTGCTGACCCGCGTCGGCGCCTACTACCACGACCTCGGCAAGACGATTCAGCCGAAGTACTTCGTCGAGAACTTGGTTCCGGGTGAGCCCACACCACACGGCGACCTGGAACCCGACGTTAGCGCTGATGCGATCATGGCACACGTGGTCGAGGGGGCTCGCATCCTCCGCGAGGGCGGCGTGCCAGAACCGGTCGTCGAGTTCGCTTACACGCACCATGGGACCAGCGTCATCGAGTACTTCTGGCACAAGTGCCTGGAAGCGGGAAACCCGAAAGGGCTTTCCGACGCGGCATTTCGGTATCCAGGGATGCGACCACGCACCAAGGAAACCGCCATCTTGATGCTCATCGACGCCATCGAAGCGGCGGCGCGCACCGTAGACGAGCCAACGCGCGAGAAGTTCGAAGCCATCGTGCAGCGGGTGATGAACGTCAAGCTACGGCAGGGCCAGCTGGACGAGTGTGGTTTGACCATGGAAGACCTGCGCGTGATTCAGAGCACGCTGATCGACACCCTCTGCAACGCCTACCACAACCGCATCAAATACCCTTGGCAGGACAAGAAAGACGAAGGCGAAGCGCAGTTACCCGTCCCTGGTGTCGCAACGGAGCGAGACGTGGCGCGGGAGCGAAGCCGTGAGTCGACCTAGCCTCCGGCGGGTCATCGGACTGCTCTTCCTGCTCATTGGCTGTGATCAGCTCGGCAATCCGCCGCAGTTCGCCACGGGCCCCACCACTTGGAACGAAGAGCAGGGCCACATCGTCACGACGACACGGTCGTTTCGAAATGAAAAAACGATCAGGCGCCTCGTGTCGGAGGGCCTAGGCGACCTGGACTACGCCGACCCCTCGATCAGCCCGTCCCAAACGCTGACCCTCGTCTCCGCGGTGCCTCGGCGGCTCCCGCGGACACGTCGCCGCGAGGTTCGCCTCGTCACGATCTTCAAGTTTCCCAACCAGGCGCCCGTCGTGCGCCGATGGAAGGCTCCAGCATCGTCGCGCCGCTGGGGCGCGGCGTTTGCGACTCCCGAGCCCCCAAGCGGCGCGATTACCTCCGTGGCGCCATGAGCCCCGAACGGGTTTCTCGCACGTCGGGAAACTCCTCGAGCGACCTTCCCTCGTCGTGGAACTCTTCGATCGATTCGAGAAACGAGTGAGCGAACTCCGGGTCGAACTGGCTTCCCCCGCAACGGTTGATCTCGGAGATGGCAATGTGGTGGCTGAGCGCCTTTCGATACGCTCGGTCGCTCGTCATCGCGTCGTAGGTGTCCGCGACGGCGATGATTCGCGCGATGAGTGGCACGTCGTTACCTTTGAGCCCGAGGGGGTACCCGAGGCCGTCCCATCGCTCGTGGTGCAGATGCACACCCGGGATGAGCGGATGCAGGAACTCGATCGGCTGCAAGATGTCCCGACCGTGCTCGGGATGCTGTTTGAAGATCTCGTACTCTTCTTGTGAAAGCTTGCCTGGTTTGTTCAGGTTCATGACACAGCCGATCTTGCCGACGTCGTGCATCAGCGCCGACTGGCGCACGATTTCGATCTCCGCGTCGCTCAGGCCGAGCTTGATCGCGAGGATCTGCGCGTACGCTGCGACGCGCGCGGAGTGTCCCGCCGTGTAGCGGTCCATCTTGTCGATCGCGCTCGCCAAGCCCCGGATGGTTTGCTTGAACGTGGCCTGCAGGTCTTCGTACAGTCGAGCGTTCTCGATCGCCGCAGACGCTCTGTCGGCCGTGGCGTGCAGGAGTTTGCGTTGCCCTTCGTCGAAACGCTTGCCCTGCGTGTAGCTGAGGGCGCACAGAAAACCGATGGTGTCCCCGCGCGCTGTCAGGCGGGCGACCGCGAGGGACTGCGGCGACGGAGTCTCGCCGAGCGCCTCGAAGTAGCGCCAGCACCGGTCCCCGTGCTCGAGGAGCGCGGGCGCATGTACGAAGTGCTCGCTCAACGCCTCGATGCTCAGCGTGTCCGGGTCGCGCCTCAGCCGAAAGTTGGGGTTGAGCTCACTGCTCCGGCGGTAGAAGCTTCCGCCGCCGTCACTCAGCAGCACCGTGACCAAGTCGGAGTCCACCTCGTCGATCGCTGCCCGGCTGAGCGTGTGCACCACCTGCTCGAGCGAGAGGCTCGCGGCGATCGCCTCGCTCACCTTATAAAGCGACAGCGCCTCTTTGAGTCGGAAGTTCTCGGCCTCGAGCCGCTGCTTCTCGAGCCCACGCCGGATCGTGTGCACGACCTCCTCGACCTTGAATGGTTTGAGGACGTAGTCGTATGCGCCTTGTTTCATCGCTTCGATCGCGGTCTCCACCGTCCCGAAGCCAGTCATGATGATCGTCACCACGTGCGGGGTATGCTTGCGGATGGCGCCGAGCAGCTCGAGCCCCCCCATGTTCGGCATCTTCAAATCGCTCAACACGAGGTCGAAACGGTCACGCGAGAGCTCGACCAGTGCGCTGCTACCGTCCTCGGCGGTGCGAACGTAGAAGCCCTCCATAGTCAGGAAGTCCGCCAGAATCTCCCGGATCACTTCCTCGTCGTCGACCACGAGGACCTTCGCGACGTCTTCGGCAGGCTGCCCGCTCATGAGCGTATGGCCATGGCTAGTACTCTGCCCCGCGCGCGTGTGTCAAATCCGTGCCTCCGTGGCATTGCCGTCGCAAGGCCACTTTGATACATCCCGCTTCACCTTGCCATCGCCTGCCCGGATCACCACGCTTGCGTTGGTCGTGTACGGCCCGCTGACCGTGGGCGCCTTCGTCTGGGCATGGCTCGCCGGGCAACGCCTCGCGTGGTCGCTCGACACCTCCTGGCTCTCCGCACCGTACGGGGTTCGCCTCGCGGTCTCCATCGCGCTTGGCTCCGCATTGGGGCTCCTCGTAGTCGCCATCACCCCCCGCCTCGTCGAGCGTGCTCGATGGGCCCGCGCGCTTCACGTAGAGCTCAAGGAGATCGTCGCTCCGCTATCGTCGGCAGAGATCACGCTGCTCGCGCTTGCATCTGGATTTGCCGAGGAGCTCTTCTTTCGAGGCGCGATGCAGCCGGTCTGGGGGCTGCTCACGACCTCGGTGATCTTTGGCGCGGTCCACGTTGGCCCGAGGCGGGTGTTCTTCGCTTGGGCGGCCTGGGCGTTCGTCATGGGGGTCTTGTTGGGATTGATCTTCGAGCTGACCGGGGTGCTTTGGGGCCCGGTTTTGGCCCATGTTTGGATCAACCAGCGCAACATGACCTTCATCAGGCGACATTGACGCCCGATACGGCCCTCTTTACCCTGAGGGGTACCCGTGGAGACCGAAATCAAGACGAGGGTCACTCCCTTTTCGGAGCCCCTTATCCCGACCGGAGCCGGCCAGGATTGCCTCGTGGTGATCTACGCTCCGAGCTCCAGCCAGTTGGGCAAGCGCTCCCCGCTGGCCAGCAGTGGCGTGAGGATCGGTCGCGGAGCCGAGAACGACGTCGTCCTTCTGAGCGACAGCGTCTCGCGGAGCCACGCGCGCATCGAGGTCCGAACGGATAGCTATCATGTCGTCGACCTGCATTCGACGAACGGCACGTATGTCAACGACGAGCTCGTACAGGACCGTCAGCTTCATCGCGGAGACCAGATCAAGATCGGCGACACGATTCTGAAATTTCTCAGCGGCGCAGATCTCGAGTCGCAGTATCACGAGACGATTTATCGGATGACGATCATCGATGGTCTGACAGGGGTTCACAACAAGCGCTACTTCGTAGAGCAACTCGATCGAGAGCTGTCCCGAGCGACGCGACATGGGCGTCCGCTGACTTTGGTGATTTGCGACATCGACTACTTCAAGCGCGTCAACGACGAATTCGGGCATCTCGCGGGGGATCACGTGCTCAAGGAGGTTGCGCAACTCGCAAAGAGCCGGCTTCGCCCCGACGACGTGGTCGCTAGGTACGGCGGCGAGGAGTTCGCGCTCGTTCTTCCAGAGACCGATCTGGCCGGAGGCCTCAAGATCGCCGAAGAGCTTCGCCAGATGATCGCTACCGAGACCTTCACCTTCGAGGACGAGGACATCGACGTCACGATTTCGTGCGGTGTTGCGCAGCTCGACCCGAAGTGGCGTTCGTACGATTTCGTCAAGGCGGCCGACGAACAGCTCTACGAAGCAAAGCGAGCTGGCCGCAACCGCGTGTCTCCGCTCTGAGCAGTCGCCCTGGGAGACGTGCTAGTCTCGCCACCGGATGCGTTCGATCGCAGAGGCCCTGGCTTCGATGTTGCCGGCATTCCATCCCTTGGGGGAGGAAGAGGTGCATCTCACCAAGGCCGCAGGACGCCATGTTGCCCGCGCCGTAGTGGCCCGAGCGGACGCCCCTCCTTTCGACAATAGCGCGATGGATGGCTACGCGGTTCGCGCTGCTGACGTCGCGTCCGCAGGTCAGGGCACACCCGTGCGGCTTCCCGTGCGGGGCGAGTCACGCGCCGGCGGTCCACCCGCGGGACCCTTGGAGCCAGGCACCGCCTGCCGCGTGTTCACGGGCGCACCAATGCCGGCGGGCGCCGATGCCGTCGTCATCCAGGAAGACACCGAACGCCACGGGGACGAAGTCGAGATTCGAGAGGCTTCGCCCACTTTGAGGCACGTTCGCGCCCAGGGCAGCGACGTCCGCCATGGTGCACTGCTGTTGCAGGTGGGTGACCGCATTTGGCCCGGAGAGATCGGGCTCCTGGCGAGCCAGAACATCGCTCGCGTGCACGTCTTTCGGCGACCCGAGGTCGCGATTCTTTCGACGGGCGACGAGCTTCGGATGCTTGGCGATGACCTCGAGCCCGGTACGATCATCAACTCGAACGTCTACGTGCTGACCGAGATGCTGCGCTCGCTCGGCGCTATCCCAGTCGCCCTCCCAGCGGCACCAGATACGTTGCCCGGTATCGAGGCCTCGCTCCGAAAGGCGCTCGAAGCGGATGTCGTGATCACGACGGGTGGCGTCTCGGTAGGCGCCTACGACTTCGTGCACGAAGCGTTCAAGAACGTAGGCATCGAGCCCGGGTTTTGGAAAGTTCGCATCAAGCCAGGCAAGCCCTTCGCGTTTGCACAGTACGGGGACAAGCCGGTCATCGGGGTTCCGGGCAATCCCATCAGCGCAATGATCGCCTTCGAGGTGTTGATCGCGCCATGCCTGCGGAAGATGCTCGGCGACCCTCAACCGCACCCTCAGCCGGTGGTGGCACGGCTGCGCGATCCGTACCGTCGCCGGCCCGGCCGGGTCGAAATCGCCCGCGGCGTGGCGACCCGCGAGGGGGATGAGATCATCGTTGCCCTTCACGACCTACAGGGCTCGGGCTCCCTCCCCTCGTTCGTAGGGGTCAACGCCCTGGTCGTCCTGCCGGCCGATAAGGCCGAGCTGGCGGCGGGAGATCGGGTCGAGGCGATCCTCTGGGGCCCGGGATTGAAGGGCGCGAGCTCGTTTTTCGATGGGATGAGCTAGCCGGTTCTGTTGTGATTCCAGGCATTTGTGTGTTGCCTTCTTGACTAGTGGATCGCGATCATTATGCTGGCGCTCCCTCAAAGGGGGTCACAAGTATGAAGAAGACCGAGCTCAAGCGGTTTCGCGCAGTCCTGGAAGAGAAACGAGACGCGGTAATTCGCCGTGCGCGCGAGACGATGGACCAGGACATGACCCTCGACGCGTCGGAGCTCCCCGACGAGATGGACTTAGCGTCGAGCGAATATATGCAGTCGTTCACGTTTCGCCTCCGCGGGCGAGAGCGCGTATTCCTGCAGAAGATCGAGAAGGCCATCAAGAAGCTCGATGAAGGCGTGTTCGGCGTCTGCGACGACTGCGAAGAGCCCATCAGCATCAAGCGCCTCGAAGCGCGTCCGGAGACCGAGCTGTGCATCCGTTGCAAGGAAGACCAAGAGCGGACGGAGCGCGACTTCGCGTAGGGCGTGTTACTGGTCTCGTTGGACTCGGCGTTTGACGTTAAGACCAGAGCCCCCACCCCTTCGCAGCGCTAGCCCGGTTGTCGGACAGATCGATCGTCGGTCAGTCGGCTTCGGCTTGGCGCGGTGCGGACAAGCACTGGGGCATTGTGCTCACGCCCATCAATATCGGACTCCATCACTGCTCACGAGTGCTGCGATTTGAAGGTGCCCGAAAGCTAAGACTATTGAGCTGCCGGCCAATCCTGACATGAAGGGAAGCCATTGGTTCCAGAGCATCACTGAGCGGTGCTTCCTGGGGTCGGAGTCGCAAGAGAGTGTCGCCCCATCGCCCGACGTCGTCAGCGCCTGTGTGGTTGAAACGCTAGGACCCGGGCGAGGCCAACGATCTCTCGAAGTCGATGCCGGACAAACTAGAATCCCTCAAGGCCGCGTGGGATGAATACGCAAAGGATGTCGGTGTGGTCTCGCCGGAGTGAGACGACCATTGCGGTCTCACCGCAGCATCGCCGAACACGCGCTCGAAGGTATTCGCCCATGCCGCCCGCTGTGCCGCCGAGCTTCTGGAGGGACTACGCGCAGGTTGACACTGCTTCGGCCTCACAACTCACTAGCACCCTCAGGGTTGCAGTCTTTGGAACCGCTGAACGATGTCGGGGCGCTTCATCAGAAGCTCGCTGAATCTCGGGACCGGCATGCGTAGTACGAGAAGGTCGCTGGCCGCTTCGATCGTGATCCGCGATGGCTCCCGGGTAAGCAGTGAATCCTGGCCAATGGCGCGGCCGAGCTCCAACTGGCCGAGCCGGCGGCCACTCGCCGACTTGACGATGACGCGGCCGTGAAGCGCAAGGTACATACCATCCGAGCGCTTTCCAGCCTCGACAAGTCTGGTGCCGGCGAGCGCTCGCCGCACTTCGAACAAGCGCGCGATCTGTCTTCGCGTGCTCTCGTCGAAGGCCGTGAAGATTGGATTCGTGCGCAGGAGGGTTGCGATGAGTCGCCGACTGAGAACCTCCAGAAGCACGTCGCCAAAGGGAGGGTGTTGCCGTACCAAGGCATCGAGCAGGACCTTGCTGATTCGAAGGGCGCGAACTCGACCGCATGCGATCACGTCCGCGCCGTAGCGCACGTCAGAGAGCAGGCATGACACTCCCGCCAGATCTCCTTCGCCGAGAAGGAGGTCCAGAACGTCGGTGCCTCGTCGTCCGACGGCATTGCCCTCGATGAGCACATACAGTGCCTCGGCGCTGGTACCCGAGGTCGTCAGCCGCCCTCCGTCTTCCACGTCGACCAGCGTGGATTCCTGGACGAGTGTCCGCAGAATGTGCAGAGGCACCTCGGCAAAGAGGGGCATTGAGGGAAGCTGTGCGAGCGTCGCGGCGCTCGGGCGGTGGCTCACAAACGACTCCGGGAACGGTGGTCCCTCGACAAGCTCGGCGTTCGTGATGTCGAGCGTGATGTCCTCTGTCTTTTCCGGTTTCGTGAACCGGGTCTCGTCGGGCGGCGCGGTCCGGTCGGTAATCAATGGCAGCGCATCCGTGATGAGGCTCTGCGTGTCGGTCGGCGGTCCTTCGGGATCGGCTTCGGGCTGCTCGTCCGCCGTGACGATCACGGCTCTATTTTCACGATGGAGCCTGCGGGCCGCTCTCGGGTCTACGCGTTCGAGGACCTCGCCCTTGCTGGGGTCGATGGCCAAGATCAGTTTCGCCATCGCGGCGGCGCGAGCGACGAAGCCTTTGGCCGCGTAGAGGTCCACAGCGCGCTCGTAAGCGAGCACCGCGTCGGCCTTCCGCCCCATGCGCTGCAGGAGGTCGCCTCTGCGGTGCGACCAGCGCGGCTCGTCCGGCCTTTGCTTCTCGATCAGCTCGTAGAGATCGAGCGCTTCGTTGAGGCGCCCGGCGTTGAGCGCTCTGCCGAGTTGCGTTCGGAAATTGATGGTCTTACTCGGACGTCTGAACATCCATCCCCCCTTCCTGGAACGAGACCCCCAACTCACCCTAGCGGACTAAATACGCTACCCCCAAATCGCTCAGATCGGCGTGGCAGTTGGTAGAGGGCGAGGGAGACCTCCCCCACCTGGTGGCAGGACGGACGCGAACCTTCGGACGCGAACCTTCCCAGGTTGAAAGTAGAGGCGACGGACCCCTCTCGCGCGCCGCGTCCCGGGATCCCACGATCAGTATCAAAGTCGATGAGGCCGCGCGACCTGTTCTTTTTCCTGCGTTTCTGGGGCGTGCCACTTTTTCAAAATCGAACCTGGGAAGGTTCCACCCGTTTGACCCTCGACGCGTCCGAGCTGCCCGACGAGATGGATCTGGCGTCGAGCGAATACATGCAGTCGTTCACATTCCGCCTCCGCGGGAGAGAGCGCGTGTTCCTACAGAAGATCGAGAAGGCCATCAAGAAGCTCGATGAAGGCGTCTTTGGTGTCTGCGACGACTGCGAGGAGCCGATCAGCATCAAGCGCCTCGAAGCGCGCCCCGAGACCGAGCTGTGCATCCGCTGCAAGGAAGACCAAGAGCGGATGGAGCGCGACTTCGCGTAACCGCCTCTTCTAGTCTCGCCCCGCCGCTCTGCTGGGTCGTTAGCGCCTCACTCTGCGATGCCACCGATGAGCAGCGTTGCGGAATACCCGTTGCACCATTCCGAGGTGTTCTGAATCGGAGGGGTAGACGCATTGATGTCGTACAGCGGGTGTGACGCCTCAACACCCACGTAGTCCATCACAGCCCCGAGCAGGCCGTGGGAGAAGCCGGCGGCCGATACGGTCATCCGAACGACGGTGTTGGTCAGTGAGCCGGCGGGATAGAAGAACGTGAACGGAATGGTCCCGAGTGTGCCGCTGGCGCATCCATCGTCACTGAGATTCAGAATGTGAGCATTTGCTTCGCCGTTCGCCAACACCGTCACGTTGACGCAGCCCTCGCTCGCGTTTGCATCGACCACAAAACGAATCTCGATTGGTACAATTTCGTGCAGGCAGTCGCCCGCCTCAAGACTGTCCCTCAGCCCACAAAGATGGTCTGAGAACCCTTTATTATAGTTAGGGACCACGTCCCCAAGAAACCGCAGGAGGTCCGCGAGCCCGTTGTCGACGCCGTTCACGCCATCCGGTGGTGCGAGTAGGGTTTGCCGGCAGGTCTGACCCTCACAGTCGTCCAGGTCGTAACCCACGTTGCAGTCCTCCTCGATTTCCATGAAGGTCAGTCTGTGGGTGACCGTTTCGCCGGTTGCCGTACAAGTCGTTGGGTTCTCGAGGCTCTCGGTGCCGTCGCACGCGTTGGCCTGGTCGGGCACCTTTTGCTCGCAGCACGGTTCGTACGGTTCGAACGTGCCGCTCTCGCAGCGATCGCTCGTCGGTTCGCAGAAGGCGTTCGGGCTGCCGCCCGTGCCCGCTGTGCCGCCGGTGCCACCTGCGCCCGCTGTGCCGCCGGTTCCACCTTCGCCCGCCGTGCCGCCAGTCCCGTTGCCCGCACCATTGGTGGCACACCCACCCGGCCCCATGACCAGGAGAAGAGCAAGAACCCTGACAAACAAACGCATGGCGAAACCTCCGCCTTCGGACACGTCAGGAACCCATCGTACCACGCCCCGTGCCAGCGCGTATTCGGCTGTTTTCAGTCGTGTCTAGTCTCGCTGAACGCGCCGTTTGACGCCGTGAATGACTCGCCACACGACGAGCATGACCAACGGGACGGCGATGGCGAAGCCGACCTTCTTGTTGAACGAAAGACCGGCCCAGGCGAGGCCCTCGTAGAGGTAGCCGGCCAGCCCCATCAAGTAGTAGGTCATCGCGACGACAGACAAGCCTTCGACCGCTTGCTGGAGGCGAAGCTGCACCTCGCTCCGGCGATTCATCGCTGTCAGTTGCTCGCGGTGCTGGCCCTGGATCGCAAGCTCGACCCGTGCGCGCAGCAGGTCACTCGCCTGGCTGATGCGGCCGGACAAACCTTCGAGACGGTCGCGGACCGCGTTGCAGGTCCGAATCCCTGGCGCCAAGCGGCGCTCGATGAAGACTTTCACGGACTGCAGGCCAGGGATCTTCTCTTCGCCCAGCTCTCGGAGCCGCTCATGGACGAGGTCGTAGTAGGCGTTGGTCGCTGCAAAGCGATAGGTGGTGTCGGAGCGATGCCGTTCGACTCGTGCCGCCAAGCTCGAGAGCTCGCCAAGGAGCGCATGCTGATCGGTCTCGCTTTCGGCTCGCGTGAGCTCCTGGTTGATTCGGGCAAGCTCGCCCTCCATTGCCCTCACCTCCGGCGTGATCTCGCGCGCCACCGGTAGCGCCAGCAGGGCCATCATTCGATAGGTTTCGACCTCGAGCACCCTCTGCACCAACCGTCCGGCCTGAAGGGGCGTGAGGTCGCGCGCCTGAAGCACGATGCGGCCAAAGCCGTCCGAGTGCAGACGAAAGGCGCTGTAGAGGTACGCGGTACCCTGCCGCACGACCCCACCTCGAAGGGGGTGCTTCTCGAAATAGCGATCGAGCTCGTTGGCATCGAGCGTCCCCTCGGCGCGTGCGAACGCCAAGTGCAGCGCGGTGGTTGCCTTTCCCGGCATCCCTGCAAGCCAATCGCTCGGGATCCGCGTCAGCGCGCTCGCCTGCCTCAAGGGATCGCCCAGAACCTTGCGAATGAACGTATAAGTCGAGAACTCGGTGTGCCTTTCCCACCGAAGCTCGAAACCATCGAAGGTTTGATAGAAGCACGATGCGCCCTCAGCGGGCGGGTCGGCGTCGAAGCGGCTGCATAGCTCCACGAGGTGAGCATGCTCCTCCGCGCGCTCCTCCGGTTCGATTTGGACCGCGATGTGGCTGATGCTGCAGGGCGTTTCGACCAGAGGTGAAGGCCGGCTGTGAAGCTCTTCATAGAGCTCGGCGCGTTGGGGGTGGACTTCGAGGGAAAGGTCGGTGGTCACGCGGGGGTGTTTGGTGGGAATGGGGACCGGGGTCAACTCACCGCCTCCCGGTTTAGTT
>Ga0209456_10001169_pt1 | contig 12955 bp, 13 predicted proteins | sample COG_11_FD_184755 | JGI IMG/M metagenome (GOLD analysis project Ga0209456, IMG submission 184755) | Pelagic marine sediment microbial communities from the LTER site Helgoland, North Sea, for post-phytoplankton bloom and carbon turnover... | ecosystem: Environmental > Aquatic > Marine > Neritic...
TGGTGATCCGGACAAACGACTGCGAGAGGACCCGGTTCGGATGCTGCGAGCCGTACGCTTCGCCGCCAAGCTCGACTTCACGATCGACGAAACGGTCGTCAGGGCTATTGCCCAGGATCGACCATTGCTCGCCAATGTTCCCGCCGCCCGGTTGTTTGACGAATTCCTGAAGCTGTTTCAATCAGGATTCGCAGAAAGAACATTCGACCTTCTCCGCGAGCATGGTTTGTTCGGCATGCTGTTTCCTGCGACGGACGAGGAGCTTAACAAGGACGAGTCATTTGTCGAGTTTGTTCGGGCAGCACTCCGCAATACCGACCGACGGGTGAGGGGCGATTATTCGGTGACGCCCATGTTCCTGATTGGCGTCTTTCTCTGGAACCCGACCAAGAAACTCGCGGCGGTTCACCGCTCGGAGCAGAAGATGTCCGAGTCGCAATCTCTCAGCCTGGCGTCTTATGAACTAAGCGGGCAGCAGCAGCGGCGCATAGCAATTCCGCGTCGTTTCACGGCACCCATGCGAGAGATGCTTGCGTTACAGCCACGGTTCATGCAGACGCGCGGCAAGAAGGCACTGAAGCTACTGGAGCACCGGCGTTTTCGTGCGGCCTACGACTTCATGATGCTGCTCGCCGAGGTAGGGCAATTTGACAGCGAGACAGCAAAGTTCTGGACAGAGGTCCAGAACCAGTCAGCAGAGGAACGTGCTACTAGTTTCCAAATCAATGCGCAGCCAAGTGGTAAGCGACGCCGGAGGCGTAGACGGCGTCCAAAGCCCGCGAAATCATCGTGAGTCCAGATAAGGATGCGGCAACGCCGGCCTACGTCGGCATCGGCAGCAATCTCAATGGTCCCGAGAAGCAGGTTGAGCGCGCCATCGACGCGCTTTCGAAGATTCCAGGGTCTGAAATGGATGTGCGCTCATCGTTGTACCAATCGGCGCCATTCGGACCGGTCGACCAGCCCGATTTCGTAAATGCCGTTGTCAGGCTGGTGACGAAACTCGACGCCCCGTCCCTGTTTCAGCAACTGCGGCAGATAGAGAACACACAGGGTCGCATACGTCGTGAACATTGGGGTCCACGAGTTATCGATCTCGATTTGCTCGTGTTTGGGGATGTGACTATTGATCTGGATGATCTCAATGTGCCGCATCCGGGCATTGCCGAGCGAAATTTTGTATTGTTGCCCTTGCAGGAGATTGCGCACGACCTGGTGATCCCTGGCCTCGGCAGGGTTGCCGAAATTGCGGTGAATCATGATAAGCCGCGCATCACGCTAATCCGTTAACCAGGAACCGATGTGACCGTTAGCCCGCTCAACCCGAATGCCGATTCCTCACGGTACATCGTGATTGAAGGACCCATCGGCGTTGGCAAGACCAGCCTGGCTAAAAAGCTGGCGGACAGCTTGTCCGCAGACGTTCTCCTGGAGGAAGTCTACGAGAATCCGTTTCTTGAGCGCTTTTACCGGGATGGACAGTCGGCCGCGTTGCCGGCTCAGATGTTTTTCCTGTTTGCACGGGCAAGGCAAATCGAGGATCTGCGCCAGGCCGATATGTTCGCCAACGTGCGTGTGTCTGACTTCCTGTTTTCAAAGGACCAGCTGTTCGCCGAATTGAATCTGAGTGCAGACGAGCTGAACCTGTACAACCAGGTTACGTCGTCACTCGATATAGAGGCGCCGGTTCCCGATCTCGTTATTTACCTGCAGTCATCGGTTGATGCCTTGCTCGAACGCATTGCGCGGCGCGGAATCCTGTTTGAACGTGCGATCGACAGGCGCTACCTCGAGAGAGTTACGGACGCCTACGCGAGATTTTTTCATGCCTACAACGATGGACCTTTGCTGATCGTAAATGCGTCGCAGATCGATCCAATTAGTAACGAAGCGGACTACGCGCAGTTATTCCAGCAAATTGAACGCACAACAGGCGGACGTCACTTCTTCAACCCGGTAGCGGCAGCGCTCGCCTGAGAGATTACTGAATGTACACACAACTCGAACAACGAGGCATGGCCGAGCCGCCCGTCAATGTTTCAACGCTTCGGAAAATGAAACAGGACGGTGAGCCCATAGCCTGTTTGACGGCTTACGACGCGAGCTATGCGGCCCTGGTCGATACGGCCGGTATCGACGTCGTGCTCGTTGGCGATTCTCTCGGCATGGTCGTACAGGGACACGATACGACGGTACCGGTAACTGTTGACAATATCGTGTACCACACGCAAGCGGTCGCCCGAGGCCTGCGCCATGCATTTCTCGTCGCTGACATGCCGTTCATGAGCTATACAAACCCGACGCAGGCGCTCGACAACTCTGTGCGACTTATGCAAGAGGGTGGTGCGATGATGATCAAGCTCGAGAGCGGCGGCGGCCAACTTGAGATCGTCGAACATCTCGCGGACCACGATATTCCTGTTTGCGCCCACCTGGGCCTGAAGCCCCAGTCTGTTCACAAGCTCGGTGGATTCAAGGTGCAAGGTCGCGAGGCAGATCACGCTCGTGAAATGGTCGAGTCTGCAAAGCAGTTGCAGGATGCCGGAGCTGACATCGTCCTGCTCGAGTGCGTTCCCAATGAGGTTGGGCAGGCCATGAAAGATGCTCTTGACGTGCCGACAATAGGTATCGGCGCAGGCCCTCACGTCGACGGTCAGATCCTGGTGTTGTACGACATCCTCGATATTACCCGGGGCAAGACGCCGAGATTCGTCAGGAATTTTCAACAAGGGCACGACTCGCCGCTTGCTGCTCTGCAGGCCTACGTCAAGGCGGTCAAGGACAGAAGTTACCCGGCACCCGAGCATTGTTTCTCCTGACCTGATTCGATGAAAGTCATAGAAGACAAGCACGAGCTAAAGGAAGAGCTCGCCGAATGGCGTCATGCCCGCGAGCATGTCGCCATTGTTCCGACGATGGGCAATCTCCACCCAGGTCATGTCAGCCTTGTCGACGTCGCGAAAGAACATGCCGAACGCGTGGTTGTCACTGTTTTCGTCAACCCGACACAATTTGGTGAAGGTGAAGATTTCGAGGCGTATCCAAGGACATTCGACAAGGACACACGACGGCTAAGAACCGTTGCGGCGGATGTGTTGTTTGCACCGCCTGTGGAGACCGTCTATCCGTTCGGAATCGAGAGTGCGACTGCGGTGACGGTGCCAGGCCTTACCGAAAATTTCTGCGGGTCATTTCGTCCCGGGCATTTTGACGGCGTGACGACGGTCGTCGCGCGGCTCTTTGCCCTGGTGCGGCCTGACGTCGCTGTATTTGGGCAAAAGGACTATCAGCAGCAACTTGTGATCAGGCGAATGGTCGAAGATCTGAACCTGCCTGTGACGATTTTTACAGCAGCAACGATTCGCGAGGACGATGGCCTCGCAATGAGTTCGCGAAACGCTTATCTCAGTGATGACGAGCGAGAGAAGGCGCCGGCTCTGTACCAGGCGTTGGCAGATGTTGAGCGCCAATTGCGTGATGGCGTCGGTGATTTCGATGCGCTCGAGCGACAGGCCACAAAGGTGCTTGAATGCGCCGGGTTCTTGCCGGAATACGTCGCTGTTCGGCAGGCTGCAGACCTGGGTTCACCAGAGGAAGGTTGTCGCGAGCTGGTCGTGCTGGCTGCAGCGAAACTGGGCCAGACCAGGCTGATAGACAACGTGCTGGTATCTCTCTAGTTCGAAACGACGTTACGCCCGGCATGCTTGGCGCGATACAGTGCTGCGTCGGCCGCACGTATGAGCGATGAAAGACTGTCACCTTTTTTATGCTCGGCAACACCCATCGATATCTTAATCGGTATCTGAATCAGCGAATCACTGCCGTCTCCGGTGTCACCGGAAACAATTTGTCTTACGCGATCCGCAACCGTGATTCCAACTTCCTCGTCAACCTCGGGCAGTAGAATCGCGAATTCGTCGCCGCCGAATCGAACCAGGACGTCCCTGGGGCGGAACTGATGCTTGAGAATGGTGGCGACTGCCGACAGCGCTCGATCACCGGCCACATGTCCAAAATGATCGTTGAAGACTTTGAAGTTGTCGATATCAATCATGATGAGTGATATCGGCTGGTCATCTTTCTCGCAACGATTTATTTCGCGCTCGAACAGTTCTTCCATCGTATGGCGATTGCTAAGCCCGGTAAGCGCGTCTGTTGTTGCGTGGCGCTCGAATTTGCGCAGCTCCCCATAGCTATCTGCGATGACACGGTTGTGGCTGCGTACCCGTTCCGATAAGACGATCAGCAGATTCTTGGCGAATTCGTGCGACGCGTTAACCATGTTCCACAGAACAGACTGGTGGATCAGTAACAGGTGCGTAGGCTCGGCGCCCAGGACAAATGCTGACGGATCCCTGTCCTCAATAATCGACATCTCACCGACACATGCGCCGACATCCATGGTGGCAAGCACAGGTGCATCAGGTGACCCAACATGCACATTGAGGCTCCCGGACAAGACAATGAAAACATGCTCATTCTTCTCGCCGGGGGAAAGCAACATCTCGCCTTCACCGAGGTCGCGGCGATCGCAGTCTTGCAGTAGTTCCTGCACATCATCCGGCTTCACGCCTTGAAACAGCTCGAGCCCCTCGAGCAGCGAGCGTTTGTAATCCGAATTCATGGCGAGCGACTGCGACAATGTTTTGCCTCCTTTGAACCACCAATTTTCACGTTATTGCCCCGCGAAGAATATCGACTGGGCCACAGTATTAAGGCAAATCGCTGGATTGTCGCGCGGCTACGACAGTTCTTTACGGGCCTCCGCAAACTCGGCACGGTCGTCGTCCGAGGGTTCCGGGTACTTCAGGCCTATGTTCTGCAACGCCTTAATGATGATCTCGGCAACACGTGCCTGCATGTATGGCTTGTCGTCAGCCGGGATTGAGAACCACGGTGCCCACGGACGCGAAGTGGCATTGAGCGCGTTCTCGTACGCCTGCATATAGTCATCCCAGTGCCGTCGCTCGACAACGTCACCGGGTTCGAACTTCCAGTTCTTGCTCGGTTCATCCAGTCGCGAGAGGAAGCGCCTTTTTTGTTCATCTTTTGACACATTGAGCCAAAACTTCAGGATGACAGTCCCATTGCGGGCCAGGTGCTCCTCCTGTTCACGGATTGACCGCAGCCGATCGTCCCAGACTGTGTCGAAGTCGATCGGGTCCGGCAGTTTTTGATAGTCGAGGATCTTGGGGTGCACGCGCACCACCAGTACTTCCTCGTACTGGCTACGATTGAAAATGCCAATGCGGCCACGCTCCGGCAGGCGACAGGTCGTACGCCAAAGAAAGTCGTGATCAAGTTCGAGGTTAGAAGGCTTTTTGAAACTGAAGACCTGGCAGCCAGATGGATCGACACCCTGCATAACGGCGCGAATAGTACTGTCTTTGCCGGCTGCATCCATCGCCTGGAAGACGAGCAACACGGCGTGTTTGTCGCCCGCGGCCAGAACACGTTGCAATCGGTTCAGGTTGCGTGTGTTGCGCTTGCGGTTCTTGCCCGTGTGGCGCGGCCCATCGGTTCCAGGAGTTGTTGGCGCCTCACTGACGCGAAACGTGCCATCGAAGGGAACGAGGTAGGGCGAAGCCGGTGCTTCAAACATTCTGTTTCTCCTTGTGCCGTGCGAGCGACCACTCAATGTGTTCAGTGACCATATCTGAATCGTGATCGAGTCGCGATTTCAATGCCTCAACAACCTCGGCTGTCGTTTCGGCGTTGCCCAAAGCTACGGCAATGTTGCGCAGCCAGCAGTCATAGCCAATGCGCCGTATCGCACTGCCGGCAGTACGTTCGAGCCACTTTGCCTCGCTCCACGAAAACAGTTCTGTGAGGTCGACGTCATCGAGGCCGTGTCGCGGCGCAAAATTTGCTTCAGTGCTTGGTTGGGCATATTTGTTCCAGGGACAACACAACTGGCAATCGTCACAGCCGTAGATTCGATTACCGATGGCCTCCCGGAACTCGAGCGGTATGGAGTCTCTGAGTTCTATCGTGAGATATGAGATGCAGCGCCGGGCATCGAGTTTGAATGGCGCGACGATCGCCTGCGTCGGGCAGATGTCGATGCAGGCACGGCACGTACCGCAATGCGCGCTGGCTTTCTCGTCAGCGGGAAGTGGCAGGTCCGTATACAACTCACCCAGAAAGAACCACGAGCCGGCTTCGGAGTTAATGATGTTGGTGTGCTTGCCTATCCAGCCGAGCCCGGCGTTTTCGGCGAGCGGTTTCTCCAGGACCGGAGCACTGTCAACAAACGCGCGATAACCGAAACTGCCAACCTGTTGCTCGATGCGCGATGCGAGTTTCTGCAGGCGCCGCCTGATGACCTTGTGATAGTCCCGACCGAGGGCGTAGCGCGATATGTAGGCCCTGGATTCATGGTCCAGGAGGTCTGCTGCGTGATCCTGGCCAGGGGCCAGGTAATCCATGCGCACGGAGATCACGCGCAGTGTTCCCGGAACGAGTTCGGCCGGACGGCTGCGTTTGCTGCCGTGCTTGTCCATGTAGTCCATCTCGCCGTGAAAATCATCAGCGAGCCACTCCCAGAGACGCGACTCCGCTGTGGTCAGGTCGACATCGCTGACGCCCAACTGCTGGAATCCCAGCTCTTCGCTCCAACGGACGATGTCGGCTTTCAGCCCGGCCAGGTCCTGCGCCGAATGATCAAGTGGTTGTGGCAATACATGTTCCTCGTCATGGCACAGTATAATCGTCGTCATGTCTACGTTGCCTGTTGATATTTACTCGGTTGCAACTGTCCGCGAAATCGATCGCACGGCGATTGAGGACGAGGGTATTCCTGGCTACACGCTCATGACACGGGCGGGTGCAGCTGCGGTCAGTGAGGCCCGTGAGCGGTTTCCCGATGCCAGGCGCTGGCAGATCGTCTGTGGCTCCGGCAATAATGCGGGCGACGGCTACGTGGTGGCGCGGCTCGCGGCCAGTGAAGGCATCGCCGTATCAGTCGTCGCAGTGATCGACCCAGAGTCCCTGGCAGGCGATGCGGCGACGGCTTATGGTGATTTTGCTGCGGAGGGGCGTGAGGTTACGGCCTGGTCCGGACAACTTGATCCGGAGGCAGACCTCATTATGGATGGCTTGCTGGGCAGTGGTCTCGAGCGTGATGTCGAAGGCGACTTCGCGCTGGCTGTGGCGGCGATCAACTCCCACACGGCAGCCGTTATTGCTCTCGACATACCGACGGGTATACACGGCGATACCGGCAGCGTGATGGGATTCGCGGTACGCGCGGACTGCACGGTTACGTTTGTGGGGCTCAAGGCCGGCCTTTACCTCTCAGATGGCGCGGATTATTGCGGTGACATCGTATTCGCGGACCTGGGCGTGCCGCCAAAGTGTCGCCAGGGCTGCCACCCGGAATTCAGGCGCATAGACGATGGTCATTTGCGCAAAAACCTTATGCCGCGCCGTCGAACGGCGCACAAGGGGGACTTCGGTCATGTCCTGGTTGTCGGTGGTGGGCCAGGCATGCCGGGCGCGGTGCGGCTATGCGGTGAGGCGGCATTGCGCGCGGGCGCAGGGCTCGTATCCATTGCGACGCATCCGGATCATGCGGGGATGATCGTTGCAACGCGGCCGGAACTGATGTCTCACGGCATCACAGAGGCGGGTGAACTCGAAATATTGCTCAACAAGGCCGATGTCATTGCTTTCGGGCCTGGCCTGGGTCGGTCTGCATGGGCAGCCGGTCTTGTGGCTTTGCTCAAGCATGACGAGCGGCTCACTGTATGGGATGCGGATGCCCTCAACTGGCTCGCCGAATCGCCGGAATTCAACGACAACAGGGTCATTACGCCGCATCCGGGCGAAGCCGGAGGCTTACTCGACTGCACGGCAGCAGATGTGCAGGCCGATCGTCGCAAGGCGCTCTTCGATTTACGCGGGCGCTACGGTGGTGTGGCAGTCCTGAAGGGCTCAGGTACGCTGGTGTCAGCCTCATCCGGGGTTCCCTGGCTCTGCAGTGCGGGCAATCCTGGCATGGCTGCGCCCGGCATGGGGGATGTGCTTACGGGCATCGTCGCAGCCTTGCTTGCGCAGGGCCTGGCGCCTGAGGACGCCGCGACGGTCGGGGTTGCAGTTCATGCGCGGGCAGGGGACCTGGCCGCGGCAGGTGGTGAGCGCGGGTTGATGGCGTCTGATCTCCTGGGCGAGCTCCGAAGCGCGATCAACCCATGACCCTGCACCTGGATGATGCCGAGGCGACCGCTGTGCTCGCCGGGCAACTGAACGCTGTTTTGCCGCCCGATACGGCGGGCTGGACGGTGTTGCTCGAAGGCGAACTTGGCGCCGGCAAGTCCACTTTTGCCCGGGCTCTGATCAAAGCCATGGGACACAACGGTGCCGTACCCAGCCCTACCTACACTCTCGTAGAGCCCTACCAGCTGCCCGGTAGAATTGTCTATCATATTGATCTATATAGGATTGCAGACGAACAAGAGCTGCGCTACCTGGGTTGGACCGAACTCGAGGATGGCTTTCGGCTCGTTGAATGGCCGGATCGAGCGCCCGGGTTGCTGGCGGCAGCGGACCTGCGGCTGGAGCTCAGCTATGCCGAATCGGGACGCGATGCACGTCTCGAGGGATTGAGTGAACGCGGCAAGGCTCTCATTCGGCAGATCGAGGATTTGGCCTGTTCTAATTCACAGGATTAACTAAGATCCATATCCTCATAATTTTGAACAAAAAATTCTTGGATTTCGCGCATCCGGCGGTATACTCACCCGACATAATCTCGACTTAGAGCCTGATTTTCCGCGATGCACCGTCAACGCCTGCTATTGATGACGCTTTTTGCGCTGTTTGCGACAGCCGCGCAGGCTGCGCCGACGGTCGAAAACATCCGCATATGGGCTGACGGTGGCAAAACCAGGGTCGTCCTGGACCTGAGCCAGCCGGCAAAACACGCTATTTTCACGCTGCGAGGACCTGACCGTCTCGTTGTCGACCTCAAGGCAGGCCGACTCTCGCCGTCACTGATGTCCGATCTGCCGGGTTCCACAGGCTCGGTCAAGCGTATTCGCAGCGCCATCAAGGCCGACGGTCAGTTACGCGTCGTTCTCGATCTGAACGAGAACGTCCGCTCGCGCAGTTTCACGGCGGGGCCCAACAACACCTACGGCGACCGCCTGGTCATCGATCTGCAGCGCTCCAGCAGTCCACAGACGGTCAAACGTGCCTCGGAATCCTACAAGCCCGGTCGCGACATCGTCGTAGCGATCGACGCAGGGCACGGCGGTCACGATCCCGGCGCGGTCGGCAAGGGCCGCACAAAGGAAAAGGACGTAGCTTTGGCGGTATCGCGCCGACTGGCCGACAAGATCAATGCAGAGCACGGCATGCGCGCAGTGCTGATTCGCAAAGGTGACTACTATGTCGACCATCGCCGGCGTACGGAGATTGCACACAAACACGATGCCGACCTGTTTATCTCTATCCATGCGGATGCCGTCGACGATCGTCGCGCTAACGGTGCAACGGTTTATGCACTGTCATTGAAGGGTGCGAGTGACGAGGAAGCGCGCCTCCTGGCCGAGCGCGAGAATGCGGCTGTCAGTGTCGGCGGCGTCTCCCTTGATGACAAAGACAAGGTTCTCGCCGAGGTACTGCTTGACCTGTCTCAGAATGCCGCGCTCAGTGCGAGCCTTGACGTAGGCGACAAAGTAATTGGTGAACTCGAGGAAGTAGTGCGCGTTCGGCGCAATACCGTGCAACAGGCAGGCCTCCTGGTACTCAAATCGATGGATATGCCGTCGATTCTCGTCGAGACGGCCTATATTTCGAACCCAACAGAAGAAAAGAGACTTCGCGATCCGAATCACCAGGCCAGGCTGGCAAACGCGATCCTCAGTGGCATTCGCAATTATTTCTATACGAATCCGCCGCCCGACACGCAGATTGCGATGGATGTTCGTCGCAGCCCGACACGCCAGGTCAATCATGTTATTAGTCGTGGCGACACTCTGTCCGAGATTGCAGACCGCTACAACGTAAGTACAGCGGCGATTCGGGCCGCAAATCGACTGAACAACGACACGATAAGAGTCGGTCAGACGCTGTCGATTCCGATCTTCTCCGGAAGCTGATTCCGCTCTGACAAGACTTTTGCCCGCCGTTTTGAAAAAATGGCGGGCCGTCCCCGTGTGCGCGATATTCGATGCCTATCCAGCAACTCCCCAATCACCTGATCAATCAGATTGCCGCCGGCGAAGTGGTCGAGCGCCCGGCATCGGTCGTAAAGGAACTGGTCGAGAACAGCCTTGATGCTGGCGCGAACAGTGTGCATATCGATATCCAGGCGGGTGGTCAGAAGCTAATCCGGATCCGCGACGATGGCGGCGGCATCGGCAGGGATGAGCTGGCCCTGGCGCTGTCGCGACATGCGACGAGCAAAATTTCGAGCCTTGATGATCTCGAGGCTGTGGCATCCCTGGGCTTTCGTGGAGAGGCGCTGCCCAGTATTGCGTCTGTCGCACGGCTAACGCTGTGTTCCGCAACGCCCGACTCGGATTCAGCCTGGCAGGTTGAGGCCGACAACGGTGCAATTACAGATCCTCGGCCGGCCGCACACCCGCAAGGGACGACTGTCGAGGTGCACGATCTCTTTTACAACACGCCCGCACGGCGACGTTTCCTGCGCACAGAGAGAACCGAATTCGGCCACATCGAGAAGTGGATCCGACGGCTGGCGCTATCACGGCAGGATGTTGCTTTTACACTGACGCACAATCGGCGCTCCGTGATGCAGTTGCCTGCGGCGCAATCGGAAGAAGAGCGCCTGCAGCGGATCGCGAGAATCTGCGGCGAGGCATTCGCCGACCAGGCGGTTGCTCTTTCGCATGAGACCGAAGGCGTTGCGTTAACGGGCTGGATCGGCTTGCCTGCCTATAATCGCAGCCAGCCAGATATGCAGTATTGGTTCGTCAACGGTCGCAGTATTTCGGACAAGACTCTGTCGCACGCCGCGCGTCATGCGTATCGCGATGTACTTTTTCACGGCCGCTACCCGGCGTACGTGCTGTCGATAACGATGGATCCGGCCACAGTCGACGCGAACGCGCATCCGGCCAAGCACGAAGTTCGTTTCCGCGATGGCAGGCGCATTCACGGGATCGTGTCCCAGTCGGTTGAAGCAGCGCTTAGCGAAACACGGCCTGGCGGTCACGCGGCAGTTCCAGCGCCAATGCCGCATGCGCAGCCACAAATGCAGAGAGCCATGCCTTTACCTGGCGCAGTTCGCGAGACGTTGGCCGCCTACCAGGCAATGTCAGCACGGGGTTCCGCCGCGGCGGTCGACATCAACCGCGAGCCGTCGGAGATTCCACCGCTGGGCTACGCAGTCGCTCAGATCGGTGGCGTCTATGTACTTGCTGAGAACGCGAACGGCCTGGTCATCGTCGATATGCATGCTGCGCACGAGCGCATCCTCTATGAAAAACTCAAAACAGGGTTCGACGACAAAGCCGTTATTCGACAACCGCTGCTTGTGCCCACGAGCGTCGCAGTCGCGCAGAGCGAGGCCGACATGGTCGAACAATCCGCCGGTGTATTCGAGAATCTTGGTCTGATCATTGATCGTTCGGGCCCTACCAGTCTCGTTATTCGCGAAGTGCCTGCACTGCTACGCAATGCTGACGCTGAATCACTGTTGCGCGATGTATTGGCTGATCTGTCACAGGCAGGGCAGAGCAACCGCGTCGAAGACATGTGCCACGACTTCCTCGCGACAATGGCATGTCACCACTCGGTGCGCGCCAATCGCATGTTAAGCGTCGAGGAAATGAATGCTTTGTTGCGTGAGATGGAAATCACGGATCGCGCCGATCAATGCAACCACGGTCGCCCGACCTGGACAGCCATCACTATGGCCGAACTCGACAAGCTGTTCCTGCGTGGCCAGTAGTAACAGTCCGCCATGAAAACTGTTGTGTGTCTGATGGGACCGACGGCGTCGGGAAAAACGGATGTCGCGATTAGTCTGTGCAAACGCTTTCCGTTCGATATCGTCAGTGTTGATTCGGCTCTCGTCTATCGCGGCATGGATATCGGTACGGCGAAGCCTGATGCGGAAACGCTGCAGCGTGCGCCGCATCGTTTGATTGATATCCGGGATCCGGAAGAGAGTTACTCGGCCGGCGATTTTGTCCGAGATGCACGGCGCGAGATCGACAGTATCCAGGCTGCCGGCCGCGTGCCGTTACTGGTTGGTGGCACGATGATGTACTTCCGGGCGTTGATCGGCGGCATTGCCGAGCTACCCTCAGCGGATGCCGAAATTCGCGCATCTATAGACGCAGATGCGGAAAAAGCGGGCTGGCCGGCAATCCACGCGCGGCTGCAGGAAATAGATCCGGCGGCGGCAGAGCGGATCAAGCCGAATGACCGACAGCGGATTCAGCGTGCGGTGGAGGTCTATCTCGCGAGCGGCACACCGCTCAGCGAATGGCAGTCACGGGCGAAAACAGCGCCCAATCATGATCTCTCCTTTTTGAAAATTGCGCTGCAGACCGCCTCCCGGCAAGTCCTGCATGAGCGCATAGAAAAACGACTTAATCTGATGTTAAACAATAGCTTTCTAGATGAAGTGAATGTGCTGCATGAACGGCCCGGGCTGACGGCTGAACATCCATCCATGCGCTCGGTGGGCTACCGGCAGCTGTGGGCGCACCTGGATGGCGATGTAAGCATGGAGGAGGCCGGCAAACGTGCACTGTACGCAACCCGCCAACTCGCCAAGCGGCAGATTACCTGGCTGAGGAACGAGTCGGAGCTACAGTCATTTGATCCCCTTGAAGGCACCACAATCGACGCCATATCCGCGTGTCTGATAGAATTTTTCAACGCTTAGGCTGAACTCGCGTGGGCAACCGGCGCCACCGGTATGCGGTGTTCAAAAAAATCATAAAAATAAGGAGACCCAATCATGGCTAAAGGGCAA
>Ga0209456_10001170_pt1 | contig 12953 bp, 11 predicted proteins | sample COG_11_FD_184755 | JGI IMG/M metagenome (GOLD analysis project Ga0209456, IMG submission 184755) | Pelagic marine sediment microbial communities from the LTER site Helgoland, North Sea, for post-phytoplankton bloom and carbon turnover... | ecosystem: Environmental > Aquatic > Marine > Neritic...
AATGTATTCTGTCTATTTTAAAAAAGACTGAGCAAAGCGATTCCGCACTTCGAAATTCTGCGGTTCGATATTCAATATTCTGCGGTTCGCTGTTCCAACCATGTGAAGCTTCATACGAGAGGTTCCTGGGGTCGGGTGTTCCAGAATAACCTTGAACGTTGAACCCAGAACCTCTGAACCTTAATAATACAGAGAAACCCCCATGATACAGCTAATCAGAGGATTTAAAGACATACTTCCCGGCGAAGTAGAGATCTGGCAGAAAATTGAAAAAATTGCCCGTGAACTGCTGGAAGATTTCGGTTTCAAGGAGATCCGCATTCCGGTGATGGAACGAACGGAATTGTTTGCCAGAAGCATTGGTGAAGATACGGACATTGTCGAAAAGGAGATGTATACGTTTCCGGATCGTAAAGGAGACCTGATCACTTTACGCCCGGAAGCAACGGCCTCGATTGCGCGGGCCTACATCCAACACAAATTATTCGCTAAAGATCCGGCTCAGAAATTTTATATGATCGGGCCCATGTTTCGTCGTGAAAGACCGCAAAAGGGCCGGTACCGTCAATTTTATCAAATCGATGCTGAGATATTCGGCGTGCAATCCGGCCTGGCCGATGTTCAGCTTATTTTTTTGCTGGTAACCCTGTTTGCGCGGCTTAATCTCAAGGATATCAACGCCCACATTAACTCTCTCGGATGTCCGAAATGTCGCCCTGATTTCAGGAAGGCGTTGACGGATTATCTGATATCCGTCAGTGACAGGCTGTGTGCGGATTGTAATCGCCGACGGGACCGCAATCCACTGAGAGTATTAGACTGTAAAGTGCCCACCTGTCGAGAAGCCTTAGCCGAGGCACCCTCTATCCAGGACTCGCTGTGCGACGATTGTCGCGCCGATTTTGATATGGTAATGACATCCCTTCGTAAACTAAGTGTGCCCTACGTCGTTGACAGGCGCCTGGTGCGGGGGCTTGATTATTATACCCGCACAGCGTTTGAGATTCAGACAACCGCTCTGGGGGCGCAGAGCGCGGTGGCCGGTGGCGGCCGCTATGACAACCTGGTCAAAGAATTGGGCGGGCCTGATATTCCGGCCACCGGTTTTGCTATTGGGTTTGACCGGCTCGCGGAACTCGTCGGGTTGAATGCGCCGGACCTGGTTAAAAAGCCGGATATTTTTCTGGCGGCCCTGGGCTCTGAGAGTCAGGCATTGGCATTTGAATGGGTTTGCGCTTTAGGGAAGGCCGGCATTCGGGCGGAGATGGATCTGGGCGATAAAAGCCTGAAGAGCCAGATGAAGCGGGCGGACCGGCTGGGCGCGGCCAGTGTTCTGATGGTTGGAGAAAACGAGCTGAGCGAGGGCCAAGCGATCCTGCGGAATATGGAGACGAAGGAGCAGGAGTCGGTAGCGCTGGATAGTTTAGTAGAAAACCTCATAAAAAAGATCGTTAAATAGTCAATGGTCCCTGGTCGCTGGAACCATGTTGTATAAGGTATTTTCAGATACGGTTTCAGGTGTCAGGTTTCAGGTGTCAGGGCTGAGGAGCACAGATACTGACACCTGAAACCAAATAACCATATTGATCCTGCACCTTTGATAGCCTGAAACTGGTTTTGGAAGGAGATAACAACATTGCCTGACTTATTAGGAGACATGCGAAGAACTCACAGCTGTTGTGAGCTCGGTGCAAAAGATATTGGAAATGAAGTGATTTTAATGGGCTGGGTCCTGCGTCGCCGGGATCACGGCGGGGTCATATTTGTAGATTTGCGAGACCGCGAGGGGCTCACCCAGGTAGTGTTCAACCCCGAGGTCGACAAAGCCATGCATGCCAAAGCCCATTCCATCCGCAATGAATATGTACTGGCCGTGCGGGGTAAGGTGGATCCGCGTCCCGAAGGCATGGTCAATCCGAATTTGCATACCGGTGAAATTGAGGTGCTGGTCAGCGAACTTAAAATCCTGAATCCGGCCCATACTCCGCCTTTTCTAGTCGAGGACAATATTGAGGTATCGGAGAACGTTCGGCTCAAGTACCGGCACCTGGATCTTCGAAGGCCCCAGATGCAACACAATCTGGTCTTAAGGCACAAAACCGGCGCCTCGGTGCGAAATTATTTAAATAACCAGAAATTTCTCGATCTTGAAACTCCTTTTTTAACGCGCAGCACACCGGAGGGAGCCAGGGATTATCTGGTGCCCAGTCGTGTCAACCCCGGGCAGTTTTATGCTCTGCCCCAGTCACCTCAGATATTTAAACAGCTGTTTATGATTTCCGGTTACGACCGCTATTATCAAATTGTGCGGTGCTTCAGGGATGAAGATCTACGGGCAGACCGCCAACCGGAGTTTACCCAGATTGATATCGAAATGTCCTTTGTGGGTGAAGAGGATGTCATGCAGCTGACTGAAGGGATGATGGCAACCCTCTTTAAAGATGTGCTGGGAACCAAAATAGGCCGGCCTTTTGATCGTCTGACCTATGCGGAAGCAGTGGGCCGTTACGGATTGGATAAGCCGGATACCCGCTTCGGGTTCGAGTTGAAGGATATCTCGGATATCGTTGAAGGTTGCGGTTTTAAAGTCTTTGCCGGAGCCGTCGAGAGAGGCGGTATTGTCAAGGCGCTTAACGCCAAAGGATGCATAAATTTTTCGCGCAAAGAAATTGACGATCTGACGGATTTTGTCGCCGTTTACCGCGCCAAAGGGATGGCCTGGATCAAGGTCAAAGAAAATGAATGGCAAAGCCCCATCGCCAAATTTTTTACAGATGAAGAAAAAAAGGCCCTGGCCGAGCGAATTGACATGGAGCCGGGTGATCTCATCTTTTTTGTCGCCGACCAGCCCAAAATAGTCAATGAGGCCCTGGGCAATCTTCGGAATTATCTGGGTCAAAGGCTTAGCTTGATCGACGAAGACCAGTTTAATTTTCTATGGGTAACCCGCTTTCCCATGTTTGAATATGATGAGACCGAAAAACGATATCAGGCGCTGCACCACCCGTTTACCTCTCCCCTGGAAGAGGATTACGACAAGCTGAAGGCTGATCCTCTAGCGGTTCAATCCCGGGCATATGATCTGGTGCTCAACGGATTTGAGGTCGGCGGCGGCAGCATCCGTATTCATCAAAGGGAGATGCAGGAAAAAGTTTTCACGGCCCTGGGCATGGACCGCAAGACATATGAGGAGAAATTCGGATTTTTGCTCTCAGCCCTGGATTCGGGAGCACCCCCCCATGGCGGTATTGCCATCGGGTTGGATAGGCTGGTCATGCTGCTTTGTGGAGAATCCTCCATCCGTGATGTCATTGCCTTCCCTAAAACCCAGAAGGCCGCCTGCCTGCTCACCGGAGCACCCTCTGCGACCAGCAAACAGCAGCTTGCGGAGCTGCAGTTGAGGTTACGCCCAGGTGTGAGTACCGACTAGAGCGTTTGTCATATTAACGTTCCGATACGGGCAGTTTTTTGAGCCTTTTTGGATTTTTAATAACGTCTAAAATAGCTTGATCCAAGCGCTCTAATAATTTTTCTTCAGTTTTGCAGACATAATTATTGAACCACCGCGCTTTCATCGTCAGCCAGATTCGTTCGATCGGATTTAAGTCGGGCGAATATGGCGGCAAGTACTTTGGTTGCCAGCGGTGCCAATTGGTTGCTTTGCGACGGTGCCAGGTGGCATTATCCATAATCAAAATTTGGATAGCAGTACAGCGTGTAGCTGTTTCATTGGATCCGATCCGGGAAATTTGCTTGAGTTCTTCAATTGTGGCGTTTTCCGGGTTGGGAATGAGTAAAGCCCGTGCCATGGTTTCAGGTATGGCACATTGTTCCGTAAAAGTCTAGATTTATTTTCAATAAAACAACAATATAGCGGTTGTCACGTTTATAATGATTTCAGGACGTTACACGTTACATTTTCTCCTTTTAGCAAACCAGGCAAACGGAACATATTTATGACAACCGCTATAACATATCGATTTTTCTAAAGTCAATATTCACCCCCTTTTTGTTTGCCAATAGTTTTTAATTGGGGTATGACCCAGTTCTTTTATAGTTTAAAGGATCCGGGTCCCCGTGTTTTATCCGTGGCGCTGGTTTAGCGGATTTTGCCATCTTTTTGTTGGGATGGTTGATGGAGGCGACGTGAGAGCAACGTATTTTTACGGTTACAATATAGTAGCCGGTGGCTTTGCCATTCAAGCCGTCAGTATTGGCGCCCTGTTTGCCTACGGCGTGTTTTTCAAGGAGTTGCAGGCCGAATTCGGCTGGTCCCGGACGACGATATCGGGCGCCTCGTCGCTGGCCTTTTTTGTCATGGGGGCCGTCGGGGTTCTGGCCGGCCGGCTAAACGACCGGATCGGTCCCAAAATTCTGATTAGGTTGTCCGGCGCCTCGCTGGGGATTGGCTATTTGCTCCTGTCCTATATGCAGGCTTCCTGGCAACTCTATCTGCTTTATGGTTTGCTGGTCGGTGTCGGCTATAGCACCCATGACGTCATCACTCTGTCAACCATCGCACGCTGGTTTGTCAAGCGGCGCGGCATGATGTCCGGTATCGTCAAGGTTGGCACCGGCTGCGGACAGCTTTGCGTGCCCTTGATTGCCACCGCCCTTATTGCCGCCTTTGGCTGGCGCTATGCCTGTTTTATTATCGGTGCGACCGTCCTGGTGGCGCTTGTGGCTGTGGCCCAGGTGATGCGCAGGGATCCGCAGGGCTTGGGGCTGTTGCCGGATGGCGGCAACGGCCTCCCCGCCGGCACCGTCATCGCTGCCGATGAAAGCGGCCTGTCCTTGCGTGAGGCTTCCCGGACGAGGCAGTTTTGGACCCTGTGTGTTGCTGAATTCGCTATATTTGCCTGTTTGCTGACCATCGTTGTGCATATTGTGCCGCACGCAAGAGACCTGGGCCTGCCGCCGACAATTGCCGCGGGTGTACTTGCGACGATCGGAGGCGTCAGTATGCTGGGCCGGTTTACCATGGGCACGGTGAACGACGGAATTGGGGGCAAACGTTCCCTGATCATCTGTTTTATTATACTGGTTTGTGGGCTTGTCTGGCTGCAGCTGTCCAGTGCGACCTGGATGCTGTTTCTCTTCGCCACCATTTACGGCTTTGCCCACGGCGGATTGTTTACCGTAATGTCACCAACGGTGGCCGAGCTGTTCGGTACCGGCTCACACGGGCTGCTGTTTGGCATCGTTTTGTTCAGCGGTACACTGGGGGGCGCCATCGGCCCGTTGATGGCCGGACGCATATTCGATCTAACCGGAAGCTACCGGCTGGTCTTCCTCATCCTTACCGCCATGGCTCTAATTGGCTTTATCCTGATCACGACCTTGCGGCCGCCGGGAAAAGATGTCGGCGGGACTTAAGCGGTCTCAAACAACAGTCACTTTGCCAATGAAGATAGCTGCCGGTCGTCAAGCGTTTATTCTGCCATCATTTGATCAAAGGCTTCCACGGATACGGCCGGGCAGCTGGAAAATGAAATCCCGGTCAGTTTCTTCAACGCCACCGAGGCTTTAATCGCATCTTCGATCCCGGGCAATGAAACACAGAACAGCAGGTCGTACTCGCCGAGCAGGGCATGCATGGCCGTAATCTCTCCCCCCAGCTTTTTGATTTCAGCGACAGCCTGCTGGGTTCTCTCGATGCTGATTTCCCTGATTGCTTCCGAGGTGTATTTGCCAAACATAAAAAACGTTGCCATTGGTCTGCCTCCTTTTGTTATGGGCGCCCGGGGTAGGGTGTCCCGTGGCTGTTAAGCGACACCCTGTCGTAGGCCAGCGCGTCCCCAGGGTGAGGTGCTTTGCTTTCACCGGGATAACCGATGGCGATGATGGACAGGACTCTCAGGTGCGCCGGCAGGTTTAGCATGTCAGCGATATAGGCCTCGGCGCTCCGGGAATCATCGTGCGGTCTTTCCCTTATTTGAATCCAGCAACTACCCAGATCCAGCGAGGCCGCTGCCAGATGGATATAAATAGACGCGATTGATGAGTTTTCGATCCACACGTCGCTTATCTGCGGATCGCCGCAAACAACGATTCCCAGGGGTGCATTTTTAAGAAAAGCCGCCCCGTGGGGTTTGGCCCGGGAGAGTTGTTCCAGCAGGCTGGGGTCTGTTACCACTACAAAGTCCCATGAATTTTTTCCCATTGAGGTCGGCGCCCGCAGCAAAGCTTCCACCAGTAGGTCAATGGTTTCGGCTTCGACAGCTTTATCCTGGTAATTGCGAATACTTCTTCGGTTTTGAATAAGCGGTAAGAACATTTAGCCTCCTTATTTAATTCTGCCCTTCAATATGAAATATTTTCCTTGGATAGGGATTGTATCGGAAAGGCAGGTGGGTTTGTCAATATCTAATATTCAGTATTCAAGATTGCACATTCATATGATATACTACAGTTTGAAGATTCGAAGCTGCAACGGAGGATTTTGCCTTTATGACCTGCATTGTTCAAAAATATGGCGGTAGCAGTGTCGCAGATGTCGGAAAACTGCGTAAAATTGTGGAATTAATTGCCGGTTGCAAGGATCAAAATTTCGATATTGCCGTGGTGGTTTCGGCCATGGGCAAGACCACCGACGAGCTTGTAATGATGGCCCGGGAAATTTCTCCCAAACCGCCGCGGCGAGAAATGGACATGCTGCTCTCCACGGGGGAGCGCATTACCATGTCGCTGCTGAGTATGGCGCTGCACGAGCGAGGTCTTCATGCGGTTTCACTGACCGGGTCCCAGGCCGGGATTATCACCAACGACCGGCATAATGACGCCCAGGTCATAGAGGTTAGACCGTTTCGTGTTCAGGATGAAATGGCCAAGGGCAAGGTGGTGATCATCGGCGGCTTTCAAGGCGTCAGCTACAAGCGAGATATCACAACCCTGGGGCGGGGCGGTTCGGATACCACCGCCGTGGCCCTGGCGGCGGCCCTGGATGCGGAGCGCTGTGAGATTTATTCTGATGTGGATGGTGTCTACTCGGCTGATCCGTCCATTGCGGCCGACGCCCGGCATCTGCCGGAGCTATCATACCCCGTTATGCAGGAGATGAGCATGGCCGGGGCCAAGGTGCTGCATTCACACGCGGTTCAATTTGCCAAAGAAAAAAACATTGCCATTTATGCCCGCAGCGCTTTCGAACCGGGCCGGGAAACCGTTATCCGCAGAATTGCACCCGGCACCCTCATCGGGGTGCAGGCGGTTGTCAGCGAAAAACAGGTTGAGCGAATCCGGTTGCACGGAGAAGATGCTCAGGCCCTATTTAAACAGGCCGCTGAATTTCTGGAAAGCGAACAGGTGCCGATCAAGGAAGTCAATGTGACCGGGATCAGCACCGCGGGAAAACATTCGAAGGCATCCTTTGTGGTTTCCACCCAGAATATATATGGCTGGGAGCAGATTAAAGCTGCCCTGAAAAACAAAATTGGCGCACGGATCGATTTCGACACAGACCTGGCAGCGCTGTCTTTGATCGGTGAAGGCCTGAACCGTAACAATTTGCCCCTCCTGGATGCCCTCGACCTGCTGGCCCGGAGCGCCATACCCGTGTTCGGCATCACCACAACATCTTTTCGAATTTCCCTTCTTGTAGCGCGCGAACAAGTTGAAAAGAGTGTTCAACTGTGCCATTCTCGATGGGTGGCTGACAATAGTATCTGATGCGGTGATTGTTCGGGATAAAGACGGGACAATTCATCCATAAAAGCTGACAACACCGAGGTTTTTCAACTCTTCTTCCGGAATATTTACCTGCCGTCCCAATTTCCGGGTCTGTTTGATCATTGCAGCGGATGGTTTTTTTCCGCTATTAATATGTTCCGTGATTTTGTAGATAAAGCGAAGATAGGTGAGTTTCGACTTTAGGGGGTCGGATTTTTTATTTGCCATTTAGCTAGTCTTCCCGGATAGTTGTGGTGAACGGCTTGTGCCGTCTAGAAAAACCATATCAAAAATCCTCAGGGTTTCAATGAAAAACTTTTGATACCTTTAAGCAACAATATTAATGCCGGGAACAAATGAAAAAACAAATCAAAAATATCGACCGGTTTGGTCAAGGTGCCGTTTAGGAGCATATTCAATTTTTCGAGGGCATGGGGCATCGGGCGAAACGGCGCCAGAAACATCAGGATCGCCAGCGGAATGATAACCCAGTAAGATATCTTATCGAGAACTGGCCACATACCTGCCCTTTATCCTCATTGAGCGAAAGGCGCTCAATGAGGCGTTAATCCGGAGGCGGATTCGTTATTAGAATTCAATTATTTCGGGATTGTCGCTATTAAAAAATAGATTTGATTCCTTTAAAACTATTAACCAACAACGAATAACTGATAACACCCCGGTGGGTCTCAACCGGGGCCGGACTTTAATGCTTCCAGTACCTTGCCCGGATGATCCGCCGCCTTGGCCACTTTACGCCAGTGCTTCTTTACCTTGTCGTCAGGGCCCACCCAAACTGTGGACCGAATTACCCCGGTTGTGACCTTACCTTACATTTTCTTCTCTCCGAAAGCCCCGTATTTTTCCATTACCATTTTTTGAGGGTCGCACAGCAGGTTAAAAGGAACGTCGAATTTTTTAATGAAATTTTGATGAGACGCCCCACCGTCGGGGGAGATACCCAGAATGATCGTTTCGAGTTTTTGGAATTCGCCATAGATGTCAATTTAGCGTTGTTTAATTTTGCGGTAATAAGAATCCGACAGATAAATGGCGGCCAAGGGATTGTGACCCGTCACGCGATCTTTGACTGCCAGAACGGTGGTCGGTGCCTCTGCGTGCTTAAAAAACAGGGAGTCGTGACCCACGCACAATCCCAGCAAAATATTTAGCTCGGTCTGGGACTGGTTTAACAGATTGGCCTGAAAAATCGGATTGCACATGGCTTCATCCGTTCCCCGGTATATTTTATCCGCATCGCTGATACCGATCATCTCTTTGGATGTCCTCCCGGCTTTACAGGCCACCGAAACCACCTCAAATCCGCGATCCTTGAGTATTTGTCCTACAATATTCGCTTCTTTTACCAGTCCTATACAGAACGCCAACCCCAGGCGACGGTAATTCATTTTCGCGGCAAATTCGTATATTTCGACCATGCGGGTCTTGGAAGGCTGCATGACATACGGCTGCTGATCGCGGTTGGCATAACAATCCGCTTCCTGGATGGAGGCCTTCTGTGCAAATGCATAGGTATCGGACAGCTGGTATTCCCGGTTGGCTTCCGTCAGGGTCTCTTTTTGCAACAGAGTGGGGCAGTTTTTTGATCCCTTGCCGTCAAGGGTCATACAGATTCTTTCAGGGGCCTCGAGCCCGCATTCGGCACATTTGCTAAGGGGTTTTGCTTTGGGATCCGCCATGCTAAGCGCTCCTTCGGGGGTGAATCCACCCATTTTATGGGTCAGGTATCGGCTGACAAATTTTGTCTTCAAGGTTAGTTTCTTGGGAATTGATCTAATACACAAATAACACAGAAGCAAGGCCATAATAATTATACTTGACCAATTCAGTAGGATTTAATATAATCGGCCATCAAAGCTTATTCTAAAGTTTCTTCATTCCGATTCGTCAGAACAGGCGAACCATATCAGTTTTAACCAAATGTCAGTTTAGCCCGCTTTCCATAATGATGTTCCTTGGTACGGAATAGCGGTATCAGAGATTGTGAAAAACGTTGGAACACCGAAGCGTTTTTTGACAACCATTATTACATGGAGGTTTCACGAAATGAAAATATCTAATTGGATTGCAGAAAACAAAATCCTTATCTTCGTCCCCCTGCTGGCACTGTTTGTGGCAGTCGTGGTTGTATTCGCCTATAATCATACCGGTAAAGTGAATAGTGCCGCCCAGACAGCGGCACCATCATACCCAACGCCGACGATAAAAACCGCTGATGAGCCGGCGGCCGGCAATCCGGCGGCCCCCCGGCCGGCTACCGAATCGCCGGCTTTTACCGAATTCAAGCCGAATACCGCCAAAGTGGTTTTTCAGGTTGACGGCATGTCGTGCTCCGGCTGTATTTCCACCATCAAATCCAGCCTGGCCGGCTATGGGGGTATCCGGGATATCATCGTCAATATTTCCGGCGGCACTGCCGAAGTTTATTACGATAGCAGCAAGATCAAAGACCTCGATCGCCTGGCGGCTTCCATCACGGACAGTGGCTATCCGGCCCGGATCAGTCAGGTAATGACAGCCGACCAGTTGAAAGAGGAGGAAGCTGTTTCCGCTACCCGCGCCAAAGTATATATTGCGTCTGTGGGCGGCTGGGATATCTCCCGCACGGATTTTGACGCTGAACTGGCCTACGCCACCAACCGCTACAAAAAAGCCTACGGTCAAAATGTTTTCTCAGGCGACCGCGGAAAAAATGTTCTGGACAGCATCGAGGCCCAGGTGGTCTCGCGCCTGATCAACGAAGGCATCCAGATGCAGGAAGTGCAGCGTGTCGGATATCGGATAGATCCGAAATTATTCGATCAGGAATTCGATAAATTTCTTGAACAAAAGAATGTCGATCCCGCGGGTCTTAAAACCTCTCTGGAAAACAATGGCTATCCTTTTGGTTACTTCATGAAAAAATTTGAAAACCGGGTGCTTTTGCGTCATTACATCGAAGATCAGGTTCTGAGCAATGCCGCCAGCGACTACGATAAACAGCAGCAGTATCTGGCCTGGTTTAACAATGCCCGGACCCTGTCCAAGGTCACGATTTATGACAAACGGCTGGAACGCCTGACCCAGAACCAGGCTGCCGGAGGTGGCTGCGGTTCTTCCTGCAAAAGCTGACCGCCAGTTTATACCGCTATTCAAAACCCCGCTTTCTTCCGGAAGGCGGGGTTCTATGGTTTTTTTACGGCTATCGGTCGGTGTGATAGTAAAACAGATCGGCGGCCTTTTGGTTGTCGCCCTTCATGATTTTGCAGATCAGACCGGGGTTTTTGAATAGATACCAATCGCCGAAAGTATCGAATTTACGGCAGGAAGTGATGATGTGGGCTCTGGTGATGGTTTTAAATCGTTTGCCTTTTCTCTTACCGTAGGCCCTCAGGCGTTTTGCAAAATCAAGATCTTCAGCGCTCACCAGGGCTTCATTAAATCCGCCAACGGCTTTAAAATCCCTCCGGTGGCACCAGAACAGCCCCCCGGAAACCCGCTGGATCAAAAGAAACGGCAGTACGGTCAGCAACGACATGCAAATACCCAGCGACCATCTTTCCGGCCGGATCATGACCCCACCGCCGATGTAGTTACCAGTGGCCAAATTTTCGGCAATTTCCACGAACATGTTGCCGCTCATCCGGCTGTCGGCATCGATGGTGACCAATATATCACCGGTTGCAGCGCGAGCGGCGGCATTTCTGATTCTAGCCAGGTTCTTGCTGTCCTCATTAACGATAACGGTATGATGGCGGGCGGCAATCTCTGCGGTTTGATCGGTGCAGCGATTCAGGGCGACAATGATCTCGACCGATTCAGAAATCATATCTGAGGCAGATTTAACCGATTGCAGACATTTCCCCAGTAAAGCCTCTTCATTATGGGCCGGGATGAGAACTGAATATTTCATAGTGATAGAAATTAGTTTTTGATTTTATCGTTTTCGCGCTTATTTTAACCTAAGTGTTTTGATTCGTAAATTCCGTAACGTATTGATAGATGTTAAATCAACCGAATAAAAAATATACTTGTCTGGATCGGCGTCATCTGCTCAAGCTGATTTGCCTGGCTGGCGCCGGTTTGTTGATCAGCGCCTGCGACCATCAAAGCGCCGATCCTTCGCAAAATAATGAAGTCATGGAAATTAGTAAAATGCAATCAACAAAAGACCCATCAACCATCCGGCAGCACATTCCGCCCCTGGATGTCTTGGAACCAAAGGGGATCAAAACCGCCACCTTTGCCCTGGGCTGATTCTGGGGACCGGACTCCCGGTTCGGGAGTATGGACGGAATTCTCAGAACCCGTGTCGGCTATGCGGGTGGTGAAACACTATACCCGACCTACCGCAGCATGGGGGATCACAGTGAATCGATCCAGATCGATTACGATCCTGCCCGTGTTTCATACCAAAAACTCCTGGAAATTTTCTGGAAGAATCATGATCCGACCTATCGTGCCTGGGGACGCCAGTATATGTCAGCCATATTCTATCACGATGAAGAACAAAAAAGGCTGGCCCTGGAAACCATGGCTCGTGAGGAAAAGCGGCGGAATAAAAAAATCCAGACGGAAATCCTGCCCTTTGCTAAATTCTACCTGGCGGAGGATTACCACCAGAAGTATCAGCTGCGACAGCACCGGGAACTGATGACCGAATTTAACTCCATGTATCCCCGCATGATTGATTTTATCAACTCAACGGCAGCCGCCCGGGTAAATGGTTATGTCAGCGGCTACGGTACCCCCGATGAGGTTAAAATGAATTTAGAGGATCTGGGATTGTCGGCCGCAAGCAGCCAACGACTGTTGGAAATAGCCAATAGGTGGAAAAATTAACCATCCTTGGGGTCTTCTAATGCAAACTGCAGTTTGGCCGAACCGATTTCGATGATGGAAAGGTCGTCGATGATGACCGGTTCCTTTACGAGGGTGCCGTTGATCTTAGGCCTGGCCAGGCCGCTGATATGCGTCAGGCAAAATCCCTCGGGTCTTTGGATGATGGTGACTGAAGTTTGCCCGACCAGAAAGCCCTTGACGACCACGTCCGATGAGGGGTGTTTACCGATGGTTGAAATTTTTCGTTTGAGTTTAACCTTGCCGAACCCGCCGGCCAGGTAAGTTATGACACCGGCAGGCTGGTCGTCATCAATTGCAGCGGTGGGCTTGGCAGCTTTTGGTCGCCTGTCTCTGTCGACCTCCCGATCATGTCCTTGATCCCAGAATCTCACAACATTGATACTCTTGGTGGGATTGCTCTTGATCATCATGTTGCGATGAAG
>Ga0209456_10001174_pt1 | contig 12934 bp, 9 predicted proteins | sample COG_11_FD_184755 | JGI IMG/M metagenome (GOLD analysis project Ga0209456, IMG submission 184755) | Pelagic marine sediment microbial communities from the LTER site Helgoland, North Sea, for post-phytoplankton bloom and carbon turnover... | ecosystem: Environmental > Aquatic > Marine > Neritic...
CCAGTTTTTTATATTGTGAGCCCTTAATTGGTTTTATACCACCATTTCTAACACTACCAATCTGAACTTGAAAATCTTTAGTTTTCAGTTTGTTAATGTCAACTGTTATATACCCGGATGTTGTCCCTACTAAAAATTTATCCGTGTCCTCAAATTTTGTAATATTTTCATATCCCTGGATACCTTCTCTCTTTGTTTTGGAGAAAGGTATGTTTTTAATTTTTGGAGCGTTTGATAACCCTGCAGGAGTTATATAAGCTATGTTCGATTTTGTGAAGATCCATAACTTATTATCCTTTTTATCCACAATTAACTTTCCGGATTCATACTCATCTTCAGTATATGATCTGCTTATAAGGCTGTCTCTAATGAACCTTTGACTGAGGTCATCATATTTGAAAACTCCTTTTTTATATGCGTACAATAAATCTCCATTGTACTTTATAATTCCTGAATTGTAGCCTTTTAGCAAGGTATCAATAGACATCTCTTTTACTGTAGTAAAAGAACTATCGACCTTCAATCTAAAAATACCTTTGTATTCATGATTTACATAGATTTCATCCCCATGTGTCTCAACATATCGGGATGAGTTATTAAATCCTGCAATCTTATTTCTAAGTTTCCATGTATTATTCGCTTTTTCCAATACATATAATCCATCGTAATTTCCCTGGAGAAGAAAATTATCTTTATGATCTAGCTTAGCTATATGCCATGTCCCCAGAATATTTGATATTTTCCTTGCTTGGTTGCTGTCGATGATAAACGTACCAGTATTATGACCACAAAATAAGGTTCCGTTAATCTCTCTTAAGGTCCATACCTGCCCTTGGGTGCCTTCTATAAAACTAAAATCATCATCGCTGTTGATTCTTTTATAAAAGAGTCCTTGATTTGTTCCCAAATACAAATTACCATTAGTAAATTCTGATGCATATATGCTTCCTAAATCACCTTTGTTGTCATCGAATACTCTGTATGGTGCACTGACATTGATATAGCTTATACCATTGTCGAGTCCTAACCAAATGTTATTTTCTACATCTTCAAAAAGTGCTAAAACGGTGTTATTTGATAACCCTCTGTCTTGATTTATTTGGGAAAGTAGTTCACCCTGTTCACTTAGAAGGATTAAACCGTTGGCTATAGTGCCTAACACAAAACTTTTATCCCTTAATCTAATCCCGTCATATACACTCACTTTTGACAAAAACTCGTTTGAAACAAAGTTCGATTTCACCAATGAATTATCTCTTAAACTATAAAAACCATTGTCCCGGGTTAGAATTAGTTTATCTTTTCCAAATTTGAAAATATTGATGACTTCATTGCTTTTAACTTCATCATTATCTGTTACTAAAATATCTTTGCCCTGATCAATTCTAAATATACCCTTACCAATTCTTTGAAAATAAATGCTTTGGTCTATTTTGTACATTTTCGTTATCGTACTATTTGAATCAATAGTATTTACGGATGCATCATCTACATTATAGATATAAATTCGATTCAGGGATTGAAAGACAATCCAGTCTTCCATATCGATAATATTCCAAAACTCTTCATCTTCTATTAAATCGACATCAATTTGATTGGATATGGAGGTATACTTTAAAGTTCCTGATTCATCCTTCTGCCAATAACCAAATTCCATGTAGCAACCTGTATAGATACGGTCATCTTTTACTTGGACAGATCTCATTATGGACTCATTCGGAGAAGGATAAAGTTTCCAATCAGCCCCATTGAACTCTAATAATCCGCCACTATTTGCAACATAAATCAATTTTTCGGAAGATTGGGAAATTGCCCAGTTTTGATTTTCGCCATTATAGTCTGCTGCACGGTAATTTTGAATAGGAGGCAGCTCTTGACCAATGACTGAACAAGCGCTAAGGACCGCAAATAACATTAATATAAACTTCTGCAGGTTTGAAACTGACATTTTTTTTAAAAGATAATGAAAGAAATCCTTTGGTTACAAATTTTAGTATTGAATTAGATTAACGGTACAAAAACGCTTTGACCTTACTGTTAAAAATGCTATAGCCTTCTCCTTCTTGGAGCCTTCCCTAAAAACAAGACGATTTAAAATGATCTCCTCCATTATTAAATACTTTTTAATTGTTCTTATTAAATAGATGGTTAATTGCTGCGTTGCAATGATTAACAATTTAGATTTTACTTTACGGGTTTCAGTATGGTGAACTTATTTACTTTCATACAAATGCATGAATTTAAAGTATAATCAGCATATAATTACTGGTATTGACAGGTCCAATCCTTTATTATAAAGTATGACCAAATTCTAACTTTTATCCCTCTTATCGATAAGCAAGTTAAGTATTTAATCCTTGTTTGTGGATTTAAAACTATACTCCCGAAGGTTTTCATAGAACATGATCACTTTTATATTTTAAGTTTCATCCAAAGTAGATTTTGGTAATCTATAGACTAACTTAAAGCACGTTGAATCAGATTAAAAGTTACCAGTTCGGTTACCTCCAAAGGTAATAAACTAAGTAGGTGCCTTAAAATAAGAGATACAGGTAATGGGAATATTTGTGTAATCCTTTTTTGCTACCATCTTGAGCACAGTTGAAAGAATAGCAAAAAAGATACAGCGAAAAGCCCGGTGCTCTGCAGCCCTAAATTACTTAGGGCGAAGGAGGAAGCGCCATAAATATATAGTACGCAAAAACCCAGGGAACTACCCCTGGGTTTTACGCACTAATACAACTAAGATGTTAGGTTTAACGTAAGCGATCGACAGATTTTACAAGATCTTCATCCTTTTTTATGGCCCTGTTGGCCAGGACTAAAAAAACGATAGAAAATACAGGAATCAGCATCCCAATACCCTTCTCAGAGACCGAGGTCTCTCCGGATAAGTTTAGTGATCGGTAAACGAAAAATCCCAGTAAAAAAAAATTTAATATTATATTCAACCTGTTAAAAACAAATTGATTTTTACGGTTCTTGAATAAAAAAATAGTGATAAGCGCCAAGGCTGAAGAAGTTGCAAAAATAACTGCAACCCAACTGATATCCATCGCAAAAACCGTATTTCCTTCAATTCCTGTCCAAAGGCTTAAATAAAAAGGTAACGCTCCGGTAAAGAGAGCCACCAAAATCATATAAACGGTTTGTATGCGTTGAATCATAGTTAATCTAAAAATAGAAGTGCAAAAATACATGTCTTTTAAAACATTACCATAAAATTTAAAATAAAAATAGCTTCCCAGTGGTATAAGATCATGGTATCAGCTATGTCTTAGCCGTTTAGAACCAATCTATTTGTGTAAATCATATGCCAAAACGAAAAGAGGAAGAAATAAATTAATAAGTAATAAGAGATGATTTGTTTAAAATAATTTGTATCATTGTGACGTTATAAGTTATAACACCTACCTATTGGGATCTCAATCCCATGTAATACCCAAAAAAACAATATACTCCAATTTTTATATACTATAATTTATTTTATACTCAATGTTTGAGATTTCAAATTTAAAAGCAAAAAAGCTGCCTGAGCTTCAGGATATTGCTAAAGATTTAAGCGTCCCCAAATACAAGACCTTAAAAAAACTGGATTTGGTTTACCAAATCCTTGATCTTCAAGCCAGTAATCCCAAAGCTGTGCAGGCTGCTTCGGTGGTCGTAAAAGAAAAAACACCACCAAAACCGCACAGACAACATGTTCCTAAGGAAAGTTTTAAGACTGCTCCTCAGAAAAAACGTACTTCTGCAGAGAAGGGGGTAAAACATGAACCAAAACAAGAAGGTTCTCAACAAAAAAGCCCTTCATATCAGGGCAATAAAGAACAATCTAAAAATAACCCTCAACACAACAAGGGCCAACATAACAAAAAGATTCAGCATCATAAGAACGGACAAGATAGTAAGGGCAGTAATTTTGATAAGGACCTAAAAAATAAATACAAGCAACCTGAATACGAATTTGACAGTATTATTGAAAGCGAAGGCGTTCTTGATATTATGCAGGATGGTTACGGATTTCTTAGATCTTCAGATTACAATTACCTCTCTTCTCCCGATGATATCTATGTTTCCCAATCACAAATAAGGCTTTTTGGTCTCAAAACGGGAGATACTGTTTTAGGAAATGTACGTCCACCTAAAGAAGGAGAAAAATATTTTCCATTAATAAAGGTGAATAAAATAAACGGAATGGACCCTCAGGTAGTTAGAGACAGAGTTTCTTTTGAGCACCTGACTCCTTTGTTCCCACAGGAAAAATTTAATTTGGCAGAACGCCAAAGCAATCTATCCACAAGAATTATTGACTTGTTTTCTCCTATTGGAAAAGGACAACGAGGAATGATCGTTTCCCAGCCAAAAACGGGGAAAACCATGCTTTTGAAAGATATTGCGAATGCCATTGCAGCCAATCATCCTGAAGTATATCAGATTATTCTACTGATAGATGAACGTCCGGAGGAAGTAACGGATATGCAGCGTAACGTAAGTGGTGAAGTTGTTGCCTCCACTTTTGACAAGGAAGCCACTGAACATGTGCGTGTGGCCAATATAGTTTTGGAAAAGGCAAAAAGACTGGTAGAATGCGGACATGATGTTGTAATCCTATTAGATTCCATTACACGTCTTGCTAGAGCCTACAATACTGTTCAACCTGCTTCCGGTAAGGTGCTAAGTGGTGGAGTAGATGCGAATGCTCTGCATAAACCCAAACGCTTTTTTGGAGCAGCACGTAATATTGAAAACGGTGGTTCTTTATCCATAATTGCTACGGCCCTTACGGAAACCGGATCTAAGATGGATGAGGTTATTTTTGAGGAATTCAAAGGTACCGGTAATATGGAATTACAATTAGACAGACGAATAAGTAACCGTAGAATTTTCCCTGCCATAGATCTAATTTCATCTTCTACAAGAAGGGACGACCTTTTATTAGATGAAAATACAATTCAAAGAATGTGGATAATGCGTAAGTATCTTGCCGACATGAATCCGGTTGAGGCCATGGAATTTATGGAACAACGTATTAAACAATCCAAAAATAATGAGGAGTTTCTATTGACTATGAGTCAGTAAAAAATATCTCTTCTCATACTAAATCCCAATGGCTATTGATCATTGGGATTTTTTATTTCGAATAAGTTCTACATCTAATAGGTTACGCCCCTATCATAATAGCTCGATATTACAAGACTCAATACGATTTGACTATTCCCTGGGTAAGAAATGTCCAAGTGCTTTTAATTATCATAATGTATGACTATTTTGCTTTCGGATTTATAATAATGAGAATACGAAAGCTATTAATCAAATAACTCAGTTATGAAAATTTTAATTATCGGAGGAAACGGAACGATTGGAAGTAAAGTTAGTTCTTACTTTTCCATAAAGCACGAAGTTCTAATAGCCGGGAGAACCACAGGTGAAGAGGTCGTAGATATTTCAAACAGCGAAACAATTAAAGCTCTTTTTAAAAAAATTGGCAAACAGGATGCTATCATATGTACTGCCGGTGAAGCAAAATGGGCTCCGTTCAATGATCTTTCTGAAGAAGATTTTTATATTGGAATACGAAGTAAGTTAATGGGACAGGTGAATCTGGTAAGAATTGGCAGAAAGTATCTTAATCCTAATGGTTCTATAACCTTAACCACAGGTATTCTTGCAGACGATCCCGTAATAATGACGACAAGTGCGGCAATGGTTAACGGAGCTATTCATAGTTTTGTCAAGTCAGTGGCCCTTGAACTTGATAATGGAATTCGTGTAAATGCAATATCCTCTGGCCTCGTTGAAGAATCCCTGGATAAATACAGGGATTATTTCCCCGGCCATAGCCCCATACCTATGGATAAAATGTTAAGGGGATATATTAGAAGTGTGGAGGGTAAAGCTAATGGTGAGATAATTCGAATTTATGACTAAGCCTATACTCAGCTGCTCAGAATTTGCCGTGTATCTTATTAAATGATATTCCTATAGGGGTTTTGGGCTTATCAAAAATTCCAATATGAAAATTTACCTACCACACATATGGCAGTATTCCCGGGGACTTTCTTTATAAGAGTGAAAAAACAATAAAACATAGAAATAAGCACTACAATCCATAAAAAAGCCCCAACCATTAGGCAAGGGCTTTAATAGATTATTATATTAATGCTTATAGTGCAGCAATATGTCTGGTAAGTTTACTTTTTAAATTAGCCGCTTTATTCGCGTGTATAATATTGCGCTTAGCAAGCTTGTCTATCATGCTCACAACAGTTGGCAATAAGGTTTGCGCCTTCTTTTGGTCGGTCTCACTCCTTAATTTTTTAATTACATTTCTTGTTGTTTTGTGCTGATATCTGTTACGTAATCGCACAACTTCGTTTCTTCTGATTCTCTTTAATGCCGACTTATGATTTGCCATCTTTTTATATATTTTATTTATTCGGGCTAAATATTTTTTTTGTAGCCCGTAGGGGAATCGAACCCCTGTTACCAGGATGAAAACCTGGCGTCCTAACCCCTAGACGAACGGGCCATTATTTTATTTTAAATGCTCCTGTAATAAATGAGCCATCTATTTTTCAACTATCCTCATTTACCACAATTCAATATTTCAGTATTCTTTGTAGCCCGTAGGGGAATCGAACCCCTGTTACCAGGATGAAAACCTGGCGTCCTAACCCCTAGACGAACGGGCCCTTAGATCACATAAATGCGGATGCAAAAATACAATTATTTTTTACTATACCAACTCCATTATATTTTTTTTTGACTACACTTAATACGCCTTGGCAAAGAGTACCCTTTTTGAAGAAGGTTTTCCGGTAACCATGCAGCTACCAGCTTCCTCAATGTAGTCTAACGGAATACATCTAATTGTTGCTTTTGTCTCTTCTTTTATCTTATCTTCTGTAGCCGAAGTACCATCCCAATGTGCTGAAATGAAGCCTCCTTTCTGATCTAAAACCCTTTTAAATTCTTCATAGCTATCAACTGTGCTAATATGTTCCTCCCTATAATTTCTGGCTTTTTCAAATATATTTTGCTGTATGTCTTTGAGTAAAAACTCAATTTTTTCAACTACCTCATTTGCTTCTACAATTTGTTTCTCCAGCGTATCTCTGCGTGCCAATTCATAGGTTCCATTCTCCATATCGCGTTGCCCAATAGCAATTCTCACGGGTACTCCTTTTAATTCATATTCATTAAATTTAAACCCGGGTTTATGGGTATCGCGCTTGTCGTATTTAACGGAAATCCCTTTATTTTGCAATTCTTTTACCAATGGATCTATCCTATCGGAGATTGCATCTAATTGTTCTAACCCTTTGTAAATAGGCACTATAACCACCTGTATTGGGGCCAGTTTAGGAGGTAAAACCAAACCATTATCATCACTATGCGTCATAATAAGAGCACCCATCAGGCGCGTAGAAACACCCCAGGAAGTGGCCCATACGTATTCTTGTTTTCCTTCCTTGGTTGCAAACTTTACATCAAATGCCTTGGCAAAATTCTGGCCTAAAAAATGCGATGTTCCGGCTTGTAGTGCCTTTCCATCCTGCATCAGAGCTTCTATGCAATAAGTTTCTATTGCCCCAGCAAAGCGTTCACTTTCTGTTTTTGTTCCTTTAATAACAGGGACGGCCATGTGATTTTCGGCAAAATCTGCATATACATTCAGAATCAATTCAGATTCTTCTACTGCCTCCTTTTCGGTCTCATGTGCCGTATGCCCTTCCTGCCAGAGGAATTCAGTCGTGCGAAGAAACAAACGTGTTCTCATTTCCCATCGTACCACATTGGCCCATTGGTTAATTAAGAGCGGAAGATCTCTATAGGACTGAATCCACTTTCTGAAGGTGTCCCAGATAATGGTCTCGGAGGTTGGCCTTACAATAAGTTCTTCTTCCAGTTTAGCATCTTCATCAACTATAAGGCCACTGCCATCTTCAGCATTTTTTAGCCTGTAATGAGTTACTACAGCACATTCCTTTGCAAATCCCTCAACATGACTGGCTTCTTTGTTCAGATATGATTTTGGAATAAACAGAGGGAAATATGCATTCTGATGCCCGGTGTCTTTGAACATCTTGTCCAGACCCGCCTGTATTTTTTCCCAAATGGCGAAGCCATAAGGTTTTATTACCATACATCCCCTAACACCTGAGTTTTCGGCCAAATCAGCCTTTATCACGAGTTCATTATACCATTTGGAATAATCCTCGCTCCTTTTAGTTAAATTTTTTCCCATCAAATATACTTTGGCACAAATCTTGTGTCCTTATTATCGAAATAGTTCGGTAAAACTAACTATTTTTAAAATGTTCAACAATATAAATTTAATGCGATGATACAATCTCTACCCCTACCTAAATTAATAAAGGCTACAACGCTCCTTGTTGCAGGCATATTATTGGTTTCCTGTGGTTCCTATCAGGAGGCTTCTTATTATGATAATGATGGTATCTATGCTGCAGAGACCCAACAGGTCTATACAAAGAAAAAGAAACAGCCTAAACAGCAAAGTGATGGTATTTATGGTGATTATTTTGGCCAGAAAGCAGGTCAAATAGATGAATACATGGAGGATGAAGTCTTTACGGATGTAGATGATTATTATGGTGGAGAAGTAGAAAATGACAGTCTTGTAGTTGTGCCGGAAGGAAATTACTACGAAGGTTACAATGATTATGCTGGTTATGCCGGATGGGGAGATAATCAATCCGATGTTATCATAAACAATTACGGCAACTACGGTTGGGGTTGGGGTGGTATTGGTATTGGAATTGGTATTGGCTGGGGCTGGGGTGGTTATGGCTGGGGCTATCCAGGTTATGGTTATGGCGGATATTACGGCGGATATTGGGGCTATCCGTACTACGGTTACGGTTACGGTTACGGTTATGGTTATCCATACTATGGTTATGGCTACGGTTATGGTTATCCATACTATGGTTATGGCTACGGTTACGGCTACGGCTACGGAAGATATTCATACAATAGTAGTAGAAGGGGTTATTACGGCAATGATTATAATAACGCTTTGACTTCAAATTCCCTTAGAGGAAGGTCTAATCTCACAACCTCGGGCCGAGGAAGATCGAGTGCAACATCAGGAAATGGAAGAACAGCTTCCAGTACGAGGTCTAATGCTGCAAGATCAGGCACAAGTAGAACTGCTTCCTCAGCACGAAGTTCCGGTGCCTACAGATCAGGGACAACTGCAAGAAGAACAGTTAGCGCTGATGCCATTGCAAGAAACAGAGCATATAGAACAAGCAGAAGTACCAGATCTGTTCCGGGATATTCAAGTAGTGCACGAAATGGCAATACCTATAGGAGATATTCTCCCGGAAACAGTACATATAGCAGGGGCGCAACAACAAATAGATCAAGCACAGCAAGAAGGTCTTATGGAAGTTCTACACAACGAAGTTCCGGATATTCCAGGTCGTCTTCCTCCATGCCTAGAACCTCCGGCTATAGTTCCGGAAGAAGTTCGGGTTCTAGAAGCTCATCCGGCTATCGAAGTTCTGGGTCCAGGAGTTCCGGAAGTTCAAGGGGCTATAGAAGTTCTGGAGGGTCCAGAAGCTCAAGTGGCTACAGAAGTTCCGGGGGGTCTTCAAGATCTTCTGGCAGCATGCGAAGTTCGGGTGGTGGTTCAAGAAGTTCCGGTGGAGGCATGAGAAGTTCCGGGGGTAGTTCTAGAAGTTCTGGTGGAAGCAGGGGCGGCAGACAATAATTCCAAAAATCAGTAGTATTAAATTCTTATAAAATGAAAAGAAATATAATTTTCATCCTGGTATTGATATGTGGGACGGTAAGCGCTCAAAATATTGAGGATGTACTCAGATACAGTATTGAAAACACTCAAGGTACAACTCGTTTCCAAGGATTAAGTGGAGCTTTTGGAGCTTTGGGAGGAGATCTTTCAGCATTGAATATCAATCCTGCAGGTTCGGCTGTTTTCAATAATAGTCAATTTACTATGACGGGAGTAAACTACAACCGCAACAACGATGCGACCTATTTTGGGAGAACAACGAATGACCGCCTAAATTCATTCAAAATTAATCAGATAGGGGGTGTTTTGGTATTTAAAAACATTAATAATAGTTCAGATTGGAATAAATACTCATTAGCCTTCAACTATGACCTGGTACAGAATTTTAATAATGAATTTTTTGCCTCCGGGAATGGTAATGAAGGTATTGACAACTACTTTCTTGCTTTTGCTCAGGGCCAGCCGTTAGGTCCCTTGTTTGTTCAGGATGGAGAGTTAATTGAAGAAGCCTATCTGGATATAGGGAGTAGTCTTGGATTTGGACCGCAGCAGGCATTTTTAGGTTTTCAAGCCGGGATAATTGATCCGGTAGATATTGATGATGACAACAACACCCAATATATTTCTAATGCTGAATACAACACTGTAAATCAGCAATTTTTGCAATCTACCGGTGGCTATAACAGCAAGTTCACCTTTAATTTTGGCTCGCAATACAAGGATTTTCTATCTATAGGCGCTTCATTGAATTTTCATAGTATATATTATGAGAAATACACTCAATTGAGCGAGAGCGGTTATGACACGGGATCAGAAATTCAATTTATTAATTTTGATAACCTGCTGACTACAAGAGGAAGTGCGTTCTCCTTCAGCTTAGGACTCATCGCAAAATTGAATAAATATATAAGAATGGGGGCAAGTTATCAATCTCCTACATGGTATGATTTAAGTGATGATTTTTCACAAAGAATTAATTCGGATTCCCCTGTTAGAAATCCGGATATAACATTTATAGATTTCAACATTGTCAATATTTTTCCGGATTATAATGTAAAAAGTCCAAGCAAGTTTAATGGCAGTATGGCTCTTGTCTTTGGCCCCAATGGACTTTTAAGTTTTGATTACAGTTATCAGGATATGTCCAAAGCCGAATTGAGGCCTACGTCAGATGCAAGTTTTGCCACAGTTAATTCGGAAATAGCCAGTGAACTTAGATCGGTATCTACTTTTAAAGTTGGCGGGGAATACCGCATAAAACAATTAAGTCTGCGCGGAGGCTATCGCTATGAACAAAGTCCTTACGGAAACAATATTACTGTTAGCGATTTAAATGGGTTTTCTGCGGGAATAGGTTATAACTTCGGAGGCAGCAGATTTGATTTTACTTACAGCAGGTCTGAAAGAGATGGTAATGTTCAAATTGCTGATGTAGGAATAACAACCCCGGTAAGCTTAAATGCCGTTATGAATAATTATAGTTTCGGATACACCATTAATTTCTAAACTCAAATAGTAAAGAAAAAACCCCTGAACTATTTCAGGGGTTTTTTTTATCTCACAAGTGAAAAATGAGTTCGTATGGAATTGGCCACCTGCACGCCGTCTTCATCACGGGCATAATCCAGGCGGAACCAATAATCAGATGAGGGCATGGGCCTTCCGTTAAAAGTCCCGTCCCACCCTATGGTAGTTTCATCCAGTTGTTTTAATAATTTGCCGTAACGGTCAAAAATAAAAACCACCGGATCTGAAAGTGTCTCAATTCCCAGAATGTTCCAGGCATCGTGAATACCATCACCATTGGGTGTAAAAAACTTAGGGTATCCCACTACTAAAAATTCAATGGGCTCCGTGGTTCCACATCCATTCTTATCATTTATTATAACGGAATTCAATCCGGGCGGAATATCCAGAAATACAGATTCATCCTGAAATTCACCTCCATTTATAGCGTATTCATACTCGCCATCACCATCTACAAAAAACTCTACATTATTACTATCGGATAAGTCGTCCAAAATAACTATCCCATCCGGGTCCGGTAACAAAACCGGAATTCCATAATATGTGATTAAAATATCATCTGTAATAGTAGTGGCAAGTGTAGTTAAGATTGAAACATAGTATCTCCCTGAGGTGGGGCTGCTTACTACCAATTCTGCACCAAGGGGTCCTGATCCTGCAAGGGTTGCGTCTATTGTTCCATCATCATCATAATCCACTGTCCAGGTTACCGTGGCAATATCAGGACCGGCAGGTGAATTTAAGGCCGTTAAAGTAATATCTGGATCACCTTCACAGGCAATAATATCTAATCCTAAAAACTCATCCCGAAGTGTACAGTCAAGTGCTGTATTCTGATCTGCATCTACTGAACTACCTGTAAAAGTTAATGAAAAAGGTTCAGGATTTCCATCAAAGTTAGTATTGAAATTGTTGATCAGAAGGTAATAGATTTCACCGGCAGTAACATCTATCCATTCATCATAAGTATTTTGGTTGGCGGTTAAAGGTGGTGCTCCTTCCTGACCATTTTCCGGATTAACCCCTACCCCGGTAAAGTTTGTGCTGTTTACTTCGTAATTGCATCTAATGGGCTGTGCCGTTCCATTACTTATATCGGCACAATCCGTATCTGGTCCGTATAATGCAAAATCATATTCTGAGGTTATTGTGGTACCCAGGGCTGGTAACGCCTCTATATCGAAACCAATCTGACCGTCTGTCCCTGCCCTGAAGACATACCAAGATGTATTGTTTTCAATATTTGCAGAGCCAACACTCCCTTTTTCCAAACAACCACTTTGCCTGATTACATCAGGATCAAAATCATCAACATCACCAAGACCATCAGTCAATGAGAGAATTGGCGCATCGGCACAAACAGGGATGGCACTTCGGCAATCTGCAGAGTTCTGCGCCATAACTCCAATACAGAAAAGGAGCGTGCAGCACAGGGAGCTAACGAGTGTTCGCATAGATTATGGGGCTAACATTATACAATAATCTATACTATAACTCCAAGGGCTAAAATTTAGTATATCTCGCCGAAGTTTTTCTGCACTTTATCGATAAACGACCAGCAGTTAAAAATGCAAACTTTTATCTTTTTAATGCAAAATGATTATTTATATACTTAGCCTCAACAAG
>Ga0209456_10001175_pt1 | contig 12929 bp, 6 predicted proteins | sample COG_11_FD_184755 | JGI IMG/M metagenome (GOLD analysis project Ga0209456, IMG submission 184755) | Pelagic marine sediment microbial communities from the LTER site Helgoland, North Sea, for post-phytoplankton bloom and carbon turnover... | ecosystem: Environmental > Aquatic > Marine > Neritic...
TTCTTTACGGTTGAGGTCTGGACGCACCGCGGTTTGGTGACCTATTACGTATTATTCGCCATGCGACTCAAGACGCGTTCCGTGCACATCGCCGGGGTAACCACGGCGCCCAACGGCGCATACATGAAGCAAGTGGCCCGCAACCTGACAGACGTGAGTGACGGTTTTCTTTTAAACAGTCGGTGCCTCATCATGGACCGCGATACAAAATACACGGATGATTTCAGAGACTATCTGGATCGAGAGGGCGTGAAGCCTGTTCGATGCCCGGTGCGAGCGCCTAACTGTAATGCCTTTGCAGAAAGGTTTGTGCGTTCTATAAAAGACGAATGCTTGGTGAACCCATGATACTTTTCGGCGAGGCATCCCTTCGCCGGGCACTCAGGGAATATGTTGCACATTACCACACCGAGAGAAATCATCAGGGTGTAGGGAATCGATTGCTGGCGCCACTTGCTACGGTCAGTTCAATCGATGAGCCAATTCAATGCCGTGAACGCCTTGGCGGTATGCTAAATTTCTACTATCGGGAAGCAGCTTGAAAGTACTCGTTCCATTTCTTGCACCATACGCGCTCCAGAAAGATTATTGCAACGATTGGGTTTGTTCTATGCAAAAATCGTCTAACCGCTCACTAGTTAGAATTAGGTTTGTAGTCCTGTTGTTACTTGGCTTAATGACCATTGATGGCGAGGTAATAGCAGATGATCTGGCATGGTTGCGCGATGTGAGTTTCGTGGCGTATACACCGAGTGAGTTCAGTGTCCTCCATGGCAAAGCAATACCAGCAACCCCTGACAGCATCGCAGAGGATTTGCAGGTTTTACGTCCCTATGTAGACGGATTGATTACCTATTCGGTCGCCAATGGGTTGGCAGATGTAGTGGAACTCGCCGACAAAGCAGGTTTCCGCGCAATTATTCTCGGCATATGGTCACCAACAGATATAAGTGAAGTGACTATGGCAGTTACACTCGCGCGACACTATCCGAAAATAGTCCGTGCGATTGTTGTTGGCAACGAGGGTTTGTTCTGGAAACGCTATACCTGGCAGGATGTGGAAAAGACCGTTAAACAAATACGTCGTGATGTGCCGCATGTGGCGGTCACTACATCCGAGCCGATGGTCTCGTATCTTGGTTCGCCCGCCAGGCTCGGTTGCGAGGGTCAGGATTTTCTGCTTCCCAATATTCATCCAGTATTTGAATCATGGTTCCATCCGGAGTCCGTTACGCAGGCAAGCAAATTTGTTATCGATATTGCAAAACGGCTCTATGGGCTGTGTAACAAAATCGTCTTGATCAAGGAAACAGGTGTGCCCAGCGAGCCATCAAGTGCGGGATATTCACCGGCCACACAGCGTGCATTTTGGCGTGACCTCATACATAAAATGCGCACAGAACCCCATGCAGCATTGGCGCTTTTTGAAGCCTTCGATGCGCCGTGGAAAATTGAAGAGATTGCTCGTGGTAGTGGACGTCGCGATGAACGCGAAGCTGCCTGGGGCTGGTTCACAAGCAGCCGCAAGCCAAAAGCAGTAGTTGAAGTTCTACAGCCTCGTTCGCCAACGAAGACTCAAGCCGGCGTTGGGGCACAGGTAACCAACGTGGATGCCGGAGAAAATACGCGCAAGCCCTTTATATCCTCGGTATCGCCGGCCGCGCAGAAAAGCAACTCAAGCCATTAGCTTAATAAACACGTGGCTAACAGTTTAGTGACCGAGCTTTTCCAGTCCATTTACGTCAAGTATTTCGATACTGCCACGCTTGAGCTTGATATAGCCGGAACGTTCAAAATCTTTAAGCAGGCGGCTGATTACTTCGCGGCTTGTACCCAGTTCGTTGGCGATGGTCTGGTGGGTGCAGCTGAGTTTGCCCGGTCCCACCTTGTTGGCGCGCTTGATGAGTAACGCCGCCAGCCTGAAGTCCAGTTGGTTGAAGCTGACCTGTGAAATAAGTTGGATAACGTCGGTGATACAGTGTGCCATGGAGGTTATCAGGTAGCGCCTGAAGTCTTCGGATTCAGTCAGCAGCCGGTCGAAATACTGGGGCGGAATGGCCAGCAGATGCACGTCCTGTTCGGCGACGGCTTGTGCGCAGCGGTTGGAGCGCAGTAACAGGCGCGTCAGCGTAAGTACGCAGACCTGTCCACTGCCGACGCGATAGAGGCTGAGTTCCCGGCCGTTTTTGGCGGTTTCGTAAACCTTGACGCTACCCTGCAGGACAATTATGAACTTGTCGGCAGTGTCGCCCCACTCGATCAGCTTGGCGCCCACCGGACAGCTGATTACCTGTGAAACCGCCAGCGCCTCTTGCCACACATCGTCATCGATGCTGGCCAGTTCAGGCAACTCGCTGAATAGTGCTATGGGCTTGTCTGTTACAGATAGTACGCACCCGTTATTGGGCATCTGTTTCTTTATCCTTCCTGGTTGGATAATTTCGGCCAACTGTGCGCCAACGTAACGTCCTGTTTCAGGACTATATCATTCATAAGCTGGTCTGGCGATAGTTCTTATCTGGCATTTATTCGCTAGGCGGTCCGGGTGGCGTCGGACTCACTGGTGATCTCCTGGTGTGTGAGATTGATGGCCTGATCGCGGCAGTTGCTGAACTGCTCGCGCAGCAGATGCGTCAGCCGGACGGCGAGCGGGGATCGGACATCAGCTGGCGCGTGGTGCACACGGAGTTATACAGGCAAGCGGTGAGGGCCTCGAGAAAAGCACTGAATATTTCCGGCGTGCTATTGATAGTGGCTTGCAGTTTTTCGCCTGACAGGTAGCGGACCTGTACGGTGGTTTCAGCGGTTGCCGTGGCAGGGTAGGTACTGTGCTGCAACAACGCGGACAGGGATATCGGGCAGATGTCGCCGGGTTTCAAACGGTAGAGTGTGACCTGGCGGCCGGCCTTGTCTCCGGCATAAGTCATGGCGTTTCCCGATATGACAAGGGGGAGGCTGGTGCAGGGCTCGCCTGATCGAAACAGGTCTTCGCCGGCCGCTCGTTCGACCGCCGGGGTGGACGCTATCAGCCCCTTCAGCGCACGCATTTCCAGTAGAGAGACGTTATCGGTATTGCTTCTCATACAGGTCTCTTTCCTGGATCTGGTTGTTTGACTGACAATTGCGACAGCCCGTTCGCCCCGGAAGTTCAAAATGGTGTCTCTTTTTTACTTTAGGTGACCTAGGTTACATACCGGTGCGACTGAATGTCGCATGATCGGGTTCGCTGGTAAAACCTATCTCAAGGAACGGGAGGGAAGAATGGCGAAAGGAATAGATGTGCTCAAAGGATGTATTCCAATGAGGAACTTAGATCGCCCCGGTGTGTTTGATATCACCCAGCGGTATCTACGCGTCGTAGGGATAGCAGTCGTTGCGGTGTCCTTTGTGGGCGCCCCCGCTTACGCGGGTGCCTATGACAGCTCCATTCCGCCTGAAGATGATCCATCAAGTTTTGGCGAGCTGGTAACCGATGCCGAGGGTGATCTTCTGGAAGGCCTCCCTGAAGCGAATGCGGGGACTTTTGAGGGCGGCAAAACAGGACATACTGAAGACGCTTCAGCAAACAATGCATTGCAGGCTGAAGAGCAACGGGACGACGATAGATTCAACGTCCCAACCAATGGTGCGCCAAGCCCGCTATTTGGTGCTGCGCCGTTCAGCCAGCAAATGTTACGCTTTGAAGAGTTTGGTACAGAGAAACTGGACTTAAATAAAAAAAAGAAACCGAAAAAATGGAAAAAATTACCAAAGCCTAAAACCGCACAAAGTGCGCCTGATGGCGACAAGCTGGAAGGTTTCCTTTCTCAATCCATCTGGCCAACACCAACCAAGTTTGCCAACACCGAGGATAAGAACCCCTGGGAAAAGGTAATTGAACGTTATATCGGTCGTGATCTGGATGATCCTCCTGCAGAGGGGCGCCCGCCGGGTCTGGGCTGGTCTCATCAGCGTTGGGAGGAGTTCAAGCCTGAAACTTATTTCCAGACAGCACAGGCTGGAGCACGAACCAATGGTGGTTTCCGTGACAGCAAACAAGGTCACGGTTACAGCGTAGGTGAATTCGGTCCGGGTGGTCTGTATTACAATACCACCGGTAATCCAGGTACAGCAGGCACAACGGCGGGCATCGATATTCGATTCCATCCGAATATGCCGATACAGAATCACGAAACGTTATGGACTTTTGATGGCACCTTGCCTCCAAAACTGCTGAACGTCCGCTATGGTGAACCCGTTTTGATGCGCCACTATAACGCGTTACCCGTCGACGTGGCTGCCAACCGTGGTTTCGGTGTACATACCATTACTACCCACGAGCACAACGGCCATAACCCGGCAGAAAGTGACGGTTATGCCAATAGCTTCTTTTTCCCGGGACAGTACTACGATTATCGTTGGCCGATGACCCTGGCGGGTACTGATTCAATCAATACCGATAAGAAGGATGAGCGTGCCGCCATGCCTGATGGCAAAGGGGGTAGCGAGAAGCTCCCGGGCGACTGGCGCGAAACCATGAGTACGCACTGGTTCCACGATCATATGCTCGATTTCACGGCGCAGAATGTCTATAAGGGCAACGCCGCGATGATGAACTACTACAGTGCGCTTGATCGTGGTAACGAAGCCATCGTTGACGGTGTTAATCTGCGTCTCCCCAGTGGTGCCGCACTGGACTGGGGTAACCGCGACTATGACGTTAACCTGCTGTTGGCTGAAAAAGCCTGGGACAGTGAGGGTCAGCTCTGGTTCAACCCCTTTAACCTAAAAGGCTTCATCGGCGACGTGATGACCGTCAACTGGCTGTACAAACCTTATATGGATGTACGTGCACGTAAGTACCGTTTCCGGCTGTTGAACGGTTCTGTGTCGCGTTACTTCAAGGTGGCCCTGGTTGATGAGTCCGGTAGTCCGGTACCCTTCTACATGGTTGCCAACGACGGTAACCTCATGGAGCACACGGTCTATTTCGAGAACGGCGAGTTGCCTACACAGGGTATCGCTGAGCGCTATGACATCGTCGTGGACTTCAGTAACTTCAAGCCGGGTGACAAGCTCTATATGGTTAATATGTTGCAGCATAAGGATGGCCAGGCTACAGACAGGCCTATTCCGCTTGCAGATATTGTCAGTGGCGCCTATGCACCGACCACGGTTGACGACGATAACGATGGCACGCCTGATCGTTGGGTTGATGGTGACCCGGTTGTCGGCAAATTCATGGAATTCCGCGTCCACGAGTACGAAGGCGAAGATCTGAGTATGGACCCTGCCCAGTACGTGGAAGGTGGCAAAACCATGATCCCGCTGCGTCGACCAACTGAATCGGAACTGGCCAATGCTCTGCACCGCTCGTTCGAGTTCGAAAGACAACCTACGGATGACAAGCCCTGGGTGATCGAAACCGACGGTGGTAAAGGCTTTGGTATGGATCCACGTCGCATTACGGCTGCACCTTCCAAGAACTCAGGTGGTTTGGAAGTATGGCGACTGATCAACAGCGGTACCTGGAGCCATCCGATCCACATCCACTTCGAAGAAGGTATTATCCTGCGACGCAATGGCGTAGCACCGCCTGAGCATGAGAAGTGGGCGCGTAAGGACGTGTATCGTCTCGGCCCACAGCCTGACAGTGGTGACCTGGTTGAGATTGCGCTGCGCTTCAGGGAGTTCGCCGGTACCTACATGGAGCACTGCCACAATACCCAGCACGAAGACCACGCTATGTTGTTGCGTTGGGATATCGAGCATCCGGGTCAGGTGAAACTGATGCCGACACCACTGCCTACCTGGGATGGTGTGAGCTATGTTGATTCTGTGGCACTGCCTACCTTTCGTGAAGGTGATGGTGTGGGTCTTGATGGTGGCATCGAGCTGGATCCGCTTTCTGTATGGATCAAGAATGGTGTAACCATTAGCGAGCTTGACAACATCAGTGATGAACCCATCGGTGATGCGCTCGATCCGAACGACAACAACGAACGTGGTGCAATCACCTTTGAATTAAGCAGAGGTATCAACATTGATAACGAAGGCAATGAAAGAGAAGTCTTCTTTATCATGCACGACGTGAGTGATGAAGCGCTGTCTGAAGAGTTAGGTATTGCCTGGGGTGGTAAACTGGCAAGCACCCCAATTGCTGCTTCTTCTGAAGCCAGCGTGGATGAAGCCGGTAACTGGACCTTCTACGGCGACGTGCCAAACCCGGTATGGGCGAATCCAGAGTGTACTGTTTCCCAAGGAACCGACGCTAATGGAGAAGCCTGTCTAAACGCGGATGGTATTCCACCTAATGATGGGACCAATGACTACTCGCCACTGCGTCGTGTGAACTACGCCGGCAAGGATGTCGTGTTCAACATGATCTTCATAAAATGGGGTGACGAAGACTGGGAACAGAACAGGACTGACAGAGGCTGTGTCGGCTTCCCGGATTCTCCTCCCAATACATCCTGTGCCTACAATGGTACGCAGTGGGGTCGCTACAATAATTCAGGGCACGTGATAGAGATGAACACGGAGAATGATCCTCCATACGTAACCCTGAAGCTGCATAAGTCATGGTCTGAAGGTGGTGATTATCTACCGTACTACATCGTCGTGGATACCTGGCCGTTTGGTCCAGCCCGTGCGATGGGTGTACCCAATGTACCTAAGCACCAGTTCCTTGCTGACACTGCGGTTCCATTAGTGCAGTTTGTACCGGGTACGCGTCTCCATCCAACGTTCCCACCAATGCCACAGCCTGCAACAAGCGATGGCGGTGAAGGTGATCTGGACGGCGGATTTGGTATCAGCGGTGGTGGTGGTCCATTCGGTAGTCAGATCGGTCTTCCTTCCTACTTTATGCCGGAAGATGACTACAGCCCAATGTGGCACATCGGCTTCGCTCACTGGTTAGAGCCTGCAGATCGTGTCGTTAAAAGCTTGAAGGAACTGCAGGAGCTGCGTGAAGATGGCAAGCTGGAAATTCTTGAATTACCAGCACCACCAGCTATCGCAGCAGGTGATAACAGCGCCGACCTTGACGGCGACGGTATCGGAGATATCCGAGTCGATAACTACGACTTCGAAAACCCGAACTCACCCCACGTGGTTAACTGCCCAACTCCAGTTACATTGGATAGTGCAATCCACAGAGCCAGAAATGCTGGTAAGTAAAAGGAAAATATTGGAACTGGCAATTACTTACCCAGCAGTCGCCGGGAGTTAGGGCTCAATCCGCGGTGAGCATTATCCGGCTCACCGCGGATTTTCTATCTATAGCGGGTAAGCTTCTAATATTGGTAGAGAAATATGATGTACAAGTTTCTTCGGGTGGCGGCCATCGCTTTGTTGTTCATCGCTTATTCAGCGCCCGGTACAGCCTCGCCCTGGGGTGCTGATTATTTTCCAAACGTTCCCTTGACCACGCAGGATGGAGAAGAAATGCTCTTCTTCGATGACCTGATCAAAGACAAGGTCGTTGCAATTAACTTTATCTACACGCATTGCCCCGATACCTGTCCACTCGAAACCGCGCAGTTAGTACGCGTGCAAAGTATTATGGGAGATCGACTGGGCAAAGATGTGTTCTTTTACTCGATTACGATCGACCCCGCAAGAGATACTCCAGAAGTTCTCAAGGAATACAAGGCAAGGTTCGGCGCCAAATGGACTTTTCTAACCGGTAAAAAAGAAGACATTATCGAGCTTCGAAAAAAACTGGGTTTATATATTGCAGAAATCCAGGATGGTTCAAACAATCATAATGTGAGTATGATTATCGGCAATCAAAAGACAGGCCGATGGATGAAGCGTTCGCCGTTTGAAAATACACATTTGCTTGCTGACCAGATTGGTAACTGGTTAACGGGCTGGAAGAATAAGCAGGTGCGTACCGCCGATTATGAGAGCGCGCCCGAGTTACGTAATATTCCAAGAGGCGAACAGATATTTCGGACCCGCTGCGTCAGTTGCCATTCCGTCACCGGCAATGAGCTGGCCGGGGCGCTGGGACCGGACCTGCTGGGTGTCTCCCAGCGACGAGAAAAGCAATGGCTGTTTGACTGGTTGAAGGCGCCGGATCAAATGCTGAAAAAGAAAGATCCCGTTGCGATGGAACTCTACAAACAGTATAACAACCTGGCGATGCCTAATATGAGGTTGAACAAGGAGGAGGCGATAGCTTTAGTCGAGTATATCGATAATGAGACGCAAAGAGTGCAAGGGAAACTGGAAGAGATAAGTCCTGAGAAACCAGTAACAGCTGCGTTCACGGTGAGTCCTGAGAAACCCTCCGGCGATGTGGTCGCGATTATGAATTCCTGGGTGCGGGAAGCGCACGCCGCTGCAACGGTGAATGCCGGATACATGACGCTGGTGAACGTAGGTTCTGAAGACGCGACGTTGATCAAAGTCGAGAGTGCGGCATACGGGAACATAGAAGTGCACGAGATGGTCGCTGTCGACGGGCTGATGGAAATGCGGGAAGTCACGGACCTGACGATACCCGCGAACGGTCAAATTAACTTTCAGCCCGGCGGTAAACATTTGATGCTGATGGGGCCGAAAGATCACCTGACCACGGGACAGAAGGTCGATATGACCCTGACCTTTAAGTCGGGCAAAAAACAGACGGTGTCCATCAAGGTTGCGGCCCGATAAGCAGTCGTCCGGGTATTCGGCTTACCCCGTTTTTACAATTGACCAGAGGAACGTCTCGGACCTTCTTCTGGAAGACAGGTTTTAGCTGGATAAAAATCGACCAAGGTTCAAAAGGGTGGGGCAGAATAGCTGTTGCCCTTTAAGTTTCGGCTAATTACGGTTTTTGAGTACGTCGGGTTCCTTGGTTAAATAGCAGAAATGGATTTACGGTAGAAATTATGAAACTAATGCGGCTGGTATTGATGACGCTGGCACTCTGTACACAAGGGGTGTTTGGCATCGATGCAAATGCTGACGAATCAGTCACAAAGAAAAAGACGCCCGTAGAAGTGGTCTTTGAGACAACTAAGCGGAATGGCACTTACTTAAGCTCCAAGTTGCCTCGTCCCTTATGGAACAGTCTTCAATTGTGCCACGGAATACACGGAAATCACGGAAACAAACGATAAAAAACTTCCGTGTATTCCGTGGCTATTTACGTTTCATTGGCTTAAGTAAGTGCCATTGGACTTATGGGTATTTCAGGCTTCACCGGCGCCAAGGTGCCCGGCCTGTTTGGTAATTCTGATGCCGGCCAGCAGGCCGCTCCTACAGAAAGATTATTGCAATGATTGGGTGTACACTCATTGCGTTCATGCTCCACGAGCATGGTATATTTTCCGTATGCTGTATTCCTTCGCAGATCTCCGCGCCGCGTTTAGCTCCGATCTCTTGAATGAGGCCGGACGTTTGCTGGATAGCGGTGAGTCTATGTCCCCGGACGTAAGTCGCAATGGCGAGGTCATCACCTCACTTGTCAATCGTTCGGGAAAGCGCGCCTACCGTGTCTACGTTCGGGTCGAAGAACCTGCTGACGGGGCAGTGGTCATTCGCAGTGAATGCAGTTGTTCCCGGCGCGGCAATTGCGAGCATGCGGCCGCCGTGCTGTTACGGGCGTTGGAAAATGAGCAAGGGTTGACGGGCGATGCGCTGGCTCGATCGCTGCCTGATACCGCTCCGGTCGCGGACGATGTTTACCCCGCCAATGTTCACCAGCGCCTGCTGTATCTGTTGTTTCCCGATCCGGGAAAAGGTTGCGGAATCACGCTGGAGACAGCCAGCGCCCGGTTGCTGAAATCCGGTGGATTCGGCAGCTTAAGAGCATATCAACCGGGTTGGTCGGCGCGGGGTATGCCGCCGCGTTTTCTGCTTCGCATCGACCGCGGGTTGCTGGCCGAATTGGGCGCTTTAGCAGCCGATTCGATAACGGACATGCGTCGTCTGCGCGGGTCCGATGGTGAGCAATTACTCACCCGCATGCTGGAGACCGGGCGCTGTTTGTTGGCTGATACTGAGTCCGTGCTGTGTCGGGGCCCGGACCGTCTGTGTACCCTGGACTGGGGTATCGATGAAACGGGCCATCAGTATCCTGAATTTCGGGCTGAACCTGCAGCGCCCTTTGTGTTTCTGCTGGGATCGCCCTGGTATATCGATCCCGCCTCCGGGGAGTGCGGCAAGCTGGAAACGGAACTGCCGGGCACGCTGCTCGATGAGTTGTTTCAACAGATCCGAATCGCGCCGGGTGACGGGGATCATTTCCATGCGGCACTGGCAAAGCGCTATCCGGATGTGGATTTTCCGCCGTTGCGCAAGATCGAGGTCGAAGAATGTCTAGCGGTGCAGCCGGTTCCCTGTTTGCTATTCTGCTCGCCGGCTAGCGAAGATCCATGGATCGAGGATGTGGAGACGGATCTGGTCCGCTTGAGTTTTGACTATGACGGCGTGCGCCTCACTGCTCAGCAGCCATCTCAGGTGCTGGTTGGCGACCGGGTGTTGAAAATTCAGCGTGATGCGGATTTCGAGGAACAGTGTGCCAATCAACTCATGGATGCCGGGCTGGAATGGAATGGTTTTTGGGGCGATGAGGACAGCAGCGACAGTTTCCTTGTTGATGGCGATGCCGAGGCCTGGTTCGACTTTCAGGTCGATACCTTGCCCGTTTTGCGCGAGCAGGGGTGGCGCATCGAGTTCGACAACAGTTTTCACTACCGCCTGGCCGAACTGGAACAGTGGTATGGCGAGATCGAGGCCGAGGATGGGGAGGCGTGGTTCCACACCAGTCTGGGCGTGCAGGTGGCAGGTGAGCGTATTAACCTGCTGCCAGCGCTGGTGGCGTTGTTACAGCAGTTCCCGGAGGTATTCCGCCAGGACCGGTTGCGGAAACTGGACCCGCAACAGCAGCTGATTGTGCCGTTGGAAGACGGCAGGATGCTGCCGGTGCCGGTGAGTCGTGTCCGCAACATTCTGGATACCCTGTTCGAACTCTACCAGGAGGATATACTCGATGAACGTGGTCAGATGCGCCTCAGCCGTATTCAGCTTGCCCGGCTGGCCGAGCTGGATGAAGGGGACACCTCAACACGGATGCACTGGACGGGGGCCAGGGATCAGCGTGCGCTGGCCGAGCGGTTGCGCAGTATGGAGTGTATCCCGGAGGTGGTCCCACCCGAGGATCTGAATGCCCGGCTGCGGGGCTATCAGCGACAGGGTCTGGCCTGGCTGCAGTTTCTGCGCGAACACGGGCTGGCCGGTGTGCTGGCCGATGACATGGGTTTGGGCAAAACGGTGCAGACCCTGGCGCATCTGTTGCTGGAGAAGGCCCATGGGCGCATGGACCGACCGAGCCTGGTGGTGGCCCCGACCAGCCTGATGGTCAACTGGCGCCAAGAGGCAGCCCGCTTTGCCCCGGGGCTGCGGGTGTTGACCCTGCACGGCCCACAACGCCGTCAGCACTTCGATGTTATTGCGGACTATGATCTGGTTCTTACCACTTATCCTCTATTGACGCGTGATCAGGAAGCGCTGCTGCAACACACCTATTACCTTCTGATTCTCGATGAGGCGCAGGTCATCAAGAACCCCAAGACCCGCGCCAGCCGCCTGGTGCGGCGATTGGACGCACGATATCGGCTTTGCCTGACCGGGACACCCATGGAAAACCACCTCGGGGAATTGTGGTCATTGTTCGACTTCCTGTTGCCTGGTTTATTGGGTGATGCCAAACAGTTCCGGCGTGTGCTGCAAAATCCCATCGAGAAACAGGGCGATGAAGATGCGTCCCGGCGGCTTGCGCGGCGGCTACGGCCATTCATGCTGAGACGCACCAAGCAGGAGGTCGTCGGTGAGCTGCCGCCCAAGACCGAGATTGTTCACGGCGTCGAGTTGGAGGGTGCGCAGCGTGACCTGTACGAGAGTATCCGGCTCGCCATGCATGAACGGGTACGCCGGGCGGTGGCGGACCAGGGGCTGGGGCGCAGCCATATCGTCGTTCTCGATGCCTTGTTGAAGCTGCGTCAGGTCTGTTGCGACCCGCGGCTGCTTAAATTAGAGAGCGCGGGCAGGGTCAAACGTTCAGCGAAGCTGGAGATGTTAATGGAGTTGCTGCCGGAGATGATCGAGGAGGGTCGGCGTGTGCTGTTGTTTTCACAATTTACCGCTATGCTGAAACTGATCGAGAATGCTGTGCGCGAAGCAGGTGTCGATTATGTCAAACTTACCGGTCGCACCCGGGACCGTGCTACCCCGGTCGAGCGGTTCCAGGGCGGTGAAGCACCGCTGTTTCTGATCAGCCTCAAGGCCGGTGGAGTGGGTCTCAATCTCACCGCAGCAGACACCGTCATCCACTATGATCCCTGGTGGAATCCGGCGGTTGAACGTCAGGCGACGGACCGCGCCCATCGCATTGGCCAGAACAATCCGGTATTTGTTTACAAACTGATCACTATGGGTACGGTCGAGGAAAAGATTCAAGCCATGCAGGCGCGTAAACAGGCGCTCGCCGACAGCCTGTTCGACCGAAGTGGAGGGATGCAGGCAAGCTGGACGGATGCCGATCTGGATCTGTTGTTCGAGCCGTTGGCATGAATCGGACAGACAAAGAGACCCGCGAGGCCGTAGACCGGCTGCTTTTTGAGCAGGGCGTTTACACCCCGCTTGAACTACTGCTGGCCGAAGGCAGGTTGCTTTACGCCGATTACGAGGCCTGGCGGGGTGGGCAGTACGATTATCTTGAGGACCTCCTGTTCGGCAATCCTGAGCAAAGTTACGATCTTATGAAGCGGGCGGAGGTCTATGCCAGGGCGCTGGGTCTTGCAGCAGAGACCCAGCGCTATGTCAGTTGGGGGGCGCAGCAGGGAGAAAGCCTGCGTTTCAGTTCGGCAAGTGCGCCGGACAGGTGTTTTAAAACCGGCTATCGCAAAGGCGATGACGCGCCGCAACTGGATCTGTTGATGGATAGCGCAGGC
>Ga0209456_10001177_pt1 | contig 12928 bp, 13 predicted proteins | sample COG_11_FD_184755 | JGI IMG/M metagenome (GOLD analysis project Ga0209456, IMG submission 184755) | Pelagic marine sediment microbial communities from the LTER site Helgoland, North Sea, for post-phytoplankton bloom and carbon turnover... | ecosystem: Environmental > Aquatic > Marine > Neritic...
TGGCTTGTCGGCGAGCGCCCAGCGCAGAGGGATCTGCAGGTTCAGGCCGAGCCGCTGCCGGTAGCCGTCGAAGCGGGTTCCGTAGGTGAGCGCAGGCATGAGACCCACGTCGAAGTTCCGCCCGACGCCCCAGACGGCATGGAGCCGCAGCGAGGGGTAGCCGACCGTGATCCCCAGCGCCGTTCGCCCCCGGGTGATCACCTGCGCGCCGATCAGCGACGGCGTGTCACCCGTCGGCCGAGGCTTCTGGGCTTCTGCCCCGCCAGCCAACCCAGCTAGGACGATCGAAACCATGATGACGAACGGTTTCATCCCACGCATGCCCCCCGACGCGCGTCCCCCCTTCAACTAAGGCTAAGCGAGCTGAGGATACCGGTCCAGCCGGCGCGCTCCGACGTCGGGGTCCGCTCCGAAACCAGGGGACCTCAAGCCGCGAGCGTCCGGAGCCCCTCCCAATCCCTCAAGAACTCCACTACCGAGTTCCAACTTCGTATCGTTGGGGTCACCACAAAATCAAGGGATTCTGATTCCGGTCGGAGTCCCTTGGTGCGTTGTGGCAAATATGTGTCACCCGCGTGCACGCTAGACCTCGCACCCGTTCAGGTTCGCGACAGGGTCGGCGCCCTTCTCAACCGCGCATCGTTGAAGCTCCCCTTCGGTAAGCATCAAGGGCGCCTGGCAAGCGAGCTTCGAGCCCATCAATGCTGTGTCGCTTGGTTGGAAACGGCCGGTGCTCTGGGAGGCGGTGCGCTCGTTGAGGTCGATGCCGACGTGCAACGCGATGAAGAACGATCTTAGTGGCACGTTCGCTCGCTGGGCCGCCACTGCCAAGGGTGCGCGATTACCGCGACGCCGATTGCTGCGCTGGCACATTTCGGTGCGCGTCCCCCAGGTTCTCGAAAGGATCCTCCAGAATCGAGCGAAAGCTGGCGGTCAGCCGCGATGCTTGAAAGCCGTCCAGTATTCGATGATCGATCACGGCGGTGATGGGCAGCATGGGTCGAACGACGGCCCGTCCATTCTCGGCAATGGCCTTGTCGCGGATCGTCCCGACTGCCAAGCCGACGCAAGCGCGTCCCAAAGGGGTGATCGGAGGGAATGCTTCATCGATGCCCAGCATCCCGAGGCTAGTGACCGCGGCGCTTCCAAACGCGTCTTCGATGCCGAGCCGCGACAGATCCAAGTTGAGCTCGTACTGAACGAAGGGGATCGCCTTCAGTAAGGCTTTCAAGACGAAGCGGGGAGTGCGGTCAAAAAACGCCTTCATGCGTGCGTACTCACGGTCCTCTCCGCCGCGCGCGCTCGCGGCCCGGTCACGAATCTCCCGGGCGATTTCAGGAAGCGATTTGTGATCTGCGTTGCGGATCGTGATCCCCGTGAGATCAGCCTGCTGCTCTTTGTCCGAGGCTACCGTGGTTTCGATCGCGACGACGACGAACACATCCACGTTCGCCCGCTGGAAGACCTGTCCGCGGCGAATGAACGCATTGCACTCGGGGTGCGCGGCGAGCGTGTCGGCGACGGCCTTCGTGACCAAGTGCGTAATCGTGAGGTGCGTTCCCGACACCTCTGACTGTCGACGCAAGTACTCCTGTGCCTTCGTCACGTCGATCTCGACGGTCCCATACATCGTCGGATCTGCGGGAGACCCCCACATGGCCGGAGCCATCCGTCGCCAACTCGAAGGATGGCGAACGAATTGTCCCGCGACGGCCCGCTTGAACATCAGACGCCAAGAATACGCAAACGGATGACAAATTGAAATGGAGCCGGAGCTGTGGCCGCGCGTCGGGGCGATAGCAACCCAATCGACTTCGCCGAACGCATTGCCGAATAGGGAAAAGATCCGACGCGCGACTGCATTTCCATCATCAGAACTGCTCTCAATCCCTCCGAGGGGTCGCCTCACTACTCCTCCTCGGATGTGCGTACAAAGGAGAATCCAAATCCCACCATCCCAACGCCCATTCTGTCGATTTTCTCTGCGTGAAACAGGGCGCTCGCGTGTACCATCTCTGCCGATGGAGGAAACGCATGAGAGTCGTTGTCGTCCGTTTTCGCCGGAGGGATGGCATCCGGCCGCGGCTCCCAGGCGGCAAAATCGCCAACCTTGGTCGGTTTTCCGCACTTCGCAACGCTGCGAGAGGTTCCGCGCGCCGGAGATGACTGCCAAATGAACACCGCCCCAGAAGGCAGGCGATCCGAAGAGACAATGATCTGATGCAGAACCAAAACGTTGTTATCACTGGTGGCACCGATGGAATAGGCAAAGCTACCGCCGTTCAACTGGCGAAGTTGGGCGCGTGCTTGCTCCTGATAAGCCGAAATCCCCACAAAGGCGCAGCCGCCGTCGCTGAGATCAAGCGGGTCAGCGGCAACGATGCGGTCACATACTTACAAGCCGATCTGTCGCTAATGAAGAATCTGCAGCGTGCCGCCGAGCAAATCCGGGAGACATTCGACAGGTTGGATGTGCTGGTGCATTGCGCGGGAAACCTATTCTCCAGACAGCGCACATTGACCGACGACGGGCTGGAACTGAGCTTCGCTATCCAGTACATGGCCCGCTTCGTCCTCACCAATGAGCTGCTTGACGTTCTGCGTGCCGCTCCAGCCCCCCAGGTCTTGAGCGTCATGGGAGGCGGTACCATCTCCGGCCAGGTAGATTTCGACAACCTGCAAGGCGAGAAGAGCTACGGGTTTACGGAGGCTATCAGAACAACCAGTCGGGCCGGTGACCTGCTCACGTTGGAGCAGATTGCGCGATACCCCGAAACCACCTTCTACAACTACGGGCCGGGACTCGTGCGTTCAGGGCAGATCGTCAAGAACCCTGTCATGCGGCTAGTCCTCAACACGGTGGGGCGTCTTTTTTCGAGATCAGCCGAGCAGGCAGCCACCGACATCGTGGCGCTGCTCACAGGCCCGTATGCCAGCGGGTTATATGGAATTTCAACCAAACGCAACGACGACCCGGAGTGCGCAGACGCGGCTTCCGTCAGGAGGATGTGGGAGTACGGCGAAACCGTGGTTGCCAAGCTATACGCGTGAACGCGGCGTCTAGCGTCGACGCAATCAATACGGATTTGTGACATGTCATATGACAATGTCACAAATCCCGTTGCCCGAGGTTTCGCGCGAGTCTCGCCGAAGTGTGGTCGTTGCACGCGTTGTTCGGGGCTGCAAAGCGTGAACGCGGGTAAACGTAAAGGCGAGCCCGCCACCCCGATCATCGAAGGCGCCTTGACCACGCGCTCGAGAGGTGGAGCTCGCTTAACTGCAGACAAGCATCCTGCGCCCTCATCGACTATCTTTGCGCTTATCTGCGTTTTGCGTTCGATTGTCGAAGCCGCGATGGAGGCCTCATGGAGACACAGGTTGACGTGCTCATCGCTGGCGCTGGGATCTCCGGCATCGCGGCGGCCTACTATCTGCAGAAGAACTGCCCGGACAAGAGCTTTGCGATTGTCGAGGCGCGCGATGCCATCGGCGGTACCTGGGACCTCTTTCGCTACCCGGGCATTCGTTCCGACTCGGACATGTACACCTTCGGGTACTCGTTCTACCCCTGGCAGCAACCCCAGGCGATGGCCCCGGCTCCCGCCATCCTCGAGTACCTAAATGGCGCCGTCGATGAGTTCGGGATTCGCGACAAGATCCGTTTTGGCACCCGGGTCGAGCGGCTGAGTTTTTCGAAGGCCAAGAGTCGCTGGACGGTGCAGGCGCGCGATGTGAACACCGGGGAAAGCCAAGTGTACGGCTGCAACTTCTTTTGGGGCTGCATGGGCTACTACCGCTACGAAGCGGGATACACGCCGGAGTTCGAGGGCGTGGAGCGCTTCCATGGGCCGATCGTTCATCCACAGCAGTGGACCGACGACATCGACTATGGCGGGAAGCGCGTCGTCGTCATCGGCAGCGGCGCGACCGCGGTGACGCTCGTGCCTGCCCTCGCTGAAAGGGCCGAGCACGTCACCATGCTGCAACGATCGCCGAGCTACATTGTGTCGATTCCTCAGAACGACCCGATCGACCGCGCCCTCAAGTGGCTGCTCGGTGAACAGCGTGCGTATCCGCTCATTCGATGGAAGTATATCTTCCTCACGACGATGTTCTATCGATTCGCGCGGCGATACCCAGACCTCGCGAAGCATTTCTACGTCGGAGGTGTGCGCAAGGCGCTCCGGCCAGGATACGAAGTCGACAAACACTTCAATCCGTCTTACTCCCCGTGGGATCAGCGCCTGTGCATGGTGCCGGACGGCGACCTGTTCGAGGCGATCAACGCGGGAAAGACGTCGGTGGTCACCGACCAGATCGACTCGTTCACCGAGCGTGGGATCGCGCTCAAGTCCGGGGAGGAGCTCGACGCCGACCTCGTCGTCACGGCGACTGGTATTACGCTACAGCTCTTTGGAGGCGCGGAGGTCGAGGTCGACGGTGAGGTCATCGATGCCTCGCAAACCGTGGGATACAAGGGAGCGATGCTCAGCGGTGTGCCTAACTTCGCCTTCACCATCGGCTACGTCAACGCCTCCTGGACGCTACGCGCGGAGATCACCAGCCAATACGTCTGTGACGTGCTCCAGGTGATGGACGAGAAAGGGTGCACGCAGTGCTGCCCGCGCGTCGACCCGGGCATTGAGCTCGACACCCCGGTCGACCTGTCTTCGGGTTATTTCCAGCGGTCGATTCACATCCTTCCGAAACGAGGGAAAGAGTTCCCCTGGCGCGCAGAACAAAATTACAAGATCGACCGACGCGCGACCCTCGAAGGCTCCATCGAAGATGGGGTTCTCGAATTCACCAAGTCCGACGATGCCGACCAGGGCGACGCTTCGGCGTTGCAACGGGCCGTCGCCCCATGATGAATGGCTAGCGCCATTCGTACAGCTTCGACGCTGTGTTCCCGTCGGGGTCTACTTCGTATTCGAAAAGAGTCGCGATCGTGTTGAGCCTCTGAAGCTTCTTGGAGGCAGTCTGGTAGTACAAGGCGCCGCGATAGCTGACCGCGCCGTCTTTCCCGAACTGACCTACGCCCTGGGCCTTCCAGGTCGCGACGTCGCCATCCTGGCTCATCAGGATGCCCTGAGCTTCGCCGTACATGGTGCCGTCCGGGCGAAGCTCGCTCCAATAAGTGCCTAGGTTCTTGTTTGCTACGCCGAGGATAGTGCCCTCGGCCTCGAATGAGATCTCGGTCTTTGGGGGATCGGTGGACAACACCTTTCGCGCCGTGATTCGGCCTTTCTCCGCTCCGATTTGTTCGCCTAGCATCGCAATGGCCTTTCTCCCAGCCGCGGCTGGGCCCATGAAGGGGGGACATTGATGGTCACGCCATCATCCTGCCGGTGTCAATCGGGAACTCACGGGGCGTGAGCCTCTGACGTTTGCGTCCGTGTCGGCGTCCGTGACAGCGAGTTAATCGGAGCTTGAGAAGAAGCCTTTGACGGCGCTCGCGAAGCCTTCGACCTTGTCGTCGAGCTCCTTGGTCAGGTTGGACCAGAGCTGGGCTTCCACTTTTTGGCGATAGGCGTCTGTGCTCATGTCTGGTGACGTCGACCAGTTCCACTCTCCACACGTCAACACCTACGTATTCGAAGACAAGGTCGACGTGGTCGGGAGGGCGGTCGTGACGAAGGACAAAGTCCTGATCGAGACGGCCGACGGCGATGGCACCGTCGGCTACGCCAATGGCGAAGAGAACGTCAACAGGCACATTGGAACGGCCGAGGTCTTGCTCTATCTTTCCCGTCGCTGGTACTTCACTCCGGCCGCGGCGCAGCTCCTCAACGACAGGTTTCAGAACATCCACTTTCGCGCCACGCCCGGTGCGGCCGCCGGCGTGCATGTTTTCGACACAAAGAAAGTCGAGTGGGATCTCGAGAGCGGGCTTGGATTCGCTGTCGCTGTCGCTGTCGCTGGCACTGACGCTGACACTGCATCACACTCCCCCCGTGCCGGGTCGCCTTCTCTCTCGCCAGTTCTACGCGCGCGACGCTCTGGACGTGGCCCGCGATCTGCTTGGCCAGGAGCTCTGGCATGGCGAGGTTGGGCTCCGGATCACCGAAGTCGAGGCCTATCGCTATCCGGACGACAGCGCGAACCATTGCCGCGGGGGTCTCACCGCCCGAAACGCACCGATGTGGGGTCCACCGGGTCACGCCTACGTCTATCTGTGTTACGGCTTGCACCAGATGCTCAATCTCGTGACGAACCGGGATGGGGAGGGCGCTGCAGTTCTCATTCGTTCCTGCGAGCCCATCGCGGGGGAGCGCACGATTCGACGGCGGCGCGGTGGCAAAGAGGGCCCGGTGCTGCTGACCGGCCCCGGCAAAGTGGGCCAGGCGTTGGCTCTGGGCACGACGTTCAGCGGCCACCCCCTCTATCGCCGTGGCGGGCTCGAGGTGCGTGAAGGAAGCCGCGTCAGCGAAATCGTCGTCGGCTCGCGCATCGGAATCGGCTACGCGGAGCCGGCACATCAAGACGCCGAGTGGCGTTTGGCGATCGCAGGCTCGCCCTGGGTGAGCCACTCGCGCCAACTTCGAGGCGTGTCGCGATGAGCCCGCCCGCGACCAGCTCGAGCGCCGAAACCAACGCTGTGCTCGTCGAGGTGCAAAGCTTCTATCTCGAAGAGCAATCGCATCCAGCTCAGCGGCACTTCGTGTTCGCCTACACGATCACGATCACCAACAACGGGAGCGAAGTCGTCCAGCTGAAGACTCGTCACTGGGTCATCACCGATGGTATCGGGCACGTCCAGGAAGTGAAAGGGTCTGGGGTCGTCGGTGAGCAGCCCGTGCTCGGACTTGGTGAAAGCTTCCAATACACCAGCGGCGCGGTGCTACCGACCGAGCGCGGAACGATGCGCGGCACGTATCAGATGCATCGTGCGGATGGGGCACAGTTCGACGCGGAGATTGCGCCGTTCCTATTGGAGCGGCCGTACTCGCTCAACTAGTTGCCGCTGTCCCAGGCGGTTTTGATCGCCTTGTACGTTTCGATGCCGCTGTCGCTGAGGTCGAGTGCGCCTTCGCCGATCAGATGCTGGTGGATGTCCTTCGGGTCCGTCTGCCAACCCTCGGGCACCTCGAGCTTCACGTTCACGGGAACGCCGCCGAGGAGGCCCTGCTCCTCCATCGTCCAGAGCGCTTCGGCCGCAAGGAACTGCCCGGCGATCTTGCGGTACTCGGGCTTGAGGTGGCTCGCCAAAGGAAACACGTCGTACAGCCCGACGACGTCCCCCGGAACCGCCAGCGGTTGACGGAGCGCTTTGAACACCGGCGCAGCGATCGGAAGCTCGACGAGCTCAACCCCGGCGATGTCCTGCCCCTGGGTCGCGTTCAGCGAGCGTTCATATGCATCGCCGTGGCTGCGGCTGATCTCGGCAGGCCGTGCCGAGCTATCAAGAAGGACCGTAATCAACAGGTACGGGCGTGGGTCTCGCTCTTCTGTCATTCGCGCGCGACTTGTTAGCGCATTTGTCGCCGCTTGGGTAGTCCCCGTCACCTTGACGCCATCGAGCCCCATCGCTACCTAGGGCGGCGCAGTATGCGCATCGAGATTCACCCCAGTCACCCCCAGGCCCGGCGGGTCCATCAAGCGGTGGATGTGCTCCGTCGTGGCGGCGTGATCGTGTACCCAACTGGCACCGTCTACGGGCTCGGCTGTGACATCCATCAAAAGAAGGCCGTCGAGCGCATCTACCAGATCCGGCGGCTCAAAAAGGACCATCCACTGAGCTTCATGTGTCCGGATTTGAGCAAAATCGCACGCTACGCTCACGTGGACGACTTTGCCTACCGAATCATGAAGCGCCTGGTGCCGGGCCCGTACACCTTCGTGCTTCAGGCTACCCGTGAGGTGCCGAAACTGCTGGTGCGCAAGCAGAAGACCGTCGGAATCCGTGTTCCCGATGACACCGTCGCGCTAGCCCTGCTCAACGAGCTCGGAAGCCCGATCGTGTCGACCTCGGCGACCATCGAGGGTGAGGTGCTCAACGACCCGGAGGAGCTGCACGCGCGCTTCCCGCATGTCGATGCCTTCATCGACGGAGGCTGGGGCGGCGTCGAGCCGTCGACGATCATCGATCTCACCGGCGACGAAGCCGTCGTGCTGCGCGAAGGCGCGGGGCCGATTGACTTTGTCTGATCAGCCGCGAACTGCCGCGCCACGCGCCTCGGCAATGAGTCCGCGAAGAAGCTTCGTCCACTCCTGGTATCGAGGGGCTCTGCGCATTTGTTCGACCAGGCGCTCTGCGGTCCAGTCGTCGCGCCCCCGAAACTGTGTCACCGCCGCCCAGTTCGCGAGGTGCTGATCCCACTGGTCGGCGGTCCAGGAGCCGACTTCGCCCGAACGGAAAATGAAAAGGTGATCGTGGGCAAGGTCGGCCCCTGCAACCCATAGCCCAGCGTCGGAGACAAATGGACCGAGGGAGCGAATGACGAGATTACGCTCCGCAGCTCGCCCCAGGGGCTCCAGCGCTCGGTCGAATTGCTCCCAGCTTCGGGTCAGAGTGCGGATTCGCTCTTCCGAGATCGGCATGTGCGGCTTGAACGCCCCGGGTGCGACACGCGCGTCGTGGTCGTCGTAGATGCGAACACCATGCTTCTCCTCGGCCTCGCGATACGCCTGAAGAGCGACCTCACGCGACGCATTGCCGTCGATGTGGGCAAGGAATGAGACGATGAGAGGGCGAGTCACTGTGCGTTCCAGCTAGTTGGTGGCGGCCGGCTCGGGTCCGCGCCGAAGTCGCCGAGAAGGGTTGTTGGAGAGCGCTCGCACGCGGTCGAGGATCTGATCGGCAAGCGCGCGTTTGCTCATCTCCGGGAGCGGTGTCGCGGACGAGGCATCGACTAGCGTCGCCCGGTTGCTTTCGCCGCCGAGCCCGGCACTTGCTTGGTTTGCAACGATCAGGTCGGCTGCCTTTCGGTCGAGCTTTTCACGCGCCGCTTTCTCGACATTCTCCGTTTCGAGCGCGAAGCCGACCAGAACTGACGGCTGGCCGACCCGCTTCGCGCCGACATCAGCGAGGATGTCAGGGTTACGGACAAGCGCGAGGTTCAAGCTGCCGCCCTTTTTGATTTTCTGTTCGGCGCGTTGCTCCGGCCGATAGTCGGCGACCGCCGCGGCCATAATGACGACGTCGAAGCGATCAAATCGCGACATGACCGATTCGTACATGTCCTTCGCGGAACGTACGTGAACGACCTCTGCACCGACCGGAACCGGTAGATGCACCGGACCGCTCACGATCGTCACCTCGGCGCCCCGGCGGAGTGCCTGAGTGGCAATCGCGTAGCCCATTTTTCCGCTCGAACGGTTGCCGAGGAAGCGAACCGGGTCGAGGTCCTCGTGGGTCGGGCCAGCCGTGATCAAGACGCGCGTACCCGAAAGGTCGTCGACGTGGGCGAGCTGGGACTCCATCGCTTCGGCGAGGTCCTCGGGCTCCATCATGCGCCCTTCGGCAATCTCACCGTTGGCAAGTGGGCCGGTCACAGGGCCGAGCACGGTAGCGCCGCGGTCGATCAACGCGCGAACATTCGATTGGGTTGCCGGATGGGACCACATGCGCTGGTGCATCGCTGGCGCAAAAAAGACATCGCCTCTCGCGCAGGCCAGGGTGGCGAGCACCGCGTCGTTGGCTTGTCCACTGGTCGCGCGCGCCAGGAGGTTCATGGTGGCCGGAGCGATGACGATGGCGTCCGCCCAGTCCCCAAGCTCGACGTGCACCTCGCCGGCGTAGTCCTCGGCCCAGAGGTCAGTGACCGCGGGTTTGCCAGTCAGCCCCGCAAATGTGATCGGGCCCACAAACCGGGTGGCCGCTTCGGTCATGACCACGCGCACCTCGGCGCCGCGCCGCATGAGCTCACGGACGAGCTGCACCGCCTTGAACGCGGCGATTCCACCGCCCAAGCCTACGACGATGCGCTTTCCCTCGAGGGACATCTTCGGCGCAGTCTAGCAGGGGTGGGGGCATTTGCGACGCGCCATCTGCGGCTTTCGAGACTGAACGGACGGCCGGTACCCCGCGCCCGAAGGCTCAGTGAACCCGAAGGCTCAGTGAACCTGAGGGCTCAGTGGACCGGAACGCCCGGGGCGGGGAACTGGTCGCAGAGCTCTTTGATCTCTGAGGCGACACGCAAGATGAGCTTTTCGTTTTCCACGTCCTCGACGACGTCGGCCATCCAGTTACCCAGGCGCTTCATCTCGTCTGCACCCATGCCGCGGCTGGTGATCGCCGGCGTGCCGAGCCGAACCCCGCTCGGGTCGAAAGGCTTGCGCGTGTCGAACGGAACGGAGTTGTAGTTGGCGACCATGCCGGCACGGTCGAGCGCCTGTGCTGCCACTTTGCCCGGTACGTCCTTGCCGCTGAGGTCGATCAAGATGAGATGGTTGTCGCTTCCGCCGGTGACGAGGTCGAAGCCGCGCGCGAGCAGTGTCTCCGCCAGCACGCGGGAGTTGTCGACGATCGCCTTTGCGTAGGCCTTGAACCCGTCGGTCATCGCCAACTTCGCTGCGATGGCGATCCCGGCGGTCGTTCCATTGTGCGGACCACCCTGAAGGCCCGGGAAAACCGAGCGATCGATCGCCTTCCGGTGCTCGTCGTTGCACATGATCATCCCACCACGTGGCCCGCGGAATGTCTTGTGCGTCGTACTGCTGATCACCTCGGCGTGTCCGACGGGGGAAGGGTGTGCACCGCCGGCGACCAGCCCGGAGATGTGCGCGATGTCGGCGACGAGGATCGCCCCGACCTCTGTTGCGATCTCTGCGAACTTCGGGAAGTCGATCACGCGCGGGTAAGCGGTTGCCCCGCAGAAGAGCAGCTTGGGCTTGTGTTCGCGGGCGAGCGAAGCGACTTGGTCGAAGTCGATCAGCTGGTCGTCGCGGCGAACGCCGTACTGGATGGCGTTGAAGTACTTGCCGGAAATCGAAACCTTCCAGCCGTGGGTGAGGTGGCCGCCGCTCGGCAGCCCCATGCCCATGATCGTGTCGCCGGGCTTGCAGAAAGCGAAGTAGACGCCGAGGTTGGCGGGTGAGCCAGAGTAGGGCTGCACGTTCGCATGATCGACGCCGAACAGCGTCTTGAGGCGTTCGATGGCGAGCTTCTCGATCGTGTCGATGTTCTGTTGGCCTTCGTAGTAACGCTTTCCGGCGTAGCCTTCGGAGTATTTGTTGTTGAGGACGCTGCCACAGGCCTCCATCACCGCAGCGCTGGCGTAGTTCTCGCTTGGGATCAGGCGTAGCTTGTCGTGCTGACGTCGCTCCTCGTCGGCGATGCACTGGGCGATTTCGGGGTCGACTTCGATGAGGGGTAGATCGGCCATCTTCTCTCCAGGTTGTCCTCTGGGCGGGGCCTTAGCACGTTTGTCATATCGGTGTTATTCGGAGTCCGGTGAGCGAGTATTTTCCGAGCTCCGAAGAGTTCGAACACCTTGGCCAAGGGGCCACGGTAGTTCCTGTGTACCGCGAGGTCATCGCCGATCGCCTCACCCCCGTGCTCGCGCACGCCACGCTTGGTCAGGACGCAGGCAGCTACCTGCTCGAGAGCGTCGTCGGCGGCGAGAAGTGGGCGCGTTACAGCTTCGTTGGCTTTGCGCCCGACGTGATCGTGCGTGGCGTTGCCGACAAGTTCGAGCGTGTCCTTGGCGGCGAGGTGCAGCAAGAGCTTGGCGTCGACCCCTGGCAGCGCCTTCGCGAGACACTGGCGGAATGGAAACCGCCCGACGTCGATTGGCTGCCGCGTTTCTGGGGCGGCGCGGTCGGCTACGCGAGTTACGACGCGGTGCGAACGTTCGAACCTACGGTCGGCGAAGCGCTCGAGCGTGATGATGACTGGGAGTTCTGCTTTGCGATTGGTGGTACGGTTCTGATCTTCGATAACGTACGGGGGACTCTGCGAGTCGTGGTGCCCGCGCGCGTGGATGCTGACCCAACGCGCGCCTATGACCGGGCCACCGATCGCATCGAGGCGACGCTTGCAGCGCTGGACGAGCCGATTCTACCGCGGAGACTGCATCCGCCAGGCTCGGGTGGAGAGCTCGAGCTTCCCGCCTCGTCATTTGACCGTCCAGGGTTTTGCGCGGCCGTGGAGGCGGCCAAGGAGCACATCCGCGCCGGTGACATCTTCCAAGTCGTGCTCTCGCAACGCTTCCGAGTCCCGCTTGGCGACACCGACGTGTTCGACGTCTATCGCGCCATGCGGATCATCAATCCGAGCCCGTACATGTACTTCTTGCGCTTGCCCGATCGGATTGTGGCCGGAGCGAGCCCGGAGACATTGGTGCGCCTCGAAGACGAACAGGTTCACGTACGCCCGATCGCAGGGACGCGACATCGCGGCCGCACCGAAGAAGAGGACCGCGAGATCGAGGAAGATCTCCTCGCCGATCCCAAGGAACGCGCGGAGCACGTCATGTTGGTCGACCTAGGCCGCAACGACGTCGGCCGCATCAGCCGGCCGGGCACCGTCAGCGTTACCGACCGGATGATGATCGAGCGCTACTCTCATGTGATGCACATCGTCTCGAACGTCGTCGGGGATCTGGCCCCCGGCCGCGACGCGCTCGACGTTTTGCGCGCCACCTTCCCAGCCGGCACCCTCAGCGGCGCTCCGAAAGTCCGCGCCATGCAAATCATCGAAGACCTCGAGCCCGAACGCCGTGGCGTCTACGGCGGGGCCGTTGGTTACATCGGCTTCGACGGCAACATGGACGTCGCCATCGCCATCCGCACCATCGTCGCGCACAAAGACGAAATGTGGCTCCAAGCCGGCGCTGGCATCGTCGAAGCGAGCGACCCGGACAAAGAATACGAAGAGACCGTGAACAAGGCGCGAGCGGGGCTCGTTGCGGTGGAGGCTGGGCAGAAGGCGTAGACGTAAGAACCGGGGCGCGGCGGAACGCGACACCCGCGCAAATCGCAACCG
>Ga0209456_10001179_pt1 | contig 12916 bp, 10 predicted proteins | sample COG_11_FD_184755 | JGI IMG/M metagenome (GOLD analysis project Ga0209456, IMG submission 184755) | Pelagic marine sediment microbial communities from the LTER site Helgoland, North Sea, for post-phytoplankton bloom and carbon turnover... | ecosystem: Environmental > Aquatic > Marine > Neritic...
GCCGCGCGACCGACGGCTTCCATCGCCATCGAAGCGAACAGGAACGGCACGAGACCGCCAATGAAGAGTCCGATGATGACGTAGTGATCGTCGAGGTGGAAAACAGCGTCGATGCTCGCGGCGCTGAGCGCATTTGTGTAATCCGCAAACAGCACGAGCGCCGCGAGGCCTGCCGAACCGATTGCGTAACCCTTGGTGACCGCTTTCGTGGTGTTGCCGACGGCGTCGAGCTGGTCCGTAATCTTGCGAACCTCGGGTGGCAACTCCGCCATTTCCGCGATACCGCCCGCGTTATCGGTGATCGGTCCGAATGCGTCGAGTGCAACGACCACGCCGGTCATCGACAACATGGTGGTCGCGGCGATCGCGATGTTGTACAGGCCTGCAAGTTTGTCGCCTTCGGGCGCTAGCGCGAACGTACCCCAGATGCTTGCACAAACGGCGAGCACTGGCAGGGCCGTCGCTTTCATCGAGATGCCAAGGCCCGCGATAATGTTCGTGGCGTCACCGGTCAACGAGGCTTCGGCGATCGTCTTGACGGGCTTGAACTCGGTACCCGTGTAGTACTCGGTGATGACGACCATCGCCGCCGTCAGGCCGAGACCGATGAGTGACGAGTAATAGATCGCCATGGACTGCCCGCTGCCACCCATCATCACGTCGGTAATAAAGTAGAACGCTATCGCCGCGAGAACTCCGGCGACGATCATGCCCTTGTACAAGGCACCCATGATCTTCCCGCCCTCCGAGGTGTGGACGAAGAAGGTGCCGATGATCGATGCGACGATCGAAACGGCGCCCAACACCAGCGGGTAGACGACGGCTTGTTCACCGTAGTTCGTCGCAACCAGTAGGCCGAGCAGCATTGTCGCAATGATCGTGACGGCGTAGGTCTCGAACAGGTCGGCGGCCATGCCGGCGCAGTCACCGACGTTGTCACCGACGTTGTCGGCGATCACACCCGGGTTGCGGGGATCGTCTTCCGGGATACCGGCTTCGACCTTGCCAACGAGGTCGGCACCGACGTCAGCGCCCTTGGTGAAGATGCCGCCACCGAGCCGGGCGAAGATCGAGATCAGCGAACCGCCAAACGCGAGTCCGACGAGTGCGTGTACGGCCTCGTCTGAGGTCGCGCCCATACCAGTCAGGATCACGAAGTAGCCGGCAACGCCGAGCAGGCCGAGGCCGACAACGAGCATACCGGTGATAGCGCCGCCCCTGAACGCAACATTGAGAGCGGGGTTGACACCCTTGGTGGCTGCTTCGGCCGTGCGCACGTTGGCACGAACAGAAACATACATGCCTATGTAACCGGCGAGACCCGAGAACACGGCGCCGATAACAAAACCGATGGCAGTGGTCCAGCCCAGTGGCGAGAAACCAAGGACCAGGGCCACCACGACACCGACCAGGCCGATCGTCGCGTATTGGCGATCCATGTAGGCTTTCGCGCCTTCCTGAATGGCCGCCGCGATTTCCTGCATGCGGCTTGAGCCGGCAGGTTGCTTAAGAATCCACTGCGTCGAAATGATTCCGAACAGTATGGCGAGCGCACCCGCACCGATCGAGAGCCACAGGGCCATCTCGTTAGACATCAGATTATCTCCTGACTTTGTACCAAACAGATCGAACGAGTCCGCTGTCGCCGGCGATCACTGCTGGCGTCAGGGCCTCGTTCGCTAAAAATCTCATTGCTGTGTTCAATGGTGCTGCGCGCTTCCCCTGACCCTTTGAATTGCTTATTGCCAGGACCCGCCCGCGGCCGGCCGCGCATCATACCACAAATTTCTTGCCTGTCTTAGCCTTGATCGAGTGGTTCCTTAGCTTCGCGACCTTCGGTAAGCCATTGATATATGGAGGGTAATTCTCGCCCTTGATGAGCGGTTGCAGATAGCGTCTGCCGGCCTCGGTAATGCCGAAGCCGTTCTTCGTTATATAGCGACGCGGCAACATCTTTTCCTTGTTGGCGATACGCCCGAGCGGCGCGGATTCGATTTTCCAGCGGTACGGTTTATCCGAGACGCGTTTGATGACCGGCATCACTGCAGTCTTGCCCTGCAGGGCGAATTGCACGGCGGCTTTGCCAACGGCATAGGCCTGCTTCACATCGACATCGGACGCGATGTGGCGGGCAGAGCGCTGCAGGTAGTCGGCGATCGCATAGTGGTACTTGTAACCCAGGTTTTCTCGCACCATGTTCGCAACGACCGGCGCGACGCCACCGAGCTGGGCGTGGCCGAAAGCGTCGCGCGTTCCTGCTTCTGCAAGAAATTTGCCATTGGCGAATGCGGCGCCCTCACTGACAACGACGACACAGTAGTCATACTCGGTCACGCATTCACGAACACGTTTCAGGAATTCGCGTTTCTTGAACGGAATCTCGGGGAACAGAATGATATGGGGCGCGTCCTCCGGATTCTTTCCGGCGAGACCCGCTGCCGCGGCGATCCAGCCCGCATGTCGGCCCATGACCTCGAGAATAAAAACCTTGGTCGAGGTCTTGGCCATCGAGAGTACGTCGAGGGCCGCTTCTTGTGTCGATACGGCGATATACTTGGCGACGGAGCCAAAACCCGGGCAGTTGTCAGTAACGGGCAGGTCGTTGTCGACGGTCTTCGGGACGCCGAGGCAGGTCACCGGGAACCCCATGCTCTTGCTGATCTGCGAGACCTTCAGGGCCGTGTCCATCGAGTCGTTGCCACCGTTGTAAAAGAAATAGCCGATATTGTGCGCTTTGAATACCTCGATAAGGCGTTCGTATTCGGCACGGTTTTCATCAATGCCTTTCAGTTTGTAGCGCGCCGATCCAAACGCGCCACCTGGCGTATGCATGAGCGCGGCGATGGTCGCCGCACTCTCTCTGTTCGTGTCTATCATGTCTTCGGTCAATGCGCCGATGATGCCGTTACGGCCGGCATAGACGTTGGCAATCTTCTTTGGATACTTGCGTGCCGTCTCAATGACGCCGCATGCCGTGGCATTGATGACAGCCGTAACACCGCCGGATTGAGCATAAAAGGCGTTCATTGCAGACATGATGGTGGTTCCCCGCGACGCAGAAATTTTTGAGCGCCTGAGCATAGCGGAAACAGGATGAGGGATCATCGGGAATTTCCGAAGGTGTGAATTTCTACGCATTGACCTCGATAGGTGTTCCCGGTAGCGTAGTTCGCCCGGTCCGTGCACCGGACTTTGGCATTGAATTGCGAAAGGTCGTCGATAGGAGAGACTGAAGCTATGCGTATTGTCTTGCTGGGGGCGCCCGGATCAGGAAAAGGCACTCAGGCCAAGAAGCTGATGGCCGATAAGAATATCCCGCAGATTTCTACCGGCGACATGCTGCGCGAAGCCATCGCGAGCGGCACGCGATTCGGTCTCAAGGCCAAGCCCATCATGGAGGCGGGCAATCTCGTTCCTGACGATATTGTGCTGGGCATCATCAGCGAGCGCCTGAGCCAGCCGGACGCAGTCGATGGCTTCATCCTTGATGGATTTCCGCGAACGACGCAACAGGCCATCGATCTCGGCGACCTCCTCGACCAGCTCGGCACGCCGCTGGATACCGCGGTGCTGATGGATGTCGACTTCGATATCCTCATGAAACGCCTCACGGGACGCCGCACCTGCTCGCTGACGGGCAAACTGTTAAACGTTTATTTCTCATCGCAGGAAGAACTCGATGAATGCACGAATGCGGGCGGCGACCTGATTCAGCGTGAGGATGACAATGAGGAGACTATTGGCAATCGCCTCGCCGTGTATCGAAAGAACACCGAACCGCTGATCGACTACTACTCGAAGCGCGACATGCTGGTCAAGATTGACGCGGAAGGCCCGATCGACGAGGTCTACGAACGATTGCGCGCGGCGCTCGACTAACCACCCACCTCCCACCACCCACCATTCTCAACGTGGCATCGATCGCCGGGGAATCTGTAGGAGCGGCCCGGCTCATAAGCGCGACTATGTCTTCGCCCGCATGGGTTGCGATCGTCGCGAGCCGCGATCGCGCGCAAGGCGCGCTCCTACAGTTTGTAGCATCGCCGCTTACCAGCCGTGCTGGTCAGGGCAAGTGGACGAGACGTTTGTTGGCGAGACATCAAGCGAGCGTAGCGAGACAGTCCGCCAACAAACGTCTCGGCCGATTGCCCTCTGTTTATGGAGGGTGGTGGGGCGGGCTACATCAGCGCGAGGAGATCGTTGCCGATGACCTCTCGTCGCCAGCCGGAAAAAACTCGTGTGTCGATGCTGCCGGAAATAACCACGGCCGACAGCTCCCGTTTGGATGCGACAGTTTCGGCCGCGATGCCAAGCTCTTCCGCGCACTTCTGAATCCGCGCCTGCATCTCTTTCAACAGGGCTTTCTGTGATTCGTCGGGTGAATTCGGTGGACGGTAGTCGTTTTCGTCGGCAGCGGAGTTCTCGACCGCTTGCAGCAGACTCTTGCCCACTCGCTTCAGCAGTCTGGGCGGCATTTCGTCGATATCCGCCAGTTGCTCCATTGACGCTGGCAGTCGGTAGGCGATCCCGAGCAATACATTGTCGCGCATTATCCACTGACGCGGTCGATTTCGGCTGATAGCCTCATTTTCACGCCAGGCTGCGAGTCTTGCTGCTGCCGCACGTTGGCGGCCCCGAAAACTGCGGGCCCCCTTGAGTCGGTCGAGGGCCTGCTCCGCGCCGACGTCATAGAGTTTCGGGTCCAGCAGCAACTTTGAGTCCTGTCGCGCCCAGTCCAGTCGGCCCTCACGGTCCAGGCGTTCGCTCAAGGACTCGTAAGCGGGCAGAAGGTATTCGACGTCTTCCGCAGCGTATTCGAGAAAAGCTTCACGCAGTGGCCGCTTCGCCCAGTCCGCTCGTGTATGCGACTTGGCCATATCGACATCGAACAGTTCTTTGACCAGGCCCGCGTAACCCATCTGCGCAGGGTAGCCGAGCAATCCCGCAGCGATCTGGGTGTCGAAGACAGAGGTCGGCATCGCCTCCGCGGTCTGAGACACGACTTCGATGTCCTGTCGTGCAGAATGAACCACCCAGTCTCGCGCCAGCAATTCTCGCCAAAACGCCTCCTGGCCGGTATCAGTCAGGGGATCTATGCAGTAGATTTCGGTGCCTGTTGCAACCTGTACCAGGCATAGTTGCGCAAAGTAGGTCTTCTCGCGCATGAACTCGGTATCGACGCCAATATGCTCTTGACGGGCCAGGCCCGAAATCATGGCGTCGGGGTGATCAACAAAGTGGAATTCGGGCATCGGCAAGCCGCGGGCGACATTTAGAATCGCAGGTTAACATGCGATCATCGGTCTCCCGCAACCAGGATCCCAAACGCCGATCGTGCTAGCGCTAATCGAAACCTTGTTTGACATTATTCGCCTGCGAAAAGGCCCTGACGCAATTCCGCACTCGACGGTCTTGTTTGTGGTCATCGTCGCATTTTGGCTGTTCGCCGGGCTGATTATGACGCTGTTGACAGCGGAGCTCGATGAACGAGACTTCGTGCTCGGGACAATTACGGGAATTGCCGGATTACTGTGCTATACCGCAATCGTCGTACTGTCCGGAAAACGCGCGCGCCTCATGCAGACGGTGATGGCCCTGTTGGGTTGCGGTGCGCTACTGAGCCTGATATTTGTCGCCGGTAACGTGTTTCTCACCCCATTCTTGAGCGAAAACATCAGTAATCTCATTGTGACGTTGATTCTGTTATGGACCGTGCCGGTCGAGGGTCATATCATTTCACGAGCCGTTGACCGGCATTGGTACGTTGGCGTAGTTGCGGCCATGGCGGTCTTCGTATTTCAGCTGATCCTTTATTCGGCCATGGATCCGACGACTGTCACGCCAACCTGAGGCGACATGCACCTACACATACTCGGAATTTGCGGAACATTCATGGGCGGTATTGCCGCGCTCGCCCGTGCAGCCGGTCACGAGGTCACAGGCTGCGATCGCAATGTCTATCCGCCAATGAGTACACAGCTCCGTAAACTCGGCATCGATATTCATGAGGGTGTGGATGCCGCGCAACTCGATATCGAGCCGGATTGTGTCCTCGTTGGTAACGTCATGAGCCGCGGAGTCGACGTCGTCGAGGCGATGCTGAATCGCGGTTTGCCCTACGTGTCCGGGCCGCAGTGGCTTGCGGAAAACGTCTTGCAGGATCGCCACGTGTTTGCCATCGCCGGCACGCATGGAAAAACAACGACGTCGAGCATGCTCGCCTGGATACTCGAAGATGCCGGCCACACGCCTGGGTTCCTCGTCGGCGGGATTCCCGCCAACTTCGGAGAGTCGGCCAGGTTCGGTAATTCAGATTACTTCGTGGTTGAGGCTGACGAGTACGATACGGCGTTCTTCGACAAGCGCGCCAAGTTCGTGCACTACCGCCCGCGCACTGTCGTCCTGAATAACCTGGAATACGACCACGCCGACATTTACAGTGATCTCGACGCGATCCTCTGGCAATTTCACCAACTCATCCGTACCGTGCCCGGCGCCGGGCGGATCATTTGCAATGGAGCCGACGAGAACCTGCGGAAGTTGCTTGAGATGGGCTGCTGGTCTCCGGTTGAGACGTTCGGCACGAGCGGCGATACGGACTGGACCGCAAGTTTCTCCGACAAGGTCGAGCGCCGTATCGCCATGCGGGCCCCGGACAGCGATTCAGTGGAAGCGCGCTGGCAGATGGGTGGCATTTTCAATCTCGAGAACGCGCTGGCGGCTGTGGCGGCTGCGGCCTCGGCGGGTGTGTCCCTCGAACAGGCTGTCGATGCGATCTCCCGTTTCGATGGCGTGAAGCGCCGCATGGAGCGCACGGCGACCGTCGCTGATATTGCGATTTACGATGACTTCGCCCACCACCCTACGGCTATTCGGAAGACGATAGCGTCAATCAGGCGTCGTTATCCGGGCCATCGTGTCGTCGTCGCGATTGAGCCGCGCTCCAACACCATGAAGCTTGGCGTGCACAACGCTGTCATCGCTGATTCGCTAAAAGGCGCAGATCTCGTGTGGATGTATCGTCCGAAGGACATGGGTGATGATTTCGAGGCCGCGTTGTTGACTCTGGGTGCAAAAATCCGGATGTTCAGAGACTACGATCAGCTCGTGGCCGACATGTCCACGCGGGTTCTGTCTGGCGATCAGGTGGTTTTCATGAGTAACGGTGGTTTCGGCTCCGCACGGCAAACGCTGACGGCGATGCTACAGCGCACACGAGGCAGCTAGGTCGCTTTGGAAATTCCGCTTTTTCCGTTGCGAACCGTGCTTTTCCCCGACGGTCCGCTGCCTCTGCGCATTTTCGAGTCGCGCTATATCGATATGGTCAGTCGCTGCATGAAGAACGAGTCGCCTTTTGGCGTATTGTTGATCATGGAAGGACAGGAGACCGGTCTCGCGACGACTCACGAGGTCGGAACCCTGGCGAACATCACGGACTGGTACCAGGGCAGCGATGGCTTGCTCGGCGTAACGGCAGTTGGCGGCCGGCGATTTCGGCTTTTGTCCGCCCGTCAGCAGGCCGACGGGCTCAACATCGGGGACATCGAAGTCCTCGCAGCGGAACCGTACATGGCTTTGCCGGCCGAATACGCGTCACTAAGAAAAATCCTTGAGAGCGTGCTCGATGATCTGGGGCGTTTGTACGAGTCGCTCGAGCGCCGCTTGGACGATGCGGTTTGGGTTACGTATCGCCTGATAGAGATTCTGCCGATCGAACTCGAGCAGAAACAGCAGTTTCTGGAAAGCAGCGACACGCGGGCGCGACTGAAACTCATCGACGATCTAATAAATACCGTGCGTGGTCCGGTTACAGCTTACTGAATACCTTTCGTGCCGCAGCCAACGTCGCGTCTATGTCATCATCGCTATGCGCCGCTGAGACGAATCCGGCCTCGAATGCCGACGGGGCCAGGTACACGCCTTCATCGAGCATGCCGCGGAAGAATTCCCTGAAGCGCTCGACATCGGCCGCCGCCACCTGTTCGTAGCTCCGAACAGGTCCGCCGTCGGTAAACACGAGGCCGAACATGCCGCCCTGGCTCTCGATCGACACCGCGACGCCTGCGTCGGCCGCGGCCTCGGCCAGACCGTCTGTCAGTCGTCGGGTCGACCGGCTCAACGAATCAAAGAAACCGGGCTGATCTATCTGCTCCAGTGTCGCCAGGCCCGCGGCCATGGCAACCGGGTTACCCGACAAGGTTCCGGCCTGGTAGACCGGGCCGTCGGGGGCAAGGCTCGCCATGACGTCAGCGCGACCGCCGAATGCCGCGGCCGGCATGCCGCCGCCGACGACTTTGCCGAGTGTTGTCAGATCGGGCTCAATGTCGAAAAGGGCCTGAGCGCCTCCTTTGGCGACACGAAACCCTGTCATGACTTCATCGAGTATCAGCAATGCGCCGGCACTGGTACAAGCATCGCGCAGTGAATCGAGGAAGCCTGGCACCGGCGGCACCATATTCATGTTGCCGGCAATCGGTTCGACAATGACACAGGCGATCTGCGGGCCAAGCTCCGTAAACGCGGCATCTATGGCCTCGACATCGTTGAATGGCAGAGTGACGGTATGTTCTGCGAGACCGGCCGGTACGCCCGGTGAACTGGGCACGCCGAGTGTCAACGCGCCGGACCCGGCTTTGATAAGCAACGAGTCCGAGTGACCGTGGTAGCAACCTTCAAACTTGATGATTTTGTCGCGTTTCGTATGGCCGCGTGCCAGGCGAATCGCGCTCATTGTTGCTTCGGTGCCCGAACTGACCATGCGAACACGTTGTATGGAGGGCACCAGTGCGCAGATTTTTTCCGCGATTCGGGTCTCCAGTACGCACGGAGCGCCGAAGCTGAGTCCGTGTTTCGCGGTTTCCGTTACCGCCTCGATGACGGCCGGGTGGCCATGACCGAGAATCATCGGTCCCCAGGAACCGACATAGTCGATGTACCGGCTGCCGTCTTCGGCCTCGAGCCAGGCGCCTTTGGCGCTCTTGAAAAAGACGGGCTCCCCACCGACGCTGGCAAAGGCCCTGACCGGTGAATTGACGCCACCGGCGATGACGCGCTGCGCGTTCGTAAACAAACTCATGAATATTCTCCCGAAGAGTCGCGCATGCTACCGAATTGCAGCCGGCTCGCTCAACTGGCGAATCTCGACACCCCTCTGAGCGAGGAGACTCGGGACACCGTCTTCGCCGACAAGGTGTAAGGCGCCGACGATGATCAGGTAATCGTCACGGTCGTCGAGAAGTTCGTCGATCTGCGAGGCCCATCGCAGGTTGCGGTTGGTCACCAGTGCGTCGTTCAGCTCTTCATGTTCCGCGAGACTATCGAGCAGTTGCGTTTCGAGAAACTCAATATCACCATGTCGCCACGCGCGGATCATGTCGTCGATCGACTCAGCCATGTCAGCGCTGTCCTCGAGTGTCTGCAGCAACATGTCGCGCTGCGCCTGTAAAGACAAGCCGTCGAGGAATGCCAACTGCTCTTCGATGGCCTCGAGACCCTCGATCGGTTTTCCATCCTGGATGGCAAGCGACGTCATGTGCAGCTCGACACCCATTTTCGGATCGAAGCCGATTCGATATAACACCATCATTTCCACCGTGATGGCGGCCAGCCACGGCTCACTATGCGCCAACAAATCGATCGGGATATCGCTTGCCTCCGCGGCGATGGCGGCGCGTCGATACAATTCTTCACCCATCAAGTCCCGCAGCGTCGTGCCATCGTGCAACACACCGTTCTCGTTGAAAAGTCGTTGCGCCGCAGCGCCGTCGAGATCGTCCATGTCCAGTTCCATGACGAGGATTTCCGCATCTTCATAGGCGGCATCGATGATGCTGGGCAGCGGGTGGTCCTCGGCGCGAAGCAGGTGGATCGAGCCGAGCAGGTAGACCGAATTGCTAACGCCCTGGGCATGCCAGAGCGTTACAGGATGGCTTTTCGTATCCGCCAGGGCGGACCACGAAGACAGGACGAGCACGATGCCGAAGAGGATTCTAATCAGCATCCACCCACACGAGCTCGGTATCGAAACTGCCGTCGCTCTTCAACGTGATACGACGATACGCCGGTGGCCGGTCGTCGACGGCGAATTTTTCACTGCCGGGGAGGAATTGACGGCAGGTAGAGGGTGTGGCCAGGATGCGGATACCATCGCGCGCCGCGTCGTACGGCTGGTGAACGTGTCCGAAAACGGCAAGCCGCACCTTGCCCAGCGACTGCACACACTGCAGGAACTCATCGCCGTTCCTGAGTCCGACCGAATCCAGCCAGGTGCTGCCCATCTCGACCGGCGGATGGTGCAGGCAAACCATGACGTGATTTGCGTCGCTTCGGGAAACGGTATCTGACAAGCGCTCCAGTTCTTCCGTGGTCAGCAGGCCACCGGGATCACCGCTGACACAGCTATCGAGTCCAATGAGTAACCAATCGCCGATTTCCTCATAGGCACAGTAGGAAAATGGTGGCACGCAACAGATCTTGCGCATCAGTTCGCGTACGTCGTGATTTCCGGGCACGCAGTGCATGCGCATCTTCAGCGGTAGCAGGAGATCGCGAAATCGATCGTAGGCCTCGGCCGAATCGTCCTGTATCAAGTCCCCGGTGATTACGGCGCGATCTGCCTGCCAGTCCCCGGCCCGGTAGTGATCCAGTACCCGCTGCAAGGACGCCTGCGTCGCTGTGCCACGCAGGCTGCCATCGGGATCGGCGAAAAGATGCGGATCCGTGACGTGCAGAATCCGTATCAAATCGTTACTGGCTGAGTCGGGGTTCGCTTGGATACGCAGGATCCTCAGGGCCGGTTGACAATCATTTGAGGTGCCCTGCCGAGAGCCTAGTAGCGGTAGTGCTCCGGCTTATACGGGCCGTCTTTCTCGACGCCAATATACTTCGCCTGTTCGTCAGACAACTCCGTAATCTTGGCGCCAATACGATCGAGGTGCAGTCGAGCGACCTTTTCATCGAGATGCTTGGGCAGCACGTAAACCTGCTTCTCGTACTGATCGCCGTTGTGCCACAGTTCGATCTGCGCCAGTACCTGGTTCGTGAACGAATTCGACATCACGAAGCTCGGATGGCCGGTGGCGCAGCCGAGATTTACCAGGCGACCTTCGGCCAGGAGGATGATTCGCTTACCGTCCGGGAAGATGACGTGGTCAACCTGGGGCTTGATATTTTCCCACTCGTATTTCTTGAGGTAAGCCACATCGATCTCATTGTCGAAGTGACCGATGTTGCAGACGATAGCCTGGTCGCGCATGCGATCCATTTGCGGCCCGGTAACGACGTGGTAGTTGCCTGTAGCCGTTACCACGATGTCGACCTGATCGCAGATCTCATCGAAGTCGACGACGCGATAGCCTTCCATCGCGGCCTGCAAGGCGCAGATAGGATCGACCTCGGTCACCCAGACCGTCGCGCCAAGGCCTTTCAGCGACTGCGCGCAGCCCTTGCCAACGTCCCCGTAGCCGCAAACGACCGCTACCTTACCTGCGATCATGACGTCGGTGGCACGCTTGATGCCATCAACGAGCGACTCGCGGCAGCCGTAGAGATTGTCAAACTTGGACTTGGTCACCGAATCGTTGACGTTGAACGCCGGGCACATCAGGGAGCCATCAGCCATCATGTCGTAGAGACGCTTCACACCCGTGGTCGTCTCCTCGGACAGGCCTTTGACGCCCTCCATGATCTCGGGGTACTTCTCATGCAGGATCATCGTGAGGTCGCCACCGTCATCGAGGATCATGTTCGGTTGCCAGCCGTCGGGGCCGTTGATCGTCTGTTCTACGCACCACCAGTATTCATCCTCCGTTTCGCCTTTCCAGGCAAACACGGGGATTCCGCTCGCGGCGATTGCAGCGGCGGCATGGTCCTGGGTGGAAAATATGTTGCAGGAAGACCAGCGAATGTCGGCGCCCAGTTCCTTGAGCGTTTCAATCAGCACGGCGGTCTGAATGGTCATGTGCAGGCAGCCGGTCAGGCGCACTCCCTTCAGAGGCAGCTGGCCTTTGAACTCTTCACGCAGCGCCATGAGTCCCGGCATCTCGGTCTCGGCAATGGCGATTTCCCTGCGACCCCAGTCGGCGAGTGAAATATCGGCGACTTTGTAATCTTTCTTCTGAATAGCAACAGCTTCGCTGCTCATAAGTAATTCTCCCGGTGTTATTCAGTTCAGACCGCGGCGTCTCTTAGCGCATCGGCTTTGTCAGTTCTTTCCCAGCTGAGATCGATATCTTCCCGGCCGAAATGTCCATAGGCAGCGGTTTGCCTGTAAATGGGCTTGATCAAATCAAGCATTGTCAGGATGCCGTAAGGAGTGAGATCAAAGTGCTCGCGTATCAGTTCCGTCAACTTTGTATCAGAAAGTTTCCCAGTGCCGAACGTGCGGAGACTGATCGACGTTGGTTCGGCGACCCCGATCGCGTACGACACCTGGATTTCGCAGCGCTCGGCCAGGCCCGCCGCGACAATGTTCTTGGCAACGTAGCGCGCTGCATAAGCCGCCGAACGGTCAACCTTCGACGGATCCTTGCCCGAAAATGCGCCGCCGCCGTGACGTGCGGAACCACCGTAGGTGTCCACGATGATCTTGCGCCCGGTAAGGCCGCAATCGCCCATTGGCCCACCGATCTCGAAGCGGCCGGTCGGATTGATGTGGTACTTGGTACCTGAATTCATCAGATCTGCCGGAATAATCGGCTTTATGATTTCTTCCATGACGCCTTCGCGCAGATCGGCCATGGAAACGTCCGGCTCATGCTGCGACGACAGCACGACCGCATCGACTGCGACGGGCTTGTTATCTTCGTAAAGAAACGTTACCTGACTCTTGGCGTCCGGACGCAGATACGGAAGCTTGCCGCTCTTGCGTACCTCTGCCTGACGGCGCACGAGGAGATGCGCATACGTTATCGGGGCC
>Ga0209456_10001180_pt1 | contig 12915 bp, 11 predicted proteins | sample COG_11_FD_184755 | JGI IMG/M metagenome (GOLD analysis project Ga0209456, IMG submission 184755) | Pelagic marine sediment microbial communities from the LTER site Helgoland, North Sea, for post-phytoplankton bloom and carbon turnover... | ecosystem: Environmental > Aquatic > Marine > Neritic...
TGTCTCAGGAAACCCCGGGAAACAGAGCATGCCTGATGGTCTGGTCTTCTTGCTGATCATGATTGCGTTGATTATTGTCTACACCATTGCCAAGGTGCTGCGGTATATCCGCCTTAGCGAAAAGCAGTGGCAGCAGGTCGATAAAAGCAAGCTCAAGGAATGGGATGACGACGAGTGGTAGTCAGTTGCGCGATTCGACTCGCAACAGTGATTCGAGTTCATCCGCTGTTTCCTTGACCGACTGAATGAGCTTCTCTTCCGAGTCATGAATGGCATGCTGTTCGATCAGCAACTTTGAATCGCGTTCACAGAATGCGTTGATGACGCGTTTCGCGTCGTCGGTCGAGTGCCCAAGGTTCTTCAGAACCAGCTCAGTCATTGCCAGGCTCGAGAGCAGCGTCTCGCGGAAGATGTGTTCTATGCCAAGGTCCATCAGCTTGTGCGCGTGACGCCGGTTGCGTGCTCTGGCGATAATTTTCAGATGTGGATAATGTTTCTTGACGGCTTCAGCAATGCGCATCGATTGCTCGAGATCGGATATCGCGAGCACGAAGATTTTCGCGTGTTCGGCGCCCGCTGCTCGCAGCAAGTCGGGACGTGAAGCGTCTCCGTAGTGCACCGTCGATCCGTAGCGACGAACGAAGTCCACCTGGCCGGAGTCGCTCTCAAGTGCGGTGAAGGGCGTACCGATGATCCGCAGCAACCGTCCCACGACCTGCCCAACGCGGCCGAAACCTGCAATCAGTACGTCGTGACGGTCTCCTTCGGGAACGTCGTATTCGGGTTCTGCCGCTTTCTCGGTTTTTTGGCCGGAACTTTCGGCCAGCGCAAAGAGCAGCGGCGTCATCATCATCGAAACGGCAACGGCAAGAACCAGTTCATCGATAATTTCTGGCACAAGCACCTGCTCGGTTCTGGCGATACCGAACAGAACAAAGGCAAACTCGCCGCCCTGTGCCAGCACGGCTGCCAGCTTTAGTGCGGCTCTTGCATCGCACATTCCAAAAAGGCGCGCCAACGGAAACAGGATAAGTCCCTTCGTCGCCATCAGTAGTGCGACGATCGACAATATGCGGCCGGGCATGTCGAACAGAAGGCCTACATTTACCATCATACCGACGGCGATAAAGAACAGGCCGAGCAGGAGTCCTTTGAATGGCTCGATGTCTGCTTCAAGCTGGTGTCGATACTCGGAGTCTGCAAGCAACATGCCGGCGATAAATGCACCCAGCACCATCGACATGCCGGCAAACTGCATCAATAGCGCGCTGCTAATAACGACCAGTAAGGCCGTCGCGGTGAATATCTCGGGAATCCCCGACCGAGCGGCGATACGCAGCACAGGTCGAAGCAGGAGTCTGCCGCCCACAATCAGGCCGACGATCGCGACGACCATGAGGCCGATCTGTGCAAAGTTGATGCCGTCGTCAAACGATGCGCTGGCCCCCAGCAGCGGGAGCATCGCGATCAGTGGAATTGCCGCAAGGTCCTGGAAGAGCAGGATGGAAAAAGCGGCTCGGCCATGCGAAGCGCCGAGTTGTTTTTTCTCGGCAAGCATTTGTAGAACAAAGGCCGTGGAAGACAACGCCAGTATCAGGCCGACCACGACTGCCGCGTTTGCCGCCAGACCCAGCGCCCAGGCGACGACAGCGATCCCCACAGCGCTCATAAGTACCTGTGCCGTGCCAAGGCCGAAAACCATGCGACGCATCACCCAGAGCCGGGACGGTTTGAGTTCGAGGCCCACGATAAAGAGTAGGAAGACCACGCCGAGTTCAGCGAAATGCAGGATGTGCTCGGGATCGTCGACGAACGCAAAGCCGAACGGACCGATGACGATGCCGGCGGCCAGGTAGCCCAGCACCGAGCCAAATCCCAGCCTCCGACTGATTGGTACGCTGATGACGGCCGCCAGCAAATAGATCAGTGTTTCCGCAAGCAAGCTCATATTGGTTCCGGGTCCATGTTTTCGATTACACTACTCGCCGATCGGGATTGGCGTGGTGCTATCTCTCAATTGCCAGAGAATACTGCAGGATAGTCGTATGTTCATAGCAAGGACTCGGAAGGTGGGACTCGTCGCGGCTCTTTTCCTGAGCGGAACCCTGCTCAGTGCGTGTGGGTCATCTGATCAGGATGCATCTCGAGACGGCAATGGCACCGGTCGTGCGAATGTGGACGCAGTGACGAGAGACAATGCCAATGACAGCATGAATGCCAATGCCGGCCCAGGGACCGGATCTGCAAGGGAGGTGATCTCGGAGCGCATGCCCTATGCGGAAGTTGGCGAGGAACTCGTTTATGGCTATTTTGTCGCGCCGTCGGATATGTTCGAGCCCTTACCCGCCGTCATCATGATCCACGAATGGAAGGGATTGAATGACAATGTTCGGTCGATGGCCGACCGACTTGCAGCTGAAGGGTACATTGTTCTTGCGGTCGATCTGTACGGCGGCAAAACAGCGAAGACCAGCGCGGCAGCGCGTGAACTCATGCTGTCTGTCACCGAGGACCCGGAGGCGGCCAACGACAATATTCGCAGCGCGTTCGAGTTCGTCAGTACGACTGCCGGTGCTCCAAAGGTTGCTTCTGTTGGGTGGCGATTCGGTGGAACCTGGGCGCTGCAAGCGGCGATGCTTTTGCCGGATGAACTTGATGCGACTGTTATCTACTACGCACACGTAAGCGCGGACGAGGACGAGTTGCGTCCCGTCAATAGCCCAATTCTGGGCCTTTTCGCGGGGAAGGACATCAGTATTAAAGCCGCGTCGGTCGAAGCCTTCGGCACAGCTCTTGAGAGACTCCGCAAGGATCACGTAATCCACGTCTATGCTGGCGTCAGACAGACCTTTGCAGATCCGACGAGCGATCATTACGACAAGGCTGCGGCGACCGATGCCTGGGGACGAATGCTTGATTTCCTGGGCCGTCACCTGTCGGTTGACGAATCCTGATTCTCTTCCGACAGGCAGTGAAGCCTGAGCGGCAGCGCAACGCTGGCGAAATCGATCCACGAACCGGATTCGCTGCGGCAGCGCAACGAAACGTGCGCCGTGGCGACGCCTGGTACCAGCAATTCTGATTCATCGACCGGACCACCCTCGTGGCAGAATTCAGCGGACGCAATCGGTGCGATCTGCCCTGCGGGAACGTTGACGGATACTTCGAGCGCCGTCGTGCCGGCGAGGTCTTCGGGGCCGTAACGTTTGTGCGTATCCGCAACGCTTATCGTTACAGATTCGGCCTCGGCGTCAGCCGGACAGGCGAATGCGGCAATCAATGACAAGTCGAGCGACGGCAGGGTGATTTGTCCCTGTTCGCGCGCCTCTATTTGTGCACTGGCTTCATTTGCATGTACCGTCAACAGACCGTCGGCCGAGGCGGTATTCAGAGTGCTACCGAGGCACGCGGCGAGCAGGATTGGAACTCGTAATCGCTTCATCGTACTAAGGCTACGACAAGGGGCTGCGAAAGCAAGAACAACGGGGTAGATTTTGATCAAGAGAACGGTGCACTTCACCTACAAGGCGGCTCGGCGCATCGTCGTAGCTGTGGTTGGCGCTACAGTATTACTGATAGGCATCGTGATGATTGTTACGCCGGGCCCTGCAATCGTCGTCATTCCCGTGGGGCTCACGATTCTGAGTATCGAATTCGCCTGGGCGCGGACCTGGCTGAAACGACTGCGCGAGTCTATCAGCAGTCTCAACGCAAAAGAGCGTGATAACCGCGCCGAAGCGCACAGGCGGCGCGTGGCCGACTAAAAAAGAAAAGGCGCCGGAGCACTGAATTCAGTGACCGAACCATCGGGCCGTTCCGACACGGAGCGGTCTCCGGCGCCCCAATAGGTAACGGCAGGGGGGTGCCGCCGGACCCTCCTGGTCCGTTAAGCCGGATTCCATTCCAGCTGGTTCCGGGGCCGCCTGCCAGGTCACAAGGGGGGAGAGAAACCTGGCCAGCGCGCCGCCGGAGGGGGATTCGTCGACGCTTACTTGTTGGCCGCGATCAATGTAGAAGTAATGCCGGAAAGCTGATTATCAAGGTCGAACGTGTTCTCGACCTTGAGTGCTTCGGCCGCTTCGGCCGCGGCTTCCGCCATCGCCTTGCGGGCGTCAACGATCGTTTCATCGGTATCGGAGCGTTCGGTCACGACCGCGGCAGCCTTGTTGGCGGGTTCGTCGGCCAGCGCTGAGCCTGCAGCCGCTGACACGCCGATCAGAACGATCAGCGCCGCGAGCAAAGCGAGTTTGTTTTCAATGTTCCTGGTATTCATCATCTTGTCCCTAAGCGTTCCCGGGCAACCCTGCTGCACCGGTAAGTTGAAGTCTTGGTTCGGCGAATATGCCGTTGTCTGCTGATGCCTATTGCACAAGCTGTGCCAACTTCACAAATCCATATAAAACAGTAAGTTACATTAAATTCGGGCATTACGAAAAACCGTGAATTACGAAATTTCGTAAAATTGGATACGAAATTTCGTAAATTTCGTATATGATGCGGCGATGATTACCCCCGATGACTATCAATGGCTGTTTCGCAAAGGCCCGGTGATGGCAACGTCAATTGCGGAAGAAGGCGTCTACCTTGATATCAATGACGCGATGCTGTCGCGCCTCGGCTACGATCGGGACGACATGGTCGGCCGTCGTCCTGAGGAATTCGCTACGCCGGAAAGTGCCAGGCGCTTGAACCAGGAGTTACGACCGGCTCTGCGGCGAACCGGCAAACTCGAAAACAAGCCGGTCAGCTTCATCGCGAAGTCCGGAGAGGTGGTCGACTGTCTCACCAATGCGTTCGTGGAATTCGATCGTGAAGGCGAGTACCTGCGAACGGTAGCGATGCACACCGAGATATCCGATCAGGCAAGAGCAAACTTCAAGTACCGCAGCCTGTATCGCTCCACGCCGGCGATGCTCCATACCGTAGACAATAATGGCCTGATCGTCACGGTAACGGACCACTGGCTGCAGAAACTGGGCTACAAAAGAGAAGAGGTCGTCGGTCGTCCGATCACTGATTTCTTTAGTGCAGCCGATCGCAAATTGTATGCCAATGGTCGCTTGAAGAAGCTGATCGGGGGCGGTGGTTTCAGCAACCTGAAACGACAGATGGTTACCAAGAACGGTCAGGTCATCGATTTGGTCATGTCGGCGATATCGCAGCCCGATGAGCGTGGTGATGTCGATCACATGCTCGTGGCGTCGAAAGACGTGACGGAGCGCAACCGGGCGGAACGGGAGCTGCGCCGTACACTTGCGGAAAACGCGCGTTTGCGCGAGGAACTCGAAAGAGAGCGCGATTATCTTCGAGAGGAAGTTAACGTCGCCATGAACTTTGGACAGATTGTCGGCACGAGCTCGGCATTGCGGCGCATGCTCAAGCGTGTCGAGGCGGTGGCCGAGACGCCGGCAAACGTGCTTGTGCAGGGCGAGTCAGGTGTCGGGAAGGAACTGGTCGCCCATGCGATTCATGTGCGGTCGTCGCGGGCCGATGGTCCGCTCGTGAAGGTGAATTGTGCATCAATACCGAAAGAACTGTTCGAAAGTGAATTCTTCGGACACGTAAAAGGTGCGTTTACCGGTGCGAATCGTGATCGTATTGGTCGATTTCAACTTGCCGACGGCGGAACTATTTTTCTCGACGAGGTTGGAGAAATCCCGATCGAGTCGCAGGGCAAGCTCTTGCGCGTGCTTCAGGAAAGTGAATTCGAGCGTGTCGGCGATGACGTAACACGTTCGGTTGACGTTCGTGTCATCGCGGCGACGAATCGTAACCTGGAGCAGTTGATTGTCGACGGAGAATTTCGCGAAGACCTTTTTTACAGGCTTAGCGTCTTTCCGGTCGACGTGCCACCACTTCGCGAACGCGGTGAAGATATCGTGCAGCTGGCACAGCACTTTCTCGAGCAGACTTGCAAAGACTTTGGCCGAAAAACTCTGACGTTGACGCGCGCACAGACTGCAAATCTTCGTGCTTACGATTGGCCCGGAAACATAAGAGAGCTGAAGAACGTGATTGAGCGCGCCGTTATCTTGTCACAGGGAAAGGTGCTGCGACTGGATTTGTCGATGCCAGGCCTCAGGCCCGAGTTGAGCGAGGTGGATTCAAGTGAAGCGAGTAATCAGGTCCTGTCGGAAAAGGAAATGAAGGAATTTCAGAAGTCCAATCTCATTAAGGCTCTGGAACAGACGAACTGGAGAGTTTCTGGCGCCGGCGGTGCCGCTGAGTTGCTTGGCGTTCGCCCGTCCACACTCTCGGATCGTGTGCGGACTTTCAAGATAAAGCGGCCGTCGCACTAGCGGCAGGGGTGACGAAGACGTTGAACAGAACGGTCATCAATCGGATAGCGCTCGCCGTCGTTTTCCTGGCCCTGGTCTATTCTCTGTACGTGTTGCCGTTCGCAGAGTGGACCGCAGCAGTCGTTGAATGGGTGCAACAGCACCCGGTCGCCGGACCGCTGGCTTATATCGTCAGCGTCATAATTGCGACGGTTCTAATGGCTCCGGGGTCTGGTTCATTGATGATTGCCGGCTTCTTGTTCGGGCTCATCCCCGGGTTTCTGTTTGCGGCCATCGCGGTTATTGCGGGAGCTCAGGGTGCATTCCTGACAGGCAGGATTGTCGCTCGCCAGTGGGTAGAGAAGAAGGTCGCTGCCAACAATCGTCTCAAGGCGATCGAAAAGGGCCTGCAGGAAGAAGCGTTCCTGATCGTCGTGCTCACCAGGCTGTCGTTGATCATTCCGTTCAGCGTACTTAATTACGGCTACGGAATTACATCTGTTCGGCCGTGGACGCATCTTGGTGCAACAGCGGTAGGAATACTGCCCGCTGTTGCTCTTTATGTTTACCTGGGCACTCTTGCTCGCGACCTCGGTCAAATTCTCTCGGGTGAGTCGACACCGTCGGATTTCGGTTATTGGCTTGCGGCGAGTGGTATTACTGCATTCGTCGTATTGACCTGGGCGATTCATCGTATGGCAAGTCGTGCTCTTGCACGACACCTGCCATCACTGGAAACAGACAATGCGGATTAAGCATCGACAAACAGGAACGTACCGATGAAGCGAATATGTATGGCCTTCTTGCTGTGCCTGCTGGGTGTCACGGCATATTCGAGCGATACCGAACTTCCCGCGGGCATCCGCAGTGTATTGAATCTTCGCGAGGTCCCCTACGAGTCGCTGAGCATCCATGTCGAAGACGTCGATACTGGTGAAACGGTATTGCAGTGGCTGGATGGCGAGCCCAGGAATCCGGCGTCAACGATAAAGTTGCTGACGACGCTGGTTGCGCTGGACGTCCTCGGCCCTGCGTATCGTTGGAAGACCGACGTATTCGCGCTTGGAGAAATCCAGGGCCATTATCTCGATGGTGACCTGCTGCTCAGGGGCTACGGCGACCCTTTTCTCGTCACCGAGCGCGTGTGGCAGTTACTGCGCGATATTCGTTTCGCGGGTGTCCATGCGATTGGCGGCGATCTGCTCATTGACGACAGCTTTTTTGATGTTGGTGACTACGATCCCGGCGCCTTCGATAAACAACCATTGCGCGCTTACAACGTTGCGCCGAATGCGCTGTTGATGAATTTCAAGGTTGTACGTTACTGGTTTGAGCCGGATCGTGCCCTGAATTCTGTCAACGTTACCCTGGATCCGCCGCTCGACAATCTGAACGTTGTGAATCAGCTGGGACTTGCCACGGGTAGTTGTCGTGGCTATCAGCGCGGCATCACGATAACCACGAACGAACTCGTCGACGAAGTAACATTTTCCGGGAAGTTTCCTGCCGGTTGTAAGCGATATGCCATGGATCGCACGGCCTTGTCTCACAATGAATTCGTCTACGGTTTGTTTAAATTTTTGTGGGGCGAGTCTGGTGGCGAGTTCGCTGGCGGCTGGCAGAATGTCGTGACGGAAACCGACGCCGAGCCGCTGGTGTCGTTTGAGTCTTTGCCACTCAGCGAAATGATCGCTCGCGTCAACAAGCACAGCAATAACGTGATGGCGCGACAATTACTCTATACCTTGTCTGCCGAAGTGAAAGGGCAACCCGGTACCGAGAAGGGCGGTCGACAGGTCATCGCCGATTGGCTGACTGAAAACGATCTGGAGTCCTGCAAGGTGGCTATTGAGAACGGCGCCGGCCTGTCGAGGAACTCGCGCATTACGGCCGCGGACATGGGCTCAATGCTGAAGTTCGCATGGCGTCAGCCATACATGCCCGAATACCTGGCTTCGATGTCGATAACAGGCCTCGATGGCACCCTGTCGCGCCGGTTTCGTGGTACAGACCTGATCGGCAAGGCGCACCTGAAGACCGGATCCATGGATCACGTGACAGCCATAGCCGGTTACCTGCAGTCGAGATCGGGTCGGCGTCTTGCCGTTGTCGCGCTTCAGAACTTCGAGGATATACATCGCGGGCCCGGTGCAGAGGTGCAGGAGGCGCTACTGCGCTGGCTTTACGAGCAATAGGTCAAGTCGCAATCTGCGCGCCGTGTAGTACACTCGCGGCGGGCAAAGGAGGTTGACAATGCGTCTGGTAATTGGGGTTATCGCACTACTGCCGATGATTGCGGTCGCAGAGACAGCGTATATCACCGACAACCTGAGGTTGGGCCTGCACCAGGCTGCGGATACCAGTGACCGCGCGTTTCGCATGCTCGATAGCGGTCAGGAACTCGAAATTATTTCCCGGAATCGCAACTATGCCAATGTCCGGCTGCCGGACGGCGCTCAGGGCTATGTCAAAGCGGCCTACCTGGTGGCAGAAAAGCCGGCCAAGCTGATCGTGGAAGAGACGATCGCGGAACGAGACTCATTGATCGCCGAGCTTGACGAAACAAAGCGGGCCTTTGCCGGTCCCGCAGCGACGATCCAGGGCCTCAAGGACCAGGTGGCGGAATTCGAGTCGAAGTTGGAAGGCGCGAATTCGGAAATTGCGGACCTGAAAAAAGAGAACGCAAGCATCCTGGGCCTGAAAGAGAAATACAAGGGCAGTCTGCCGCTCAACTGGGTCGCTGCGGCGATCGGCGTATGTCTCATTGGCGGTTTTCTGGCGGGCTTGTGGTGGGTCGATCGCAGCAGCCGGAAGCGACACGGCGGGATTCGAATTTACTAATAAGCGCACTGCCAACTATACCGGCATGTCATATGCCGATCGCCAACAAGACGTTCGGGTTTTCGGTGTCCAGCGCAAGCGTGGCCTGCTCAAGCCGCCTCGATAATGCCGTCGCCACAGCCGCCGCGGAGAGGCAGCTCATCATCATCAAAAAGAACGTCAATTTCACGTTGCGACTGTGCGCGGCGTACCTCTTCGAGCTTTCGCGCCGTCAGGTGCGGGGCAAACAACTGCACGAAATCGAGCATATAGCGCCGCAATACCGAGTCCCGGCGAAAACCGATCCACGTCGTGCTACGTGGAAACAGTCCTTCGGCTTCAATGCTCTCAAGGTCCTTCTTGTCGGCGCAGTCCGCAGCCATGCTCGCAACAATGCCGACTCCCAAGCCCATGCGCACGTATGTCTTGATGACATCGGCGTCTCGCGCCGTAAACACGACGTCCGGCTCGAGCCCCTCGTCGGCAAATGCCCGTTTCAACGAAGACTGCCCGCCGAAGCTGAATACGTAGGTTACGAGTGGGTATTTGGCCAGATCATGCAGGGTGATTTTTCGGTCGAGGTTCGTTAGCTCATGCCCCTTGGGAACGATGATGGAACGATCCCAGTGGTAGCTCGGGATTAGCATCAGTTCGGAGAACAGATCCGTAGAACCTGTCGCGATCGCAAAATCGATATCGTTTGCTGCGACCATGTCGGCGATCTGTTCTGACGTGCCCTGGTGGAGGTTCAGGCCCACTTTGGGAAATCGCTTACGGAACTCACCGATAATCTCCGGCAACACATATCGCGCCTGCGTGTGCGTCGTCGCGATCGAGAGCGCGCCTTCCTCTTCCTGATAGTAGTCCGACGCAAGGCTCCGGATATTTTCGACTTCCTGCATTATCAGGCGCGCACGTTCGATCACTTTTTCCCCGGCCGGAGTGACCCCCCCGAGACTCTTTCCCTTTCGTGAGAACAGCTGCAGGCCAAGTTCTTCCTCGAGCAACTTGAGCTGTTTGCTTACTCCAGGTTGCGATGTATACAGTCGCTCGGCCGCCGCGGTAATGTTCAGGCCATTGTCGACAATCGCAAGCAGGTATCTTAGTTGTTGAAGTTTCATCGGTGTAGTCGGGCCATTGTGTTTAGTTATCAGACCACGGCGACCGGGCTCGGTTTCACGTCGCAATGAGAAATCCCTAGCCTACGTATACCAGATTCATATAACGCAAGGCTATATCAGGAGAAACTAACTGTCTTACGAGCCTGTCGCTGCGCCGGGAAATCGCTCAACAGGAGAAAGGTCCGAGGCGCCGAGTACGCAAACCCGAATGATTTATGCTAAACAAAGGATATGACCCAACAATAAGGACAATGAAATGATCTACAACAACATACTGGAGACCATTGGCAACACGCCAGTTGTGCGTCTCAACCGCATGGCGCCCGATCACGTGGAAATGTATGTCAAGGTCGAGTCGTTCAATCCGATGGCCTCTGTCAAAGATCGTCTGGCATTTGCGATAGTCGCAGATGCGGAAAAAAGGGGAATACTGAAGCCAGGCCAAACGGTCGTCGAAGCGACCTCGGGCAATACCGGCATCGCCCTCGCAATGGTCTGTGCGGCGAAGGGCTATCCATTCGTTGCGACGATGGCCGATTCCTTTTCGGTTGAACGACGCAAAGTCATGCGAGGACTTGGTGCGAAAGTCATACTGACGCCTGCGGCGGAGCGCGGCACGGGGATGGTCAGGAAGGCTGAAGAGCTGGCTGAGAAGCACGGCTGGTTTCTTGCTCGACAGTTCGAAAATCCTGCCAACCCGGAGTTTCATCGGCAGACCACGGGTCCCGAAATTCTCAGGGACTTTGCCGGCAGGCGGCTGGACTACTGGGTAACCGGATACGGCACCGGCGGTACGATGACCGGTGTAGGTGAGGTGCTCAAAGTTGCAAGGCCCGAAGTCACGATAGTCGCGACCGAGCCGGCCGGTGCGTCCTTGCTTGCCGGCAATGAATGGAACCCGCATAAGATTCAGGGTTGGACGCCCGATTTTATTCCCGACGTTCTGAATCGCGAGATATTCGACGAACTACTACCGGTATCCGATGACGAGTCGATCGCGGTATCGAAGGAGTTGGCCGCGAAAGAGGGAATCTTCACGGGCATTTCGTCGGGTGCAACGCTTGCCGCGGCGCTTTCGGTCGCCAGGAACGCGCCCGAGGGTTCGGTGATCCTGGCGATGTTGCCGGACACCGGCGAGCGATATCTGAGCACGCCGTTGTTCGAGGGGGTCAACGAGGATTCTGACGATGAGTGGTTGGCCACTCAGTGATACGCGCGTAAATAGCTGAATCGGCAAGAAAAGCGCGGCCTAGCTGAGACCTGAGTCACAGCGCAGCCGAGCTGTCACTGGCATCCTGAGGCACTGCAATACGCTCATCATGCAATGGAGCGCTTCGTGCCTGCGAGACCACAGAGTCAGACAACAGGGAAAAATAGCAACAAGTCAGCCGGCTTGTTGCATTCGCTCGTGCCCAGGGCGCAAGCCTTTTGTTTTTACAATCTCGGGCGAGAATGCGTCTGGAACAGCGCTGGCGCCGACGATTTTGAGGTCGACACCTTTGTTGCCGAGCTCCCTGAAGACCTCATCGCCGGGCTCGCCGATAGCGACGAAATATTGAGAAGAACCTTACTTTCCGCCAGAACATTGCTGGTGCTGCCTGTTCTTGGTCACGAAGCAGAGGTCGTCGGCATACTCGTATCCGTGTTCTCGAAGAATGTCGGCAAATCTGCGTCCTTCAATCCGGGCCTGCTTAAGAAAATCCTCGAACCCGCGGTCGACCTTATCGGCGAGGGCCTGCGCATCGATCATGATCTGGCTGAATCGAGGGCTCGCACCAATGAAGTCGAAAAAGAGCTCAAGCTACTTTACGAAGTCGACGAAAAAATCCATGGCGCGAGCCGGAGTCATTCCAACCTCGCGAAACTCGTCGGGCAAAGCGGACGCTATCTGGGCATCAATTACAGCGTACTGCTGATACCGTCGAAGCGCATACGGATCAGTGCAACACATTCAAGCTGGAAGAACGTCAATCGCAAAGTGCTCGATCGCTACTTGATTGACCATCTGATGCCAAAGCTGGAGGGGCAACGGCAGCCGCTAACCTTCGAGATTCCCGCTGTTGATGGTCCCCGCAATGGAGCTGAACAGGGTTACCAGACGTTGCTGACTCCGGTGCGGGACAGACACGGCAACGTGGAAGGTGTATTCGCACAGCTCGGGCGAGTCGACAAGCAGACATTTACGAGCAGTGACCAGCGCTTCATGTCGCACATCGTTCGCAAGGTCGAATACGTAATCGAACAGTCGTTCGACGCCATGACTGGCCTCATGAACCGCTCGGGATTCGAGGCACAGCTGCACGAGTCCTGGAAAGGGTTGTCGGCGGAAACAGACAGGCATCAGTTGATCTACTTTGACCTCGACAATCTGCAGCTGGTCAATGACACGTTTGATCGCAAAGCGGGCGATGAGGTAATCATGCGATTCGCCCGACTGCTCGAGGAAGACCTGCCGCGTAGCGCCGTGCTGTCGCGTCTGACAGGCGACGAGTTCTGCATATTGTTGACCAGCGCGGACGCTGAGAAAGCATTGCAATACGCGCAGGAAATCCGCGAGAAACGGGCGGCGCTGCGATACCTGGAGGGTGACAAATCAATACAGGTCACGATGAGTATCGGCATCGCGGAGTTTTCTCGTACCAATGGCAATGACGGCAGCGCGCTAACGACAGCACGAATGGCCTGCGAATCAGCAA
>Ga0209456_10001181_pt1 | contig 12911 bp, 13 predicted proteins | sample COG_11_FD_184755 | JGI IMG/M metagenome (GOLD analysis project Ga0209456, IMG submission 184755) | Pelagic marine sediment microbial communities from the LTER site Helgoland, North Sea, for post-phytoplankton bloom and carbon turnover... | ecosystem: Environmental > Aquatic > Marine > Neritic...
CCCGACAGGCATTCGATTACGCAATAGCGCTAGTCCGACTTTATGTCGCCTTCCGTCCCTGCCAAGAGATTTTTTATATTGGATCGATGTCGCCAGAACAGCAGCGCGCCCATCAACAACATGGCGATCATCAGCGACCTGTTGGGTATCAGCCACCAGATATACAGTGGCGTGACCAGTATCGACAGCAGTGCTGCCAGCGAGGAGATTTTGAAAACCTTGGCGATCCCCAGCCAGGTCGCGATGGTTAACAGACCGACCGGCCAGTGGATAGCCAGCAGTACACCCAGCAGCGTCGCCACGCCTTTGCCGCCCTGAAAGGCGAAAAATACCGGATACAGGTGTCCGAGGAACGCGGCTACCGCGGTAGCTGCCTGGACAGCCATGCCGGCGCCCAGCAATTTGGCGATCAGAACGGGAATCAGTCCCTTGAGCATGTCGCCCACCAGCGTGACTGCTGCTGCTTTCTTCCCACCGATCCGCAGGACATTGGTGGCTCCCGGATTGCCCGAACCCTGGCTGCGTGGGTCGGGCAGGCCCAGCACGCGGCAGGTGATAATGGCCGACGATACCGATCCGAACAGATAGCCGCCGACAATCAAAAGCAATTCAAGCATCATGCGCGCTATTGGAAAGCTTTCAGGCAGGCGGGTCAAGCCAATGCGCCGCTACGAGGGTTGCATCCGGTGGTCCTTTTCGGGTGCCTGCGCTTGCGCCGAAGCCCGAAAAGGACCACCGGATGCAGCCCGGCACGGCTGGACGTGAGTGCAGCTGGTGAGAAAGGCGCACCCTAAGGGCACTTCCTTCGGGCGCAGCGTTTGGCAATGGTGCGATCTTTACCAGGCCCTGTAACGAAGCTTTGGCGGTTGAGTGGAGCTCCCTCCGGGCACGCCGCGCAACGGCCGTCTGCGTTGTTGTGCCCCCTTGAGGTAGAATGGCTGCCGCGGCGGGGAATACCGCCTGGCAGCCGGCCGCTTGGCGACTTGCTGACTTCGTCAATCTCTAAGAGGCAGTACACTGGACCACCATGGATATCATTTTCATTCGCGACCTTCGTATCGATACCATTATCGGAATCTATGAGTGGGAGCGCTCGATTAAACAGACAGTGCAGTTAGACCTCGAACTGGCAACCGATATCGCCAGGGCGGCGGCCAGTGACCGGATCGAAGACACGCTGAACTACAAAGCGGTCGCAAAAAGGATCATAGCCTTTGTCGAGGAAAGCAGCTTTCAACTGGTGGAAACGCTCGCCGAGCGCATCGTGGCACTGGTGCGCGAGGAGTTTGCAGTAGCTTGGGTCCGTTTGACGCTGAATAAGGGCGGTGCCGTTCGTGGTGCGCAAGGTGTGGGCGTCATCATCGAACGCGGCAAAAGGGATTGACGGCATGGCAAGGGCGTATGTCAGTGTCGGAACCAACATCGATCGCGAACGCAATGTGACATCCGCTCTGGCGGCCCTGGTCAGGGAGTATGGTGATCTGCAACAGTCGAGGATATTTGAAAGCCCGGCTGTCGGGTTTTCCGGCGACCTGTTCTATAACCTGGTGGTGGCATTTGAAACCGTTCAGTCAGCGCAACAGGTTTCTGCCGTGTTAAACCGCATCGAGGACGCGCACGGGCGGGACAGGCGAGATGGCAAGTTCAGCAACCGCAGCCTGGATCTGGATCTGCTGTTGTACGATGACCTCATTGTCGACGAGCCGGACCTGATACTTCCCCGGCCCGAGATTCTGGAATATGCTTTTGTGCTCCGGCCGTTGGCGGAAATCGCCGGTGACAGGAAACACCCTGTAACGGGCGCCAGTTTTGCCGCAATGTGGGATCAGTTTGATACCGCCTCCCAGCCGATGTGGCCGCTGGAAAAATAACACTCGCGCTATGTCATCAAGCCTGCCGCTCCCCGCTGCTGATGCGCGCGCCGTCAGCGATGCCCTGTTGGCGAAGATACACAAGCGGATTGAGGAAGGCGGCGAATGCATCCCCTTTGATGATTTTATGGCGGCCGCCTTGTATGAGCCCGGCCTCGGTTACTACAGCAATGGCTTGATGCCGTTCGGTGAACAGGGTGATTTTGTGACCGCACCGGAGTCGGGCAAGCTGTTTGCGCGCTGTCTGGCACGGTGTATCGCGTCGGCACTGGAACAACTCGAACAGGGCGTCGTCATGGAGCTGGGCGCAGGCAGCGGTGTGCTCGCCGTTGACCTGCTCGGGGAACTGAAAAAGCTGGGCGCTTTGCCGACGCGTTATTACATCCTGGAGCGCAGTGCGGCGATGCGTGCACTGCAGGAAAGGCGGCTGAACGGGCAGCTGCCTGAGTTTGTGCAGCGGGTTGAATGGCTCGATGCCCTGCCTGAGGATCCGATCAGCGGTGTTGTATTCGGCAACGAAGTCGCGGACGCGCTGCCGGTTAAGCGTTTTCGCTGGCACAACGGCCAGGTCAGCGAGTTGGGTGTCGGACGGCAAAACAGACAACTGTCAGTCTGTGAACGTTGCGGTGATGATGTGCAAAAACGTGTTCGGCAACTGGCGCGGATCGGGCGCTGGGAGGGTGACTATCAGTCAGAGTATTGCCCGACACTGCCGGCATGGATAAACAGCCTGGCCGACATTTTGGCGCAAGGCTTGCTGCTGCTCATCGACTACGGTTACGGGTGTGCCGAGTATTACCACCCGCAGCGTTCAATGGGGACCCTGATATGCCACTACCGGCATACCGCCCACGATGATCCATTCTGGTCGCCCGGTTTGCAGGACATTACAGCGTTCGTTGATTTTACCGCTATTGCAGAGGCAGCGACCGCCGCGGGCATGCAGCTCGAAGGCTTTGCCAGTCAGGCACGATTTCTGCTCGCCTGTGGTATCGATCAGCTGATGGCGGAGAGCGACACGGCCAATACCCGGCAGTTTCTACAGCTTGGTAACGAAGCCAAGCGTCTGATGCTGCCCGGTGAAATGGGTGAGCGATTCAAGGCGATCGGTTTTTCACGCAAGCTGCTGCAAGGCATCAAAGGTTTTGGTTCACCGGACCTGCGCAGTCGTTTATAAAGCACACACAAGTCGCTTTTCTGTGGAGTGCCTTGGGTAGCCTGCATGTCAGCTATGCAATGCATGGTTTTGTGATAACAGTTGGGAGAGTCCCGCCTGCGCGGGGATGTTAGTGGTTTTGGTGGCATCATTTCATGGATAATTTTCAAGTGGTAATACTGGCCCTGGTGCAGGGTCTGACCGAATTTCTACCCATCTCCAGTTCGGCACATCTCATTCTGGTGCCGCTGTTGACCGATTGGCCGGACCAGGGACTGGCGTTCGATGTCGCCGTTCACTTCGGTACCCTCAGCGCCGTGGTGACCTATTTTCGCAGTGAACTGGCGGCTATGGCGTCGTCCTGGTTTGGTTCGCTGGGGTCACGTTATCCGGACGATGAAGCCAGGCTGGCCTGGGGGGTACTGCTGGGAACTATTCCGCTGGGACTGTGCGGACTGATATTTCACGACGTCATCGAAACCAGTCTGCGCTCGCCGCTGGTTATTGCCACCACGACAATCGGTTTTGGCGCATTGCTCTGGTACGCCGATATCAAGGGCCCGCAGACGCGTTGTGAATACCGTCTCAATGCGGGGCGGATCGCCGTGATCGCGCTGGCGCAAGTGCTGGCATTGATTCCGGGAACCTCGAGGTCCGGAATCACCATCACCGCCGGACTGCTGGTTGGGCTGGATCGAAAAGCGGCTGCGCGCTTTTCCTTCCTGCTGTCGATCCCCGCTATCCTGATGGCGGCCGGTTACGAAAGCAGCAAGCTGCTGGGCGGTGAGCAGGTGGTGCAATGGACATCGATCCTGCTGGCTGTCGTGATTTCCGCACTCAGTGCCTATACCTGCATCCATTACTTCCTGAAACTGCTCGACCGCGTTGGCATGCTGCCATTTGTGATCTATCGTTTGGTGCTGGGTGTGATGCTGTTCGTGTTGTTCTGGTGAGTCAGTAGCATATTGCCGGGCTATGAGGCAATGATGAGCTGATGTTTTACATGAGTACTTTATCCAGTCGATTGAATAGTATGGTTGCCCAATCTGCCGCTGTGTTGTTCGTCGAGACCGCCCTCTTATTGACCAACTCGACTCTGGTCGATGCCCCTTCATTTATTTCTTCGACAAATATTGCGACTTTCTCACCATAACTGAATCCAGTCATTCCTCTTTTAGCCAGAACTACGCCCTCGTCCTTATCTGTGGACACTATTTTCAAGTCGGTGGTGCCCAGCACATCCAGAAGAACATCCCAAACCAGATCTTTGGAACGGGGGTAAACCCTCACTTCTCCTGTACCGCGGTCGGCCTTTGCATCAGACACAGTGGCGCAACCGGACTGAAACAGGAACGCAAAAACGATGAACAGAGTGCCAAGGGATTTAATAGCCATTTAACCTCCTTTGTGGATCATTGCTGTCTAGTTAACTCCCTCTCCCATCGGAGGGTGTCGTAAAAGTCCCCTCGCCCCCCGGGAGAGGGTTAGGGAGAGGGGGTATAAAGAGTGATGATGCATTTGTATTCCACTGAGTCCGGGCTTTTTTGAGTATAACGTATAAGCGTTCGAGGCGGGGCTCATCAAGCGAAAATCGCGCCACAGCCTTGCGCCCGCATAGGATAGTTCGCCGGATTGTCGTAACGGGGTGCCTCTACATAGGGGCGTTACGGATAAGCTCCAGGCGCTTTGTGCGAATAGCCGCTCCCAGCGCAGGTCCTCTGAGATTCTGATCTTCAAGTTGTGCGGCGTTGACGCCGGCGGCATCTGCACTGACTTCGATCAGTTTGTCCGCGCGCCTCTGATCAATCAGACCGGCGGCCAGGTATACAGACAGCAGCAGGCGCCAACGTTCGCTTTGTCTGAAGGCGCCGGACGATTCCAGGAGTTCGAGAATGTCTTCGGGCTTGTCGCTGCCGGCTTTCTGCTCCAGCTTGATGGCACTTAACGCAAGCTGTGTGTAGTCATTGGGTGCGTGGAAGCTTTTGCACAATGTCTCGGCTTGTCTGGTTCTTTGTTGCTGTGTGAGGTCGTGACCGAGCGCCTGTATGAGTACGCTGAATCGCAGCCGTGGGTCTTCGTCATGCGATACGCTGGCCTGCAATGCATCGAGTGCTGCAATGCCCGGTTTGTCGTTGTGTGTCTGCCCCTCATGCGGGTATTCGCGGTCGATTTCCGGGAACAGAACCGCCAGTGCATGGCAGCCGCGCAGCACGGTGAAGAATTGTTGTGGCGAATCGGTGGCCAGTGCCTTGGCGAGCTCTGCCCATACACGTTCCGGTACCAGGTGATTGATTTCACCGTTGTCGACCATTTTTCGCATCAGCTTGTTGGTGCTGTGTGCTACCTTGAAACCCCATTTGCCAAACTGTGCCGCAAAGCGTGCGATGCGCAGTATGCGCACCGGGTCTTCCGCAAAGGCGGAGCTGACATGACGCAACACACCGGCATTGAGATCCTGCTGGCCGTGATAGGGGTCGACGAGTGTGCCATCCGGCGCCTCCGCCATGGCATTGATTGTCAGGTCACGGCGTCTCAAGTCCTGTTCCAGCGTAACATCGGTGCTGGTGTGAAAGGCAAAACCTTTGTAGCCGTGTCCGGTCTTACGTTCGGTGCGGGCCAGGGCATATTCATCTTTTGTTTCGGGGTGCAGGAATACCGGGAAGTCCTTACCCACCTGCTTGAAGCCCTGGTCCAGCATGTCGTGAGGTGATGCGCCGACCACCACCCAGTCCTTTTCCCTGACCGGCAGGCCGAGCAGCCTGTCCCGGACAGCGCCGCCGACCAGGTATATCTCCATCAGGGGCGGCGTGCCTGGGATCGGTAGCGGAAGTACTGTGCGCGGGCGCGGCTATTACCCAGGTAGGCGGGCACCACAGCTTCGATGGATCGTGGCGTAATGCCCAGGCCGATCAGCGCGGACTTGCTGCAGACGCTGTCTTTTTGCAGAGAGTAATAGTTGTCGATAGTGAATGGCTTGCCGGGGACCATGCCCAGTACGTAACCCTGCAGCCGGGCGGCAAAGTCGGGCATTCCGGTAATGATGGTTTTGCGACCGATTTGTTTTGCCGTGAACTGCACCAGTTGTTTCAGGCTGTAGGCCTTGGGGCCACACAGTTCGAGCCGTTGACCGATGGTGGTTTTGTCGTCCAGCGCTTTGACAAAGACCTCGACAACATCACCGACGAATACGGGGGCGAATCTGGCGTTGGCACAGGCCAGTGGAAACAGCGGCGGCGATATCTGCAACAGTGTTGCAAAGCGATTAAAAAAACTGTCACCGGGGCCAAATATCACAGACGGACAGAAGCTGGTGACCTCCAGGCCGGGCGCGTTGTGTACCAGATCTTCACCTTCGCCTTTGGTTTTCAGGTAACGGCTGTGCGATTCATTGACGTTGGCGTTGAGTGCGCTCATATGCAGCAGCCGTGAAGTCCCTGTCTCACGCATGGCTTTGACAATGCTGCGTGGCAATTCGACGTGCGCGTTTTGAAACTGGCTTTTGCCTTCTTCGTTAAGGATACCGACCAGGTTGATAATGCAATCCATGTCCGCCAATACCGTTTGCAGTGCGTTGGTATCGTAGCTGTCGGTTTGCAGAAGCTGCACCGCTGAGCCAATGCGAAATTCGCGATGACGTTCGGGATGCCGTGTCAAAACGGTGACTGAATGACCCAGGCCGGCCAGCCGGTGCACCAGGTGTGTGCCGACAAAGCCGGTTCCCCCGAGTACGCAGAGTCTTAGTGCTTTCATGCTGTTCCCTTTCGATGCGGGTCGATACGTTGATTTTAACGGTAAATGCGAAATATCCTAATAGCGTTGTTGAATTTTCGGCAGACGCTGCGAAAGGCGTGTCACCGGCCTTTGCAGGCGCCACTCGAATACCGTAGCGTAGGCCAGGACACGGCGCACGTAGTGGCGCGTTTCCTTGAAGGGGATGCGTTCCATCCACAGGCTGGCGTCCATGGTCTTGCCGGTGGGTAGCCAGCGGCTGACACGGTGCGGGCCGGCGTTGTAGGCGGCGGCTGCCAGTACCGGGGAGCCATTGTAACGCTTCAGCAGTTTATTAAGGTAGGCGCTGCCCAGGCGGATATTCTGATCGGAGTGCAACAATGCCTGGTTGCCCAGGTAGCGGATTTTCAGCGAACGCGCGGTTTGTTTGCCGGTCTGGGGCATCAACTGCATCAAGCCCAGGGCGCCGACCGGTGAACGTGCGTCTTCCATGAATGCACTTTCCTGGCGTATGACGCCATAGATCAGTGCCGGATCCAGGTCGTACTGGTCGGCGTAGGCAAATATGGACTTGCGGTGTGGCAGGGGAAAACGCAGCGTCAGGTCGGACCAGTAGCCGGCACGTGATGCCGTCAGGATGGCACGGTCGTGCCAGCCCCAGCGGTGGGCCAGCAGTGCCACCAGCTTGAGTTCAGGTTCCGGCAGTGATGCTGTTGCGTGGTACCACTCGCGGCGGGCATCGAGCTGTTTGCCGGCCAGATACAGTTCGCGGGCGCGCTCGATGCCCGGAATCTGCTCTGTGCGCTCCAGCTGCTCTTTTTCGTAGCTCACGCGCGAGTCATTCATCTGGTAGGGACGCTGCAGATGATCGGCGGCCAGAAAACCGTAGTAGCTGCGTTCGCCGGCGAGGCGGGCATATTCGGTAAAGGCATCACCGCTGGCGCCATCGGCATCCAGTGCGTAGGCTCGCCAGTACCGCCAGGTTTCGGAATCGCGTTCCGTGACATCGAGTTCGTCAATCCGCTGCAGGGCGTCCTTCCAGTCCTCGTCGGACAATGCCGTACGTACCCGCCATTGCCGTATATCGGCGTTGACGGCGTGATCGGGAACGCTGGCCAGCCATAGCGAGGCTTGCGGGTGGTTGCGTAATGCACCTGTTAAAGCAATACGTTGCAACACCTTGCCGGTCTGCTCGCTGTTGAAACGGTGGGTCCTGGCGATGTCCTGCCAGTGTTTCCAGGCCTGTTCGGGCTTATGGCGGGCAAGACGCCAACTGGCGTGGGTCAGAATCTCTCTGACCAGCGGTGTGTCCTGTTTGGCCCAGGACCTGGAGAGCGCGGCGGTGGGGCGGCGGTGCGCGAATTGCCAGCGTTTGACCCATTCACGGTCTTCGGCAGACAGGCGCTTGGCCAGGTAACCGGCGAGGCTGGATTTCTGGTTGGCGAAAGCCAGACGCACTCGCTCCCAGATACGCTCGCTGGTGATCAGGGAGCTGGCGTAGAGCTGGTCAAAGGCCGGGTCGCAGGCATCGGGCTGGGAGTTTCCGACCAGCCACAGATCGAGAGCATCCTTGAGTGCCTGTTCCCGGTCGCCTTTGGACAGTCGGGCACGAACGTCATAACACTGCAGCGTGACGGATCGTTGTGGCTGGTAAAAGCGCAGGTAGTTGTTCCAGTCCTTGCGTTTGCCCAGTTTGTGTAACCAGCTGATACGCAGACGTGTGGCAACCGGCTGGCCCTGATAGCGATCCAGGAAGGCCTGAACTTCCCGTGCCTTGGCCTTGCTCAGGCGCCGGCGCAGTTGCCAGAACTCCAGGTAACTGTGCAAGGGGTAATCAGCCAGCTGTCGCTTGAGATCGCGGAAAGTCGTACTGTCGCCGGCATTGAGAGCGGATTCAGCCTCTAGAAACAGCTCGCGTTGTTTGTCGTACCGGTCCGCCAAGCTGATGTCGGTTAGTAGCAGTGCCGCTACCGTTACTATCCCTGCTAAGCCCTTATGCATGTCCGAGTGTTGCTCATTGCCCGCTTGTTTTTTACCCCAACCAAAATGACAGTAACAATAAAAAATAAAAGAATCCATGCAAAGGTACAATCTCGAAAATGGAAATTCTAATCCTTTGGGTCCCTTATGCACTGATTGGTTTATTTGCCGGTGTGATGGCCGGTCTGCTCGGCATTGGAGGGGGACTGATCACGGTGCCGCTCCTGGCGGGGTTTTTTACAAGCCAGGGATTTGCCACTCGACACCTCATGCAGCTCGCCGTCGGTACTGCGCTGGCGATAATGGTGTTCACCTCCCTGTCTTCCACGTGGGCACATCACCGGCGCGGCGCTGTGCACTGGCCGGTGATGCGACAGTTATCGATCGGTATCATGATGGGGGGGTGGCTGGGCGGTGTTCTGGCTGTCTGGTTGGGTGGTCTGCTGCTGGCGGGTCTGTTCGGCGTATTTGAGTTGCTGGTAGCGGCACAGATGGCGTTTGGAACGCCACCGGCGCCACATCGGGCGGAACCGGGGCGGTTACGCAATCTTGTTTCAGGTGTGCTTATCGGCACCGTGTCGACGCTGCTCGGCATCGGCGGTGGTACGATGACGGTCCCCTTTCTGGTCTGGCACAACATTGATGTGCGTCAGGCTGTGGGTACCTCAGCGGCTTGTGGTTTACCGATCGGGCTGGTGGGAGCGCTTGGATTCGTCGTTGTGGGCTGGGGCCGGGCAGACCTTCCTGCCGGCAGTAGTGGATACCTGTACTGGCCGGCGGTATTGGCCATCAGTGTCACCAGTGTGCTGGGTGCTCCGATGGGTGCCTGGCTGGCTCACCGTCTGCCGCGTCAGCGTCTGAAAAGCACTTTTGCAGGTTTTGTCGCTGTGCTCGGACTGTTAATGATCGGCAAAAGCCTGCTTGGCTTTTAGGTGCCAACCAGGGTGCTAACCGCCGGTCGCCGACATAAATCTTACCACCTGCTCGGGTTTGTCCCTGAACTCATGGCGTTCCGGTTTTTGTGCAATCGAGTTGAGAATCGCCTGTTCGAGTGCCAGGTCATCGGCGCCTGCGCGCAGCAGGGGGCGTAACTCCACCTTGTCGTTCTGTCCCAGGCACAGGTAAATGGTTCCGTCGACGGAAAGGCGAACCCGGTTACAGGTCTCACAGAAGTGCTGTGAAATCGGGGTGATAAAACCGATGCGTAAATCGGATCCGGCAACCTGGACATAGCGGGCAGGCCCGCCTCCCGGCATCACACCGGGAATCAGCTCAAAACGCTGTGCCAGGCGTCTGCGGACCGTTTGCAGGTCGACATAGTGCTGAGTTGCACAACGGCCGGTGTCGCCCATCGGCATGGTTTCGATAAAGCGCAGGGTAAAGTCGTTTTCGATACAGAACTCGACCATGTCTTCGACTTCATCGTCGTTGATACCGGCCATGACGACCATATTGATTTTGATGGGCGTAAAACCGGCGTCTTTGGCAGCCTTCAAACCGGCCAGCACCTTGTCCAGTTTACCCTGGGTTATTTCTTTAAAGCGATCAGCCCGCAGGCTGTCGAGGCTGACGTTAATGCGCGAGATACCGGATGCTTTGAGGGCGGCAGCCTGTTTGTCCAGGCGGGTCGCGTTGGTGCTGAGGGACAAGTCCTCGATACCGGGTAATGCGGCAAGACGTGCGGCCAGTGCGGGAGTGTTTTTGCGCACCAGCGGTTCGCCGCCGGTGATGCGAACCCGCGTCACCCCCAGTCGCCCGAAGGCGCCGATAACACGTTCAATTTCGTCAAATGTCAGCCAGTCTTCCGGCTCTTCGAAATTTCTGAATCCTTTCGGCAGGCAGTAGCTGCAGCGCAGGTCACAGCGATCCGTGACCGATAAACGGACATATTCGATAGCTCTGCCGAACGGGTCGATGAGTTTATGCATTGTTTCAGCATAGTTCAGGTTATTGACGCTGACAATACGACGGTTTGCGTGTTAATTGATTAACACCGCTAAACCGTCTGGTAATAAAGGTTTTGGGGGTGATTGGCATCGGCAAAGAAGAACCAGCGCTCGGCAAGCAACCCCGTATACTGCACCACAAAGGCCATGACAAAAAAGCCCGCCGCATTTGCGCTGAGGCCCAGCGCCAGTAAGACGACAGGGAGTGGAAACAAGCTGACCAAAAACAGCCACTTGATGCTCTTGAAGATGGCCTGCGGTGCGCCGTGGAAAAATTCCCGGGTATTAAACGAGCCGGTCATGAAGCCCTGTGATTTCTGTTCAATCCTGGCGTGACGGATACCAACAGCGGTTCCGGTCGTGGATTTATGTTTGATACGGGCATTGCGGATCAGGCTCGAAGCCCGTGTCAGCAGGGCTACGAGGGTAAGAATGATCGCCCAGCCACCATAGAACGGTGTGAGGTCCGAACCCTGATAGGCGGCAAAGGCGGTCGTCAGGGTGAAACCGGATGTGGAACCCAGTAGTGTGTAATTCACCACCGTCAAAGGACTGGCCCACTCCTGCAGAAATTTGATGCAGGCGTAGATCATGGCGGTGCACAGGAACAGGGTAAACGCCAGTGCAGTGTTTAGCGCACCGACCAGCAGCGACAGATCGACTGCAAAGGTTTCCCGGAAGGTGAACAGTACCGGGTTCACATCCAGGAAATGAATCAGGCCATACAGTGCCGTCATGCCGATAAAGGCGGGTAAAACCACCACTTCACGTGACAACCAGGAGGTGCGCCAGCGCGCGGCCGAGCGCCAGGCGCGTTCCGGGTGGCCCAGGTGGAACAGGGAAGCAAACAGACCGGCGACCAGAAAAATCAGTGCAATCAGGCTGCCCAGGCCGTAAAACGTTGCAGATTCCTGAACCGGCAGGACTTTGATGACGGAGTACAACTGGCCGGTATATAAAGCCAGAAACAGTCCCTGGCCGACACCGATCAGCGTGGTGAGAAAAATGACCGAGAATGCTGGATGCATCGCTTATCTCCAGGATTTAATTGGATTAATTACGAATTAATCCAATTAATAAGGGTGCCGCCGGCCACTGCAGCGTACGGTGCGTTACGCGAACCCGGAGGCTCCACCTTCAGCAGTAACAGTGACCGGCGACATTGAAAACTTTACCACGAAGTGACGTCGTCCAGTGTCGGTTCATCGCTGTCCGGCATGGGCAGCTGGCGCTCTTTCTTGAGCGGGTTATCGACACGGATGAGTTCATCTTCGTGGATGGTAATACGGGTCTTGCGGCGCGGCAGGTAATGGTTGGCCGGCCGGGTACCCCATTCCGGCATCAATTGGTAGCCGCCGCGTTCCCGAATGGCGACCGCCGCTTCGGAGTCCGGGTCGTTGACGTCGCCAAACAGCCGCGCGCTGGTCGGGCAGGCCATGACGCAGGCCGGTCTGCGCTCGTTTTCCGGCAGGCTGTCATCGTAGATTCGGTCCACACACAGGGTGCATTTCTTCATCACCTTCTGGTGTTCATCCAGTTCACGGACGCCGTAAGGGCAGGCCCACGAACAGTATTTACAACCGATGCATTTGTCGTAGTCGACCAGCACGATACCGTCCTGCTCGCGTTTGTAACTGGCGCCGGTCGGGCAGACCGGGACACAGGGCGGGTCTTCACAATGCAGGCAGCTCTTGGGGAAGTGCACGGTTTCGGCATGTGGGAATTCACCGACTTCAAACGTCTGTACACGGTTGAAAAAGGTACCGCTCGGACTCTTGCCGTAAGGGTTCATATCGGCAAGGTAACCCGCTGTACCGGAGGTATTCCACTCCTTGCAGCTGGTGACACAGGCGTGGCAACCTACGCAGACGTTCAGATCGATGACCAGGGCCAGTTGTTTCATGCTTTCTTTTTCCCGGCGAAATACGTCAACCAGCGGCCACGTTTGTTTTCCTGCGACTGACCGGGCAGGGCGTGCAGAGTGTCGAACCGTGGCGAGGTGGTGTCCGGTTCGCTGCTGTCAGCCGGGTAGATCCGTACATGCACGTCGTACCAGCCGGCCTGGCCGGTAACCGGGTCCGAGTTGGATAAATGCTCACCGGCTTCACCGGCGGGCAGTTCCTCGCTGAGGATATGATTGAGCAGGAAGCCCCGCTGTGACTCGTCGGCGTCGCCGTCCAGGCCCCAGGCACCGGAGGCCTTGCCAATTGCATTCCAGGTCCACACGGT
>Ga0209456_10001182_pt1 | contig 12907 bp, 13 predicted proteins | sample COG_11_FD_184755 | JGI IMG/M metagenome (GOLD analysis project Ga0209456, IMG submission 184755) | Pelagic marine sediment microbial communities from the LTER site Helgoland, North Sea, for post-phytoplankton bloom and carbon turnover... | ecosystem: Environmental > Aquatic > Marine > Neritic...
CTCTGGATTCTTTATCCGCAGACCGACTGGAAGGTTACATTGACAATCCGGGCTGGAGCGGGACTGAACTCCTGTTTGAGCGTGTAGGCTGGGCCGCCACCGCAAAACTGGCCTTAGGTGAAACCGTGGTTGCCCGTGAGTTGCTCGAAAAAGGGGTTCCTGAACCGGCGGGTCTCGACCCGCGTCCGGCGGTTGTACACACACTGGCATTACTGATACGGGCCAGGAACCTGGATGGTGATAAGGCTGGTGCCCACACGATGGCGGAAAATGCGGAACAACTGGCGCAGCGCATGCGGGATCAAGGCTGGCAGGGTTCTCAGCTGAACTACACACAGGCCTCGCTGGCGGCATCACAAGGGCTGACTAATCAGGCGCTTACTCACCTGCGCGACGCCATTGAGGCAGGTTGGGATGACTTTGTAATGTCTAATCACGACCCGCTGATGGCGGATATTATCCACCTGCCTGAATATCTTGAATTGTCCGAATAACCAGGAAAAGGGTCGGGTTAGTTAGATCAAGACCGTATCAGACATGATTTCCACGATTGCCGGACCATCATATTCCAGTGCCTTTTGCATCGCGTTTCCAAGTTCCTGCGCCGTTTTAACACGAATACCAAATCCACCGCATAGCTTCGCATAGCTGGCAAAATTGGGGTTGTGCAGGGAGGTTTCCCAAACCGGCCATTCACCCGCCATCTGTTCCTTGGATATCTTACCCAGTTCATCGTTGTGCAAAAGGATGTGGGTGATATCCATGCAATATTTAACTGCCGTACTAAAATCTGCCAAGTACTGCCCAAATCCACCATCACCAGAAACGGATACGATTTTCCTGTCTCTGTATTCCTCAAAATCCTGTGTAGCGGCCCACGCACCCATGGCGGCGGGAAACCCAAAGCCAATAGACCCCAGGTAACCGGACATCAGGATGCGTTGCTGTTTGCATTCGAAATAGCGCCCGAACGAGTAGGTGTTGTTACCCACATCCAGGCTTATCACCGCGTCAGCGGGGACGATTTCACCCAAAACTTCAAAAATTGATGCCGAATTAACCCCCTTACCACGGTCATCGTTACGTCGACTGGTTTTTTCCGCCCGCCAGATCTCCCAACGCTCAGCCAGTTCGGGCCGCTGATCCGTCGTCTGTAAATCGCCAAGCTGGCTGGCAAATAGTCGCGATGTGACACCCACTTCTCCCCACACAGGAACAGTAACGGGGTGAAACTTACCCAGCTGCATGGCTTCAAAATCAACCTGGATGATCGGGCGTTTGGGTGTAATGCCGGTGTGGTTGGAAAACGAAGCGCCCAGGGCAATAATCAGATCGCATTCATTCATAAACCAGCTGGCAATGGGTGTGCCGGAGCGACCCAGTACGCCTGCCGCCAATGGATGCTGATCTGAAATCTGTCCTTTTGCTTTAAATGTGGTCAATACCGGCGCGTTAAGGCGTTCGGCCAGTCGCAGCACATCCTCCATCGCCTCGCGAGCACCATAGCCCACCACGATAATCGGACGCTTTGATCTACGAATAAGCACAATCGAGTCGCCAACAGATGATTCAGGCGGAGTGATTTCAGTTGCAGCAAGACGTCCGGCAGGGCCCCCTGCGGGCTCATCACCCGCTGGAATCGTCTGTATGTCATCAGGAAATATCAAGTGAGCAACATCGCGCTCCACGATGGCATTTTTCATTGCCAGGCTGGCCAATTCAGCATGCCTGGAGTGCTGCAGTACCGATTGAGAGAATCGTGCAACCGGAGCAAAAGCGGCCGCCAGATCAACTTCCTGAAAGGCCCCGGGACCAAATACCTGTATCTGGACCTGACCCGTTAATGCGAGTATCGGGGCACGATCAACTTTTGCGTCATACATACCCGTTAACAGATTGGTCGCACCCGGCCCGGCAATGGTCAGACAGGCGGCTGGCCTGCCGGTCAACTTGGCATACCCAGAGCAGGCAAAAGCAGCCGCTCCCTCGTGCCGGATACCGTAATAATTCAAAACGCCGGCTTTTTCCTTTAAGCGGATCGCATCAGCCAGCCCTAAATTTGAATGACCGACCATTCCAAAAACAGATTTCAAGCCCCAATTGACCAATGTTTCAGTCATCAGGTCACTTACGGTTCGGGAACGTTCGGGTTCCGGTTCAAGCCCTACATATATGTCGTCGCCACGAATCTCGACCGGAAATAATTGCTGACCCGTGTCTTCATGCCCACCAGGGGAAACACCTGTTTCAGGATCAAAATCCCATCCGTGCCAGGGACAGCGCAGCCAGCACTTGCCATCGTCTGCGCGTTCAATGGAACCTTCGCCCAACGGCCCTCCCTGATGCGGGCAGTGGTTATCCATCGCGGAGAAGCGCCCATCAACGTTCGTCAGGGCCATGCTTCGGCTTTGTGCAGTTACGGTCATTACCCGTCCGTCAGGAAGATCAGTAATCGTCGCCACGCGATACCAATTCAATTGGGTTGCGGAATCAGTCATTTCACATCCTCTTTTACTGCATCGTATGCAGACTGCAATAGCCCTGTTAACACGTTCTCCGCTTGCCGGCTTTTGCGGAATAAATCGTAGTGCATGACGATGCCGTTCCAGCCCTCATTGAAAAAAAAGGCCTGTTCCGGCAGCACGACCTTTTCGAGACGTTTTTCATCAGGGTAAAAGGTGATATAGAAGTACGCTTCACTAATCCCCTGGTCACCGCTCACAAAACCAATATTTAACTGTTCATCGGAAACCTCTTCGTTCTCCGGATCCTGTCCCTGAATTTTTCGACCGGTCAATACCAGCATGGCGAGGTCAAAGTGGTGTGGCCAAAGTTGAACTGGACTGGTCTCAAGCGACACTTCGCTACGAAAACGCGCCAAGCATTGAGCCAGCCTGCCATACACATGGGCGATGTCTACCGACTGTAATTGATCAATTCTGTATTGATGCGTATCAAGTTTGCCCTGATCAGGAAGCGTTCGAATACCAACCCCTGAAAACACCACCTCCAGCTTTTCCTGCAGTGACGCTGCAGACTCACCCGCCAATGAAAATTCCTGTACGTGCATGCCCTCAATATGTAGCTCAACTTTCAGCAATCGAAAATTGAGTATCAGCTCAAACAACTTCGAATCGCTTTGTAAAACTCCGGTAGTGAAGCCGTCCACCGTTGGTTTCAAGCTAATATGCCACCAGTGTTTTTGCGCGTATGCAAAAACCCGGTTGTAAGAACCGAGCAGCATTGCAAATGAATGTAGCCCTGACCGTGTTTCGGAAAAGACCTCATATCCAAGTGATGGATAAACCTGGGTCGCCATAACCACTCCTACCTTATTCCGCCGTAGTCAATACCGGTATCGATTCGATAATCCCAGCCGTGCAGACCACAGATCAGGTTATCCCCCTGCACACTGGCATCTGACATCGGTGCACCGCGATGTGCGCAACGCCTGTACAGTACGGAGACGTTGTCATCATAGAGGGTGATAACCAAGTCCACATTACCAACCAGAGCGTGCGCTGGCTTTCTGTCTTCAAGAGCATTCCAATCAGCAACGGGTTGTTTATGCATTGTCCTGTTCCTTGTCTGCACACGGGAGAGACGAAACCATCCTGACAGGGCTGTTCCATACCCGGGGAGGTTAATCAAAAAGATATTGGCCTAATATTCAGGTTATTAATGAGTATAGCGGATATTGATAATTCGCAATTTTTAAAGGACGGGGAGTGGGCCGAAAATACGCAGGCGACTTATGTTAAGGCCCCGGGTGCCGCAGTAAAGTTTAAATAAGTTCATTGAGTCAAAGTCCACGATCCCACCAAAGCATCGTACTGGCCACTCACAAATCCATCACGCTGACCACGCATGGTAAAAGCCGCCGACATAATTGCCGGCGGCCGCTTTACTCAGGCCGTTGCCTGTTCCGGTTCAGGGTCCACCTTTTCCCCACCCAGCGGGCCGGGCTTGCTGGGCGACTTCCTCTTTCTGCCATTGAGCAGCCAGCCAATCGGCGTCCAGCGCACCAGTACCAGGTAGCTGACGAAGCCTATGGCGAGTGTCCCGAATGATGACACCAGGAACTGGATCCACATATTCCATTCACTGTCCAGCAGGTAAAACTGGATCAGGAACAGAACCGGTAAATGGATTATGTATACCCAGTATGAAGAATCAGCAACCAGCCGCATAACCGAATTCGCGCGGTTCAGCAGGGCCTGCCCCAATGCCAGGCTGACCAGTGTCATGTGGACCGAGATATAGGCTTCCATGACCGCAATCCCGAGGTGGCTCCATGAGAACTGGGTACCGGCTTGGGTCGCCATAGCCTGTTCCATCGATACATCCCTAGGCAAAGTCGAGTAAAACGCCGCGTACAGGATGATAGAGACAACAGCCAGCCAGGGCGCCCAGGGCCTGATATTCGCCAGCACTTCCTGGTTGCGGAATATGACCGCTCCGAGCAGGAAAAACACCCCGAAAAAACCGAAATACCATGCAGAGGGCATAAACTGCTCCGGTGCAGGCGTGGGCGCGGCCACGGACAGCAGGCTGGGGACCAGCAACAACGGAAGACCCAAGGCAAGGAATGGTACGGACTTGACCACCCTGGTCCAGCGCATGGTCATGGCGCCGGTACGTTCCAGCACGGCGTAGATCAGCCCAAACTGGAACAGCACGTACAGAAACCACAGGTGCGAGGTGGTAACCGGTGGTGGGGGCGCATCCGGTACCTGGGACATGTAGATGAACAAGCCCAGCATCGGTGACGGGTTATCAACATTCTGCATGGCCCAACCGATCGTGGCGCCCAGGCTGGCCCAAACCAATGGGAGAAACAATATGAATGGCAACAGAATCCTGAGTGCACGGTTTTTCAGGAACCCACCGATACCTCGTTTGCCCACCAGGTAGCAGGCAAAAAACCCTGCAATCAGGAAAAAAACCGGCATCCTGAACAGGTGCGTAAACCAGGCCAGTGAGCCCATGACGATGGACTGTTCAGTATCTGCCGTCAGCCACAGCTGGGAGAGCAGGGGTGTCCAGGCCAGGGCCGCGTGGAAAAAGATTCCTGCCAGCATGGCCAGCGCCCTGAGATTATCCATGTAGTGATAGCGAACGGGTGACACATTAACGCTTTCTTCAGCGTAAGCGAACCCTTCGCGAGTTGTCTCGCGTTTCATAACAATATCCTCCTTAGAGTGGTTTAATTCACAATGTATTTGTAACTTTGGTCAGAGAAATTCGGTTTTTCTCGACTGGATAAATAAGGTGCCCAGCAGCAGCCCGATGACCAGCAGGGCTTCACCGGACAATAGTCCAATGACGGCGGGGCTCCAGTTTGCACTGGCCTGGCCCATTGAGCCGCCAATGGACGGGATTCCCGCAATGGCAATCATCACGATGGAAATGCTGATGTTGCAGATCGACATCACCACGATTGCCCACACGTGCGACTCCGCGATCATGGCTACCGACAGGGTCAGAACAAAGGCCACAAACAGGTATCCCATGGTTATAACAAAATAGGGCAGCATGCCTGCCAGCATATGTTCCTGGCTGTTCGTGACCAGGAATATGCCGCCCATCAATATGAGCCACAAGACCATGAAGGAACCGATAGCGAACAACATTTTCCCGATAGAGTACTCTACAAATGTCATTGGCAGGCTCAATACGAATGGCAGTGTTCTGTTGTTCGTTTCGTTGATCACACAGGAAAATACAAGGTGCGCACCGAACACGATAACGGCCGATATCAGCACCACGAAACCGGAGTGATATACCACTTTGTTTTGCGATGTAATCAGGAACAGCGACACCAGCCCGCAAAACGTATATGCCAGCAATGGCCACTGGTTGAGCGACCAGTCTTTCAATGCCAGATGCCTGAACAACGAAGCCCTTGATGGCCGTGTTGCTATCTGTGCGCTCATGCTGCTTCTCCCTGACGGCTGCTCATTACTTCAGCCACGAAAATCTCTTCCAGGGTCATGTTTTCAACTCCGTGAATAACGGCACCCTGGTCCTGTAAAATAGCGGGCATATCGGGCTCGAAGTTTCCGGTCGTCATGCTTACCAGGCGGCCGGCTTTCTGAACGCTATCTACACCCGGTAGTGTTGGGGTCCGGGAGCCTTCCGGAACTTCGAAGCGGATCCTTCGCCAGCGCTCCAGGTAGCTCTCCTTGTCCTGGGATTCGATTACACATCCGCGATCAATGAAAGTGATCGAGTCCGAAAGCTGTTCGACGTCCTTGGTGTTGTGTGAAGAAAAAAGGATCGTGCGCTCTTCGTCAGCCAGCACCTCCATCAGTTCGTCAAGAACCTCGCGGCGCGCAACCGGGTCGAGACCGGTCGTGGGCTCGTCCAGCAGCAACAGCCGTGGACGCCTCGCCAATACCAGCAATAGCTGTGCCTTGACTTTCTGTCCATGGGAAAACCCCTTGATCTTGAGGTCGTGATGCAAATCAAAGCGCTTGACGAGGGCATCCGCATATTGCTGGTCCCAGGAGGGGAAAATGCTGCGGACAAAATCCATGTGCCATTGCAGTGTGGCCGTGGGGTAGAGATTCATGTCCTCGGAAGCAAAACCGATACTCATCTTGGCTCTTGCCTGATCATCCGGTATCGCGTGTCCCAGCACATTGATTTCACCGCTGTCGGCCAGGACCAGGCCCATGATGACCCGCATCGTGGTCGATTTGCCAGCGCCATTCGGACCGATGAAACCCATGATTCCGCCTTCCTCAAGCTGTATACTCACGTCGTCCAGCCTGAAGTGCGAATACTGTTTGGACACGCCATCCATACTGATGGCCAATTGATTACTCATGTTTCATCTCCGTTCATTTTCCCAAGGTCCACGGCAATTTCATAAAGCCGCTCCCTGACCGTTCCGATATCGAGCCCGAGGGATTCTGCAACTTCAAGAGCCTGTACCAGGTAGCCGTCCAATTCATCTTCGCGAAGTTGTCTACCGAGGCCATCTATTTCCGCAACAAATGAGCCCTTACCTTGCCGGGTGATGATGATCCCTTCGCCTTCAAGCTCCTGGTAGGCCCGCTTGACCGTAATCACGGACACTTTTGCAGCAATGGCCAGTTCCCGGATCGAAGGGAGTTTAAATCCGGGATTCCAGTCTTCCACGGTAATACGCAGCTTGATCTGATCCATAATCTGCAGATACATCGGCCTGCCGTCACTTTGCGAAAGGATGAACTCTTCGGTCATTGGTCTGTAAAACCACCTTGCTGTATATAGTCAATATACACAGTATATACACATATACACAGTTGTCAAGCCCGCTCCCTGAATCTTTCAATGGCTCTCTATTTTCAAACTATACTTAAGCCAGTAAGTTCAACATCAAGGGCAATGTTGGTCCTTGAGTTTTAACCGGTAAAAAGGTTTTTAATCATGATAAAGAGCAGGTTGATCGTCATTCCGCTATTTTTGAGTTTCTCCCTCCAGTGCCTCGGGCAGGATAAAACTGAAAATATCCTGCTATTTGATGAAGCTGCAGGTTCCCCAAAAGCTGATCTAAGCGCCGTTGCCTGGATTGCAGGTCACTGGCGTGGAGAGGCATTCGGCGGGATTGCAGAAGAGATTTGGGCTCCTCCGTTGGGTGATTCAATGATGGCCGCCTTCAAGGTTACGGTAGATGGAAAAGTCAAATTCTATGAACTGGAAACCATTATGGAGCAGGGTGACACGCTGATACTGAAGCTCAAGCATTTTTCTTCCAACCTGCATGGCTGGGAGGAAAAGAAGGAGACCGTCGACTTCAAGCTGGTACAGATAACGGATAACAAGGTCTACTTCGATGGTATGACCTTTGAAAAGGTGGGTGCTGAACAAATGAATGTTTACGTGTCAACCGGCGATGAGGGGGTTGAAAAAGTAACAAGGTTTGCATACAGCAGAGTCAAAACACCAAAGTAGTGTCCGGGCACATGACCTGGCTGACCCCGCTCATTTTTTATCGGCTACAATTGTAATTAACGCGCCCGTAGCTCAGCTGGATAGAGTACCTGGCTTCGAACCAGGTGGTCGGGAGTTCGAGTCTCTCCGGGCGCGCCATTTTTTTTGCCGGAGCCCAAAGCAGACCCCACCCAGGCCTGATGACTGAACTATTCACCCAACACCAGCTTTTGTTGTGGATTCTCACGGTTTTCACCGACCTCGGTTTCGCCGTGCTCTGCTATCGTCTGTTCGGTCGTACCGGTCTGTATGGCGTGATCATCTTCAGCCTGATTCTGGCAAATATCATGGGGCCGAAACTGACGGTGATCGGCGGTCTGCAAACCAGCATGGGTGTGATTCTGTATTCCAGTATCTTTTTCGCAACCGATCTTCTCAGCGAAAAGTACGGCCAGGCGGAGGCCCAACGGGCGGTTTTGCTAGGCTTTTTTGTCAGCATCGCCCTGGTGGTGATGACCCAGATCAGCATGCTTTTTGTGCCATCATCGTTTCCTCAGACATCCGCCTTTGCGCAATCTGTCCACGCGGCCACCATAACGCTGTTCGACTACACTCCCCGCTTCGTATTCGGCTCGTTGCTGGCCTACCTGGTAAGCCAGTCTTTTGATGTATGGGTTTTCCACCGCATTCGAAATGCCACCAACGGGCGTCATCTCTGGTTGCGAAACACCGGTTCAACCCTGATGTCGCAGGCCATCGATACGCTTATCTACGGTCTCGTAGTGTGGTGGGGCCTGGTTGACCTGGTCACGGCATTGCAGTTGGCAGGGGCCAAGTACGTGTTCAAATTCCTTATTGCCGTCATTGATACACCGTTTATTTACTGGGCTTGCCGCTGGAAGCGACGCCCCGCTTAAATCGAAAACCGAGGAGAACCAAATGCTTTGGGTAAAAACAATTCACATTCTTTTTGTTATGTCATGGATGGCGGGTATCTTTTATCTGCCGAGGATTTTCGTTCATTTTGTTGAGGGGCAGGCGGCCAATGAGCAAGTTGACCGCCTGGCCATCATGGCACGCAAGCTGTATGGCTTTACCACGGTGATGATGGTGTTGGCGATTGTAAGCGGATTCACATTGTGGCTGGTGTATGGCTTTGCCGGCGGTTGGTTGCACGCAAAGCTTTTATTCGTGGCATTGATGGTCGCGTATCACTTCTGGGCGCGCCTAAGGGTAAAAGAAATGCAGACCGGGCGTCTGGATCATAGCGGTATTTACTACCGCTGGGCCAATGAGCTGCCGCTTGTTTTGCTGATCGTTATTTTGGTTATGGTGGTGGTAAAGCCGTTTTGATGGTCTGCACGTCAGGATTGAGGTATGCGGGGTTCCAGCAAAGTGACTCTTGACTCCAAAAACCACTCATCAATAAACCGGGCTCGGACCACCACCTGTGCAAGCCGTTGGCTGCAACACGGGTGCCTTCAGTGTATAACTACAATGAAAAACCGAAACTTGGCCTAGAAGCAGATGCGCAACCAATTTACCACCTATGTTTGTAGTACGGTTTTGGTTTTGTGCTATGGCTGTGCCAGCTACCCGGTCAACCCTCCCCTGGAAAAGGTCGATGAGAACGCCGGTTACCGGATGGTCAACAGGACACTGGGTGAGAAGAATTCGGATGACCTGTTCGTAGTTCTGAGTCTCTCCGGTGGCGGCACGCGGGCGGCAGCACTCGATTACGGCGTCCTGGAATACATGGACCGCATCCAGTTTGGTGCGGATAACCGCAGCTTACTCGACGAAGTGGACATCATCAGCAGTTCTTCCGGTTCAAGTCTTCCCACAGCTTACTACGGCTTATTTGGCCAACAGGCATTCCTGGATGATTTTGTGGACGATGTTTTATACCAGCAGGTAGAAACTGCGCTCAAAAGAAGAATCCTGAACCCCGCCCAGTGGCCGCGACTGGCATCAGGAAAATTCAGCCGTGGGGACCTGGTGGCCGAGTATTTCGACAAACATATCTTTGAAGGGCGTACATTTGCAGATATGCAGCAGCAACGGCCCGTCATCATGCTCAATGCAACCGATATGGGGATCGGCGCACAGTTTTCTTTTATCCAGGGCTACTTTGACCTGATTTGCTCTGATCTCTCCCACGTGCCGGTTGCCCGGGCGGTCACTGCATCCATGGCTTTCACCCCGGCGTTTACACCTATTACCCTGAAAAACTATAACGATGGACGATGCGGTTATAACAAACCAGAGTGGGTGCAAGCGGCATTGGACGCCGGGGTAAAGGCTGACCCCCTGGTACATGCAGCCGCCGTGGATGTCATGAGTTATGAAGCCATCGACAAGCGGCCCTATATCCACCTGCTGGATAGTGGTGTCTCAGACAACATGGGGGTTCGGGCTCCCCAACTGGCGTTCAAGGTAACAGACCAGTTTGACCAGGTCATGGACGGCACCATTGAAAAGCTCGTGATCATCATGGTCGACGCCAAGCCGAAGTCTTACTTCAAGGGTGATTTGAAAGCCAAACCACCCAATGCCTTTACTTCCATCAAGACCTCTGCATCGAGACCCCTCGCGAACTACTCCAGTGAAACCGTCAATCTCATCGAACGGAATGTTAGCGACAGACGCGAAAAGCTATTTGAACTGCGCCACACAAAGACCACCTGTAATGACCATGCGAGGACGCTATGTGAACAACTGGAAATGGATGAGGCCTGTAATGAGAAAGCGTTCGCCAGTTGCGTAAGCATGTTTGGAGCCGGGCTGGATGACCCACCCCGGGCGTACGACATTTATCTGATTCATGTCAGCTTCCGGTCCATAGACGACAAAGCACGGCGGGAAAGTTTTCAGTCTATCCCCACCAAACTGGAACTCCCAAAAGATCAAATAGACCGGTTGATCGAAGTTGCCCCGGAGTTGATACACGATGACCCGGGATTTCACCACCTGCTCCGGGACCTGGAAGCCCGTATTAGAGACTGATACTAGCATCCCGGCCAGGTGGAAAATGATCCGGCCCTACCCTGTCACCCCATTCAAGCTCCTGCCGTCATGGCCTAAGCTTTATCTCCTTCCATAAAAATGGCGCGTCCGGGAAGGGCAAATGATGTTCCTGAAGACTTCACGATATCCATGATTTGGAAATTGATACTTTCTGCAACGGCGAGGAACTCGTTGAAATCAGTAGTCTTTATAAAGGAGTGCACCTTGATGAGCATCGCGTCTTCGTCAAAGTCTGTGAAACGCACACGCAAGGGCTCTTCATGAACCATATCATTTTGCTCCAATACCGCCTTTATCCCATCCATGATGGTCTGCATCTGTTGCTGTGTCGTGTCATAGCGCAACCGAAGCGTTGGCCAGTAACGTATTTTGGTCCGGTAGGACAGGTTCTCGACTTCTACAGACGCGATACGGGCATTGGGTATCGACACGATGGTGTTCGTCAATGTTCGAAACCGCGTGGTTCTTAAACCGATTTCCTCGACGATGCCTATTTCCTTGCCATAACGACAGAAGTCCCCTACCCGCAATGACGCCTGGGAAAAAATGGTCAAGGCACCCATCATGTCTTCGATAGGTTTTTGCAGGGCCAGCGCGACAGCCAGGCCACCGACACCGAGACCGGCAATTAGGGTCGTAATATTGACGCCGATGTTATTCAGCCAGAAAAGCAGGCCGAAAATAAATATGATTATCTTGGCCAGGGTGGTCAGCGGTTGCATTAACTTTGCCGCGCCCGGGCGGCTCAGCTTGATCAATTTTTCCTGCTGGTAGGTTTTAACCAGGTTCATGACAGACCATAGCGCCCAGACAATGGCGATGGTTGTGAGAGTTCTTGCTCTAAGCAACTCCTGTGCGTACGCTCCGGCACCAAGTCTTTCCAACACGAAACCCGCGGTGAACAGTATGCCGAGGAGGACTATTGGCCCGGTAAAAACTTTCCTGATAAGTGGGTATGTTTCTTTTTCCGGTGAACTGAATAAACGGGAAAGCAAAATGCCAACAACGTAAAAGACCGGCCAAAACACCAGTGCGACTATCGCAATGATGAACCATTTAAATAACTCAAGACCGAGGAATGACGCTTCATCAGAAAACCAGCTACGAACCTTTTCCACCGGTGCCGGGTAACTGTAAAAATCATAAAGTTCGGGGATTTTCGCGACCGAGCGGTTGGACAATTTCCAAATCATCACGCCATCGGGCCGTGGGACTTTTTGCATCCACAACTGCACATCCCCCTCCTCACCGGGTACCGTGACAAGTACGTCTCGATAAGACGGCAGACCATCGCCTTGCAAACCATCGGGCTTGTCGCTGACACTGACCTGATCCAACCACACCGAACGTGAAATCACGTGGTTTAATTGCCTCGCCAGTTCAGGCCCGCCAACTTCTTCGATTTCAGACGGCAAATTACGCAGGTCCAGGTATTCGGCGGCCTTTTCCCAGTTAAATTCGTTCGCAGCCATCAGGAAACCGACGATGCTGCTTCGCGGGTTTCCCCTGTCCAGTGCATCCTCCGGACCCGTGTCGACAACAGGAACGGGCACGACTACCGCGGATTCAGTCTGCTCCTCCTGGGCTTGCGCGGTTAAAGTATTCAGGAGAAAGCAGGTGACAAATGGCAGCATAAATAACTTAAGTAAATTCAGTTTCATGGTCTTTAGCCTATAACGAAGTGTCATTTATCCAGGAAAGTTGGGGTTAAAGTTAGGTGTCAGGATCGTTACTCTACGCGCCACTTGCCAGGCTGAAAACAGCAACGGGCCAAATAGAGCATATTAAATTAATTGAGCCTGGTTCCAATTATACAATTTAACAATGCCAGAACACCTCAATCCAATGCCAGGAAGTCAAACCACGGTACAGATTGGCCCATGGCAAATGTTGGTACCGCGTTATAAAAGCTGAGTAAATGCCATCAGGTTCTTGACAGGCAGGTGACCGGCACCAGGAA
>Ga0209456_10001183_pt1 | contig 12900 bp, 8 predicted proteins | sample COG_11_FD_184755 | JGI IMG/M metagenome (GOLD analysis project Ga0209456, IMG submission 184755) | Pelagic marine sediment microbial communities from the LTER site Helgoland, North Sea, for post-phytoplankton bloom and carbon turnover... | ecosystem: Environmental > Aquatic > Marine > Neritic...
GATGTACCCGCGCCGAGGGCAGCTTACGCGGGCGGTGAGCGCGCTCAACGAACGCTACGCGATCGACGAAGCCAAGCTCGCCCTTGCGGCGGGCGAATGCACGCTGTTCCTCGAGCATCTCGACGATTCGCTGGCCGAGTTACCGGAGTCGCCGCTTGCGCCGTTCGACAAGACCAAGGCGGCCACCGAGCTTCGCGCGTACCTGAATGCCGTGAAGCACCGAAACTTCTAACCGACGTTTCCGAAGGCAGCGAACATTCGTTCGATGAACCAGAACGCAGCTAGCGAGCCGATGACGTAGGCCGGAATGGTTCGGCTGCTTTGCCAAGTCGATGGAAGCGCCGAACGGATCGCTTTGAAGCTCAACCATGCCACCGCGATCACCCCGAGCTGTGCGACTTCGAGGCCGAGGTTGAAGCCCAGGAGCGCGAGCGGGATCTCCTCGCTGGGCAGGCCCGCATCGAAAAGGACGGACGCGAATCCGAGGCCGTGAAGAAGGCCGAGTGCGCCCGGGAGTATCCAGGGGTGCTTCCAGACCGGGCCCTGCTTTCCCGATTGAATCTCGAGTGCGAGTACGACAATCGTCAGCGCGATCGAGGCTTCTACCAGCGCCGTGGGGAGCGAGACGATCCCCAGGACGGAAAGCGCGAGCGTGAGGCTGTGACCCACGGTGAACGCGGTCACGGCAGCGATGAGCCGGCGGTGCCAGCCGAAAAGCACGAGAAGCCCGAGGACGAAGGTCAGGTGGTCCCAGCCGGTGAGCAGGTGCCCGACGCCGAGCATGAGGTACTCGAAGAACGAGTGCGACTCCTCAATCTGCGCAACGATGGTCAGCTCTGGTGTACCGCTGTCGAGGATCGCATGATGCACATCGCCACCGAGGCGAGCGATGCGCACGACGACGGTGATGCTCGAGTCCTCGAAGCCGTCGACGCGAATGACCGCACCCAGCATGTCGGGTGGATCACAGCGGATCTCGGTCGTTTTGATGATGGCGATTTCATCTTCGGTCTTCCGAACCTTGGCTGGGCCCAGTTGCTCGCAGGTTTCCGGGATCTGCGGCCTCAGCGATTGACCGGTGGGCCGTTTCACCGGCGCTCGCCAGCGCATCGTGACGGTGCCGTCCGCGCGATGCTCGAATGAAAGCACCGACGGCGCTAGGGGATGAGCGCTGGCATGCTCCGGAGCTCCGAAAGCCAGCACAGCCAAGAGCGCAAGCAGTGAGATCCGCATCAAGGCGCCCGCTCGATAGTGATGCGATACGCCTCGCGAAGCGCCGCCATGCGTTCTTGCCGAACCTCCTCGCGGATCTCGCGGAGTCGATCCGCGCGGACTTCGGCGCCGATGACATCGAGCGGTGGTACGTAGGCGGGCTCGGTGCCGATCACCTTCACGAAGTGAAGGCCGTACACGGAGGACACAGGCCCTCGCCACGCACCCACCACCGCCTCCCCGACCGCGACAGCCAGCTCAGCGCCGTAGTCGTCTTTCAACTCGGACGGCGTTGCGGATTGCTCGGGACGAAGACCGGGCAAAGAGTCACCGAGGCCTGCAGGCGCCGAGTCGCCAAGCGCAGCCAGTCGCTCGCGCATCTCGCGTGCATCTGCCGCAAGCGCCTCCCGACGCTTTGAACGGCTGAGGAACACCTGTTGAAACCGAACGCGCCCCTCGCGCTCGAAGCGATCCTCGTGCGTGCGGCGATGCTCCTCGAGCTCAGCGCGGCTTGGCATTCGATCCTCGGGCACGAACGTGAGGGCCTCGCGTGCGCGGTAGAGCAACCTTGCCCGCACGACTGGATCGTGCGCCTGCATGTTCATCTCGATGGCGCGCTGAAAGAGCGCCAGATCGTCGTCCGGCGAGTCCGGTTCGATGAAGCGCATGTTCCGAATCAGGTGCGTGTAGACGATCGGGTCGGTTCTGTCCCAGCCCAAGCGTTGGGCCTCGTTGAGCAGAATGGCCTCGCGGACGGCGGTCTCGACGTTTGCATCCGTGGCGTCCACCGCAACCCGAACCGTGATCGCGGGTCCTTCGATCCGGCTCTTCTCATACACGGACTTCGCGCTGAAAAGCAGGCCACCGATCAGAAAAAAGTGGACGAGCGGGCGAAGCATCAACTGGGAGGTTGATACCAGATCGGCGAGGTCCAGGCGCGCTCTTGAATCGTAGGCTCGACCTGGTGACAGCAGCGCTCCTCGGCTTCAGGCAGCAAGCCAGGATCTCTGCAATCGACCTCAGCACAAAAGGCTTGGTTGAGCCCCGCTGCCGGGTCACAGCAGTCGCAGGTAAAGTCGCTCGGGAGAAAATCCTGCTTGCGCTGGACGCAGGCGGCGTAGTCCCAATCCGTGCAGTCATACTCGGCCGCGGAGCATTGCCAGGTCGTCCAGCGACAGCTCGGGTTCTCGAGAACTCGGGCGTAGTAATAAGCTCGCTGGCCTGGATCGAAGTCGGCGTCCTGCCAGACGCCGCAGAGGTCGCCAAAGCCCTCGCCCTGCAGCTCGCAGGTGTCGAGATCGGCGCTCGCGCCGTTGTTGGCGTCACCGGCGATCTCGAAGACCTGGACCTGGTAGTCGTCTCCGTCGAGCCAGCCCTTGACGATCTGGATCCGCTGAAGAGGCGCGCTATTTGAATCCTGCATGGCCGAAACCAAGAATACCGGTGCGGACGAAGCAGGCTGCGGCTCGAGCGTGCCACCCATGGGAACACCCGCGGCGTCGGCCTGCGCCACGAGATCTGAGGCGTTGCAGAGGTCGCTCGGGTAGTCCCAGCCGCCAAACATGCGCACGGCCATCCGAGGGCCGCTCGTACCGAACGTTTCCTTCCGGCGCAGGGCCGAAAAGATCGCGTCGCGCGCGTTCTCTTCAGCCCAAACCGCGGTGAGGCCGCCGGGGCTGAGATACTCGACGTCCGGGAAGCCAGGGGGCGGCGGCAGAAAGCGGTTGGGCTGACCCGCACCGCCATGACCTTTGAAATCGTTTTCGGCCACAAAACCAGGGGCCGAGATGTGCGTATCGGTCGCCGCCGTAATGCCGTATTGGAACGGATTGGTACCGAGGCTGGCTTCGAGCCGCATGCCTTCTCCGTACGCGTGGCGGAGGAACCCCTTCGGGTCGGGTGGCGTGATGAGCTCCAAGTTGGTGGTGGCCAAATTCGAGAACGGAATCACCTCGAATCCGCAGAGCTCGTCCGCAGTCGCCGCGCCTGGAAGGCACTCCGAAGCGCCCTTGTGCTGGTAAACCTCGATCACGGGCTCCATCGCATTGCGGGCCTCGACATACTCGCTCGTAAAGGGCTCACCATTCGCCATCTCGTTCTGAAAGTAGATGCCTTCGGAGATGTTGCTGTTGTGCGGAATGGTCAGCACGTCGCAGCCTGTGCCCGCATCGACGCACTCTTCTCGGAGGCGCGCCCAGAGGCCCTCAGCGTACGGCTCATCAAAGTAATTGTAGGGAAGTGCGGTGACCTTCTCGTTCTTGAACATGACGTTGCGGTGGAGGTTCTTCAACCTGGGCCCGCCGCTCCACTCGTAGCCGGGAAACGTCGTGAGCTCGCAAGCGTCACTGCGGTCATAGGCCGCTTCGGCATCACTGACGACCTGGCGCCAAACGTCCATTCCGGCTTCCAAGCAGTACTCGTCCGCCGGACCACAGAGCTCGGGGTAGCGCGCTCTTTGGGGTTCGGCAGCGGTGAGGGCGTTGAGCTCGACGAAGATGCCAGCCACTTCCTGCGGGCTGGCATCGAACTGCTGGGCAGCGCGATAGTCGACGCATTGCCGCGCGCCATACCCGGGCGAGCTCGGATCATTGCAGACCTTCAAGGTGCCGAGGAACTCCGCATGGTCGCTCAGCATGACGAAATCCAAAGGTCGATCGATGGCCGCCATCCGGGTCGGGGTGCCGTCCTCGTTGTAAGGCTGGAGCGGGATCGGCTCGCCCCGCGCGAACTCGTACGCATCGTCTACGGTCGTGCGTGTGCCCTGCATGTTGGCGTCGAACGAAAGCTCTGTGTGGATGTGCGTGTCGCCCCAGAAGAGCTGACGGAGCGGGTCGAAGTCTGCGCAGCGGCCGAAGTCGTCCGCGATACCGCTGCGACTCTCAGCATCGCTGCAGCCAACAACGGTCATCGCGAGGGCGATCAGCCAGAGCGCTGAAGAGAGGAAACGGGGCATCACGAGAACTTAACGGAAGCGGCCGATATTGCAATCGACGGGCTAGATCTCGATTTGGCCCGAGAATACGAAGCGTGCTGGGCCCTGCATGAGCACGCTGTCACCAGGCGCGGCTATGGTGATCAGGAGCGTCCCGCCGGGAAGTCGAATGCTGAGCTGCTCGTCACGCTCGGCGCGACCGGTTTCGACGGCGGCGACCGCGGCTGCGCAGGCTCCGGTCCCACAGGCCTGGGTCCATCCGGCGCCGCGCTCGAGAACGTCCAAGCGCATGCTGTGTCCTTCACGTTCTGAAACGAAGCCAACGTTGACCCCTTCAGGGAAGTGCGGGTCGCTTTGAATCGCCGGACCGAGCGCGAAGCGCGCGTCGCCGACCTCGTCGAACGTGACAGCATGCGGGTTGCCCATCGACACGCCGCTGAGATGCAGCGTACGCCCATCGACCTCGAGCGGATGATCGAGCCAAGGGGTGGCGGAGCTCAATGGAAGGTCGGAAGGCACCAGCGACGGGGGCGCCATTTGCACGGCCACGGATTCCGCGTGCGGCCGGTTCACGACGACGCAAAGATGAGGCCCGGCAGCAGTTCCGACCGTCAACTCGAGTGCCGCCTCGTCCCTGCGGCGGGCGAGGTGCAAGGCCGCACACCGAAGCCCGTTCCCGCACATTTCCGGGACCGAGCCATCGGAGTTGATCACCTCCATCGACGGCGCGTCCACGTCGAGCAGCAACACACCGTCGGCGCCGATCCCGCGATGCCGATCGCAAAGCGCGATCGCCTGCTCGGCCGTCAGCCGCACGCCCCCGAGCGCTTCCTTCTCCACGATAAGGAAGTCATTCCCGAGACCTTCGTACTTATAGAACCGCAGAGTCACCGGTGGGGGTTCTAGGGCAGGGACAGCGCCAGCGCCAGGGACAGAAACAGCGGCAGTGTCAGGGACCGTGTCAGGGGCAGTGTCAGCGGCAGTGCAAGAACCTGACGGGGCTGAGTTGCGTCGATCGGCGAGCGCCCCCACAGCCGTCGTGTCCTAACGGGGTGAGGCGCCGTGAGCTGTCGAGCGCGCCCGGAGAGCCGTAGCGAGGAATACGTACGTATTTCGCAGCGAAGGTTCGAGGACGTAAGCCGACAGATGGCGGCGGATCGCCCCGTTAGGAGCAGCCCATGCTGTTGCCGCAGTTCAGGCAGCGATAACAAGCCCCATTGCGGACCGTGATGTGCCCGCACTTATCGCACATCGGCGCGTCGCCCATCATCTCGCCGAGCTGTTGGTCGAGGGCGTTGGCCTGCGGGGACGAGTCGTCGAAACCGAACGTGACTTGCTCGGCCGGCTCGATGGCCGGGGGCGGCTCGCTTGGCTGCGACCCTTCCAGGCGTTGGACGGCAGCCACGTCGGTCGGGTTTTGGAGCTCTTCCTGCTCCTCCTTCGGTGGCACCTGCGCAAAGTCGTATTGCTTGAGGTATTCGACACCGAGCACGCGGAACACGTAGTCGATGATCGACGTGGAGAACTTGATGTTCGGATGACCCTCGACGATGCCCTGTGGCTCGAAGCGCGTGAACGTGAACTGCCGAACGTAGGCATCGAGCGGCACGCCGTGCTGAAGACCCATCGAGACACTGATCGCGAAGCAGTTCATCAGCGAGCGGAACGCAGCGCCTTCTTTGTGCATGTCGACGAAGATCTCGCCGAGCGAGCCGTCCACGTATTCACCCGTGCGAAGGAAGACTTTGTGACCTCCGACGCGTGCTTCCTGCGTGAAGCCGCTGCGCTTCTTCGGAAGACGATGGCGCCGAGTGCTCGGGGGCGTGAGCCATTCCTGAACTGGAGCGTCGATGGCCTGTACGGGCGCCGTAGCCTTCGCTTCGGGGCTCGCGTCGTCCTTCTCTTCGCTCTTGGAGTCGTCCTTGGTGTTGAGCGGCTGGGAGGACTTCGAGCCGTCCCGATAGAGCGCAATCGCCTTGAGACCGAGCTTCCAACCCTCTTCGTAGATCTCCTCGACGTCTTCGATGGTCGCTTCGTTGGGCAGGTTCACCGTCTTGGAGATCGCACCCGAAAGGAAGGGCTGCGCTGCCGCCATCATGTGAACGTGCGCCATGGGGTCGATGAAACGCTCGCCGATCTTGCCGCAGCGGTTTGCGCAGTCGAACACCGGAAGGTGCTCGGCTCTGAGGTGCGGCGCGCCTTCCACCGTCATCCGGCCGATGACGACGTCGTTGAGCTCGCCGATCTCTTTGTCTCTGTGACCCCAGAACCGGAGCAGATGAAAGCCCGGCTTGTTGTAGGTGGCCGCGTCAATCCCAAGACGCTCGTAGGCTTCGGTCCCGATGACCCAGGGCGCCAGTGCGAAGCCGACATCGAACACGCCACGAAGGGCTGCTTCGGCCTTTTCGATCTCGCGCTCGGTGAGGCCGTTTTGAAGCAGGGCCTTTCGACCGCAGTGCGGAGCGCCGGTGAAGGTGTTGGTGCCCGTCACGTACGACACGATGTCTGCGAGCTGCGCGTCGGTGTAGCCGAGCCGCTCGAGTGCGTTCGGAACGCTCTGGTTTACGATCTTGAAGTAACCGCCGCCTGCGAGCTTCTTGAACTTCACCAGCGCGAAGTCAGGCTCGATGCCGGTCGTGTCGCAGTCCATCAGAAGACCGATCGTTCCGGTTGGCGCGAGCACGGTGGTTTGTGAATTGCGGTAGCCGTAGAGCTCGCCGAGCTTGCAGGCCAAGTCCCAATCCTCTTGCGCGGCCTGGATGAGCTCGGGCGGGCAAGAGGTCTGCTCCTCGTCGGTCATTCCGGGGCCACCGGCCTCGTTGATCCGGTAAGCGGCTTCACGGTGCTTGCCCATGACGCGAAGCATCGGCTGGCGGTTGCGCTGGAATCCGCCGAACGGGCCCTTGCTCGCGGCGATCTCCGAGGAGGTGGCGTACGCATGCCCGCAGAGAATCGAGGTCAGCGCTGCGCAGATCGTTCGACCCTCGTCGCTGTCGTAGGGGATCCCGAGCTGCATCAGCAAGGTGCCGAGATTGGCGTAGCCTAGGCCGAGAGGCCTGAAATTATGGCTGTTCTTTGCGATTTCCTGTGTCGGGTAGCTTGCGAAGTCGACCGCGATGTCCATCGCGGTGATCAGGACGCGGATCGCCTGGCGGTAACCTTCGATGTCGAAGCGTCCCTCCGCATCGAGGAACTTCGACAGGTTGATCGACGCTAGATTGCAGGCCGAGTTGTCGAGGAACATGTACTCCGAGCACGGGTTCGAGGCGTTGATGCGGTCGGTGTTCGGGCACGTGTGCCAGTCGTTGATCGTGGTGTCGTACTGGACGCCAGGGTCGGCGCAGCCCCAAGCAGCTTGAGCAAGCTTCCGCCAGATGTCGCGTGCCCGGTACGTGTCGCACACTTCGCCACTGGTGCGCAGCGTCGTCTTCCACTCACCGTCTGTTTCGACCGCCTTCATGAACTCGTCGGTTACGCGAATGGAGTTGTTCGAGTTCTGACCGGAGACTGTGTGATAGGCGTCGCCGTTGAAGTCCGAGTCGTAGCCGGCTTCGATCAGCGCCCGCGCCTTCTTCTCTTCGCGGACCTTCCACTCGATGAAGTCGACTATCTCGGGATGATCCATGTCGAGACAGACCATCTTCGCAGCGCGGCGTGTGGTGCCTCCGGACTTGGTGGCGCCCGCCGCTCGATCGAGAACTTCGAGGAAGCTCATCAGCCCGCTCGAGGTACCGCCGCCGGAAAGCTTCTCCTGCTTGCCGCGAATCTTCGAGAAGTTGGTGCCCGTGCCCGAGCCGTACTTGAAAAGGCGCGCCTCGTTTTTGATGAGCTCGTAGATCGCCATCAGGTCGTCGTTGACGGCTTGAATGAAGCAGGCGGAGCACTGTGGATTCTCGTACGCCGTGCTGGTCTCGAAGATGACGTCGAGCTCGGGGTCCCAGGCGTAGTTGCCGCCCGACCCTTCGATGCCGTAGCGCTGATAGAGGCCGCAGTTGAACCAGACCGGCGAGTTGAATGCGGCTTTCTGATGAACCAGGAGGTGAGAGAGCTCGGCCTCGAAGGTGTCTGCTGCGTCCTGGTCGGCGAAGTAGCCGCCAAACCTGTCACCGGCCTCGCGGAGGCTGTGCGCCACGCGGTAGACGAGCTGGCGGACGCTGCGCTCGCCCAGATTTTTGTCGCCGTTGATGCCGGCTTTGCGGAAATACTTGGAGACTGCGATGTCGGTCGCGAGCTGACTCCAGCCCTCCGGAACCTGCGCCCCCTTGAGCTCGAAGACGACCGAGCCGTCCGAGTTGGTGATCTGGCTGTCTCGTAGGACGTACTCCACCGCGTCGAGAGGGTCGGTGCCGGCCTCGGTCAGCTTGCGTTCCATCGAAAGACCGCCGGATTTCTGCGAAACTTCGGCCCGCCGGGCGCCTTCGATCTCCAAATTGCTAGTCATTCCCCTCGTATCCAATGCCACAGCATACCTCCAACCAGACGCAACTCACCATCCAGGAAGAATTCACCTCGAGTCCCCAGGCGAACCACCCGCTATCCACAATCGCCCCACAATGGGTTGCGCTGGCAGCCTCCTAGCCACCACAACCACTTGGGGCGAGCCTGCGAAGTAGCTCCGCGAGGCGGGCTCAGTCAAGCAGAAACGATCAGCCCCATGTGCTTTCTTCTTTTCAGCCATAATATCAAGCGGTTGAGAGCCACAAACAGGGGTTAATTCGACGATTTCGCGTCGCGTCATAAAAGGACTTTGCCCACATCGCATTAGATGACATCCCATATATGGCAATTAATCAGATGCTACAAGATGTTGGGGTATACAGAAAATAAACCGCAAGATTTGGGGTAACTGTGTGTGTGAATCCCCCACAGTAACCGGTATGACCACACATTCGCTCGGTGAGGACGCGCGGTGCAAGATCGCTCCACAAGTCCTCGTAATGCGTGTCCTTCTGCCGGCTGCATGGTGCAGGGGCGTTGAACTGCGATAAGAGCGAATCATGAAAGTGCATCTGATCGACGGAACCTATGAGCTCTTTCGATCATGGTTCGGGGCCCCGGAGGCCAGATCTCCCACCGGACAAGAGGTCGGCGCGACTCGTGGTTTTTTGCGGTCCATGGCGTCGATGCTCCGCGACGTCGAGGTCACACACCTGGGATGCGCGTTCGACCAGACCGTGGAGTCCTTCCGAAATCAGCTCTTCGCCGGCTACAAGACCGGCGAAGGCCTGGAGCCGGAGCTCTTCGCTCAGTTCCCCCTCGTCGAACGCGCAAGCCAGGCGCTCGGAATGGCGACCTGGCCCATGGTGGATTTCGAGGCGGACGATGCACTGGCCTCGGCCGCTGCCAAGTTCCGTGACGCGCCCGAGGTCGAGCAGGTCGTGATTTGCTCGCCGGACAAAGATCTCTGTCAGTGTGTGCGCTCGAACGAGGTGGTGACGCTCGATCGGCGGCGCGAAATCGTTTTGGATGCGGACGGCGTCCGCAAGAAATTCGGCGTGTCGCCGGAATCGATCCCTGACTACCTGGCATTGGTCGGCGACGCGGCGGATGGCATCCCTGGCATTGCGCGCTGGGGCGCGAAGAGCGCCGCTACGGTTCTCGGCACGCTCGTGCACCTTGAGAATATTCCGGACGATCACCAGGCCTGGGGCGTGAAGGTTCGTGGCGCGGCGACGCTCGCGCAGAACCTCCGCGAGCATCGCGAGGACGCCATGCTCTATCGAACGCTCGCAACCTTGCGTACCGACGTGCCGATCACGGAGTCGTTGAACGAGCTTCGCTGGACCGGTCCCGACCGTCCGGCGTTAGAATCGCTCTGCGAAGAGCTCGGCGAACGAGCGCTCCTCGATCGAATCTGATCAAGCGAAGCGATCGTCGGCGCGGAGCGCGTCGAGGTACTCTCGCGCGCGCCGCACGTAACCCGCAGCGCTCTTTTCGAGCCCCTCGCCTTTGCTCGGATCGAGGGTTCGAACCACCTTCCCCGGAGAGCCGAGAACCACGGAATAGTCGGGGATTTCTTGCCCCTCGGTGATCAGCGCATTTGCGCCAATGGTGCAGTACTTGCCGATTTTCGCGTGGTTGAGCACCACCGCGTGGATGCCGATCAAGGTGAAGTCGCCGACCTCGCAGCCATGCACGGTCGCGTTGTGGCCGACGGTGACTCCACGGCCGAGGACCAGACGAATGCCCGGGTCGGTGTGGAGGACGGCGGAGTCTTGGATGTTGGTCTCTTCGCCCACGATCAGCTCATCGGAGTCGCCCCGAAGCACCGCGTTGAACCAGACGCTGCACTTGTCTTTCAAAACGACGGAGCCGATCACGTCGGCCGACGGCGCCACGTACACTTCGCCCTCGATCTCCACGCGCCGCTCCCCGAGCCGGTAGATCATCAGAGTGCGCGCCCCTTGAACAGAACGGGCGAGTAGATGTTGAGGCCGATCGTGACCTGCCAGGTCTCCGCGTTCAGCCGGGACTCGCGGGTCGTGAAACCGTAGAACGCCGGAAAGCGGAAGCTCGCAAAGACGTCCATCATCGTGCTGCGAGCTTCGACCGTATACCCAACGGCGAGGCCGAGCGGGATGAAGTAGAAGGGGCCGTTGACGAGCCCCGAGGTCGCAGTGCGAATCGTTTGTCCGAGGTCGAAGAGGTTCATGCCGCTGTTGACCTTGATGAAGAGCTGGTCGGTGGCGTTGGCGACGAAGGTGACCGGAATGTTGAGCGACCAGACCGACGGGCCTTGGGGATTGGTGTCGATCGTGAACTCGAAACCCGTGTCGAACGAGAACCGTTCTTGGATGATGAAGCGCAGCGGAATACCGCCGAGAAAGCCAAACTCGGTGCGGCTTGGAATGCGGAACACCGCATCGAACGCGAGCTTCACATGCTCGGAAGAAAGCGCCTCGAAGCGCGCATAGAGCGGAATGTCCCCAAACTTTGCATCTGGCGACATGCTGAAGGTGATCAGCCCTTCTCCGCCAAATCCAAGGGTCGGGAAGATGCTCACGCCGGGGAAGGACCCCATCCGATACCGGGAGAATCCCAGCTCGAAGTCTTTGGCAAGGCTGATCGCAACGCCGAAATTCATCGTGGAGATCGTGCCGGTCGGGCCAAAGGGCTGGCTCATACCCTGCGCTTCCTCCGTCCGGCGGCCCACCACCGTGTCGAAGGTGCCGCGCATCATACCCCGAGGCATGGTGAGGTTTCGATTCGCGTAGCGGATACCGTAGACCTCCGACGCGCGGTCCTTCATCGTGCCAACCAGCGGCGCCTCCGTCTCCTCGACCCAGTCCGGATTCGTCGCCGAACGTTGCTCGCTCTCCGTCGGAGGCGCATCGGCCCAGTCGGGATTGGGCTCCGTCCGCGGTGGCTCGGCTGGCTCCGCGGGCTCGGGCTCGGGTGGCGCCTGGGGTTCGGGTTCGACCGGCGCAGCGGGTTTGGTCGGCGACTCGATCGGCTCGCCCCAGCCACCCGACTGGGCAAAGGTGGCCGCCGGCTGAGCGAGAAAGGCAAGGCTGAAAACAGCCGACAAACAGAATCTTTTAGACACGACCCCGGCCATAAACCAATCCCGGTGCCCTGCCAAGCACGGAACCCGGGCTACGCTCGAGCCCACATTGCGCGCGACGCGCACCTGCCTATACTCGCGGCCCTCTGGCGATGTAGCTCAGGTGGTTAGAGCGGGCGTTTCATACGCGCTAGGTCGGTGGTTCGAGTCCACCCATCGCCACTAGATTGGAAGAGGCGCCTTCTGCGCGCTCCCTAACCAAATCGCGGATCTGACGAAGCTCGAAGGGCTTTTCGAGGCAGGTCAGCCGCGTTTTCTTGAGGAACGAACGAGCCTGTCGGGTAAACGCACCGCCGGTCATGAACACGAAGCGCGAGGCGAGCTCCGGTCGTCGCTCCGAGACCCGACGGAACACGTCCATTCCGCTCACCTCGGGCATCATCAAGTCACAGAACACGACGTCGAAGGGCTCATCGGAACAAAGACGCGCGATCGCCTCTTTGCCGCTCGAAAACACTTGTACTTCGTGGCCACGAAGCGCGCGTCGAATCGAGCGTCCGACCAAGGGCTCGTCGTCGATCACGATGACAGTTGCGCTGGCGCCGATCGTCACCGTCGGTGGCGCCTTCGTTCGTTCTGGAAGATCTGCCCGGTTGGATGCCGGCAGGCGCACGACGAACGTGCTTCCGCGGCCGGCCCCACTCCGCGCCTCGATGCTCCCGCCGGCGTCTCGAACGATGTCCCTGCAAATCGACAAGCCCAGACCGGTGCCTTCGGAAACGGCCTTTGTGGTGAAGAAAGGCTCGAAGACGTGGCTCATGCGATCCGGCTCGATGCCGGTGCCGTTGTCGGCGACTTCGACCACTGCCCAGCCATCTCCGTCGGTATGGGTGCTAACGGTGATGCGATTTTCGGATACGGCCCGCTCCGGCATCGCCTGGGCCGCGTTGATCAACAGATTCAAAAACACTTGCCCGAGCCGGGATTCGTTGGCGTCCACCAAGGGAGTCTCGCCGAAGTCCCGTTCGAGAGTCGCGCGGTGGCGGATTTCGTTCCAACAGATGTTGATCGAGGATTCAAGGACGTTTTGGACGTCGACATTGCCTCGCTGCTCGTCGTCGACGCGCGAGAAGGTCTTGAGGTCGCGCACGACGCTCTGCATGCGGATCGCGCCGTGGATGGCTTCATCCAGCTGCTGCTTCGCGAGCTCTAGGGACTCGGCTTCCGCCTGGGCGTCGATCTCTTCTCGCGT